>Ga0196963_10001032_pt1 | contig 20606 bp, 15 predicted proteins | sample S1_5metaG_FD_148600 | JGI IMG/M metagenome (GOLD analysis project Ga0196963, IMG submission 148600) | Soil microbial communities from Anza Borrego desert, Southern California, United States - S1_5 | ecosystem: Environmental > Terrestrial > Soil > Desert | place: USA: California | collected... | reverse complement strand
GGCGGACGGACGCCGGCCGGTCCGGCGCGCACCGCGCACCATACGCGCGCGCCGCTCGGGCCTGCCGGACGCCAGCTGCTCGCGACCCTCGACGCGCTCGCCGACGACGGTCCGGAGGCGCCGCTCCTCGCCACCGCCGGCGACCTGCTGCGCGGACTCGTGGCGATGACCCGCGTCCACGTCGCCGCCGATCTCGCGGGCGGGGCGCAGGAAGGCGCGCTGCGCACCTGGCAGGAGGCGATGCAGTTCATCGCCGAGCACCTCACCGAGGAGCTGTCGCGCGAGTCGGTCGCCGCGGCGCTCGGCCTGCATCCGAACTACCTCTCGTCGCTGTTCACCCGCCACGGCGGCGCGTCGTTCCACGCGACCGTCGAGGGTCTGCGCATGGATCGCGCGAAGGCCGCGCTGCGCGACGAGCCCGGCCTGCCGATCGCCGCCGTCGCGCGGCGTTGCGGCTACGCCGATGCCGGGCACTTCGGCCGCGTGTTCAAGCGCCGCACCGGGCGCACGCCGGGACGCTTCGCGCGGCGTTGACCGGGCTCACCAGCGATCCGGCGGACCCGCGAGGCGTTCGATCCACAGGAAGGTGCCGCCGAAGCCGCGCGAGTTCGGCCGGTGCGAGGTGTCGTCCTTCCACGGGCGGTTGGTCGGGGTCTGCGACCAGGGGATCGTCGACGTGCGGCCGTAGCCGTCGGGGAAGCCGCCCGGCACCGGGTAGTCGGCGTGGAAGTACTTGTGGCTGAAGCCGCCCTGCATCGGGCTCCACTCGCACGCGTACCACAGCACCGCCTGGTTCGCGCGCAGGTCCTCGAACAGCGCGCGATCGCCGCCGAACGACGCCTCGGCGCCGTCGGCGAGGACCTCGTCCCAGTCGGCGTAGCCGAGCGTGCCGCCGCCGCCGCAGGTCAGCGCGAACACCGCCGGCGACCAGTGCAGCGGCGCGGGAGTGCCGTCGCCGGCGCGGTGCGCGGCGCAGTCCTCCGGCGTCATGCGGTAGCAGCGGAACCACGCCACGCCCTCGCCGCCGACCGGCTGCGGGTCGCCGCGGCGCCAGCGCTCGACGCGCTCGGCCGCGGTCCACCCCGGATCGGTGAGCGGGCGCGGCTCGGCCTCCGCATAGGAGATGTTCGCGCGCCAGTCGGGCCCCGGCGCGCTGGGCAGCGGGTTGTAATTCACGGTCTGCTCGACGGCGCTGGGCGGACGACGCCACAGCCACGTCGCACAGCGCGCCGCGCGCCCGCCGACGGCGGGGAAGACCGGGCCGCGACCGGTTGCCCGATCGCCGTCGTACAGCATCGCGCCGCGCACGTCGCGCGGGCCTGCCGAACCGTCGCGCACGTCGATCCAGCCGAACGCCTCGTCATCCCAGCCGAGCCGCGCGGTCTCCTGCACGTAGGCGAGCGCCGCGGTGACCATGAGGCGCGCCTGGGCCTGGCGGTCGAAGGCGGCGGCCTCCTCGGCGTCGGAGCGCATGCGCACCAGGAACGCCAGGGTCAGCGCGGCGATCAGCGCCGCCATGCCGCTGACCACGATCAGCACGGCGCCCGCGCGCGCGCTCATGGCGCCGGATCGCGGTCGAGCCCGCGCTGCTGGCGCGCGCCGCGCAGGGTGGTGGTGGCGAGCGTCAGGTGCAGCTTCATCTGCGCGCCGCTGACCGGGTCGGCGATGCGCACCTCGGCGAGGCTGACCCAGCGGTTGAAGTAGACGAAGCGGCGCAGGCCGAGCGACAGGCGCGGCCAGTGCGTCGGCGCCACCGGCAGGGGCGCGACGCGCTCGACGCAGCGCGCGTGCATCTCGGCGGTCGTCCAGCGCGCATCGAGCGGCCCGTAGAGCCGGTAGTCGGCGAAGCCGCCGCGGTCGACGCCGGCGGCGACGAGCGCCGGATCGGTGGTGATGGCGTAGCCAGCGGCGAAGGTCAGGCCGCTGATGTCGCGCGGCATGTCGTTGGTGACGCCGATCGGCACCGACAGGCGCGGCCGCGCGCGCGGGTCGGTCATCTCGCAGACGGCGAACTCGGCGAGCTCGACGCCATCCTCGCCGAAGGCCTGGTAGACGGTGTTCGCCGGCAGGTAGTCGAGCAGCGCGTAGTTGCCGAGCGTGCGCGCGACCGTCGTCATGGTCTCGGGCAGCCAGCGACGCTCCGGATCGGGGTGGCCGACGCGCGACACGAGCGCCGCGTCGCCGTAGGTCTTGTACGGGTTGCCGGTCGGCATGCCGCGCCACCACGCGTGCGGGCGCGACGGGTCGAGATCGCGATCGACCGTCAGCGGCGCGAACGGCGCGGCGAACGACGTGCCGCGCAGCGGCTGGCGCGAGGGGTCGCCCGGATCGTCCCATGGCGTCCAGAAGTCGAGCTGGTCCATCGCCGCGCCGACGCCCGCGCGCAGCAGGCGGTTCTCGATTGCCAGGCGCTCGGCGCGCGCCACGCACTGCGTGGTCGCGCGCAGCGCCGCGTAGGCGGCGCCGCAGATCACCACCGAGAGCCCGACCGCGATCAGCGCCTCGATCAGCGTGAACGCGGCGCGCATGCCCGGCTCAGTTGCGCAGCGAGGCGAGGATGCGTTTGTCATAGAAATTGTAGCGGGTGACCGGCGTCGCGCGCATGCGCGTGGTGGCGGGCAGGGGGCCGCGATCGAAGACGCCGTTGCCGTTGCGGTCCGCGCCGTACGCGCCGACCGTCAGCTGCGGGAACAGGTGGAGGTCGCCGCGCGATCCGCCCGGCGTCGGCGGGAAGCCGGCCAGCGCGCGACCGGCGTCGCGCCACACCAGCTCGCGCTCGGGGTTGGCGAGGAAGTCCTGGTGCTTCACGTACATGCCGCGCGAATCGAGGTTGTGCTGCTTGGCGTCGAAGGTCGCGGTCGGCGTCGACTCGAAATCCTCGAAGGCCTGCCAATCCACCGCCCAGAACACCAGCTGCCGCGTGCGCGCCGAGGCGTCGAAGCGGTCGGTGAGGGTGAAGCGCGCCGGATCGCCCCAGCTCGCCGCTATCGCGGCGTGGTTGTCCGGCAGCAGCGCGTCCGGGCCGTCGTAGCCGCGCGCGCGCGCGACGTTGCGCACCGGCCGCGCCGTCGACACCAGCCAGCTGCGATCGATGCCGCCGGCGCCGTCGTCGATGGCGCGCGGGGTCGAGAACAGGTCGAACTGGAGGAGCGGGTAGTCGAGCGCGCACATCTCCTGGACGATGCGGTTGGCGCCCCAGTCGTAGGGGTCGGCGCGCGCGTAGCGGTGAGCCCAGGCGAGCGACGCCTCGTGCGTCGCGACCGCGTATGCGGCCTCGACCGCGCTCGCCGGCGGCAGGCGGTCGCCGGTGCGCATCAGCGCCGCGTTGGCCAGCCAGCGCATCGCCAGCACGCGCCACGGCGGCGGGAAGACGTCCGGGTCGGACGGATTCCACGGCGGCGCCGGCAGCGCCTGCGGCGGACGCGGCACCGGACCGCCGGCGCTGGGATCGACGGCGACGCCGCACGCCACGACCAGCGCGCGCGCGGCGTCGATGTACGCCTGGACCGCGACGAGGTTCGCGGGATCCGGGCGCGACGCCGCGCACACCGCGCGCATCTCGTCGACCGCGGGCCAGCCGTGGGCCGTCGCCTGGCGCTCCCACGCGTCGCGTTCGGGCCACTGCGTCCAGCCCTTCGCCTCGCCGTAGATCACGTCGGGCGGCGACGGGTAGAACGAGTGGTAGGGCCAGCCGATGCACGGGTGGCAGAGCAGCGCGTCCTGCTGCGCGGGCCCGATGACGCCGATCACCAGCTTCTGCGCTTCGGACGCGAGCTTCAGATCGATGCCGGTCCAGCCCTTGGTGTAGTAGTGGCCGCCCTCGCCGTCGGCGGCCATCGCCGGGCGCGGGCTGGCGTAGAACAGCTTGCCGCCCGCGTCGAGCAGATGCGCGATCTCGTCGCCCTGCGAGTCGAGCCGGCGCGCGATGGTGTCGGGCAGCACCAGCGTGCCGAACCATCCGCCCTGCAGCGCGCGCTCGAGATCGGTCTGGTTCCACGTGAACGGCGACCGCCCGAGCTCGTCCGCCTCATAGGCCTGGCGCAGGAACTGGTGGTCGGCCTGGGCGTAGACGTCGGCCATCTCGATCGCCTTCGCCGCGGCGTAGAGCCGGAAGCGTGACGCCTCCTGCGCGCGCAGCCCGCCGGTCATGACCAGCGCCGAGCCGATCACGGCCACGGCGACGATCGCGAGCGAGATCGCGACCTCGAAGAGCGTGAAGGCGATCCGTGGCGAGGCGCGGCGCATGACGCTGAGGGGAACGCGCGGCGGGCCGGCCTCCGGACAGCAAATCTCCAGGAAAAACCGCGGCGAGCACGATCCGACAAAGCGCCGAGACGCAGCGACAATCGTCGCCGGCCGTCGCCGCGCGACGCGCGCTGGTGCGGAGCGCTACCAGGCGACGAGCGTGGTCAGCGCCGCGCCCGGCGCGAACCCGGGGACGAGGTAGTCGTCGCGCCGCGTCCCGTCCTCCGACACCACCTCGTCGCGGTCGAACGGCAGCCAGCCGTCGCCGAAGATGGCGATGCCGTAGCGCGCGGTGCGCGTGCGGCCGAGATCCGGACCCCAGGTCAGGCGGACGCCGCCGCCGCCCATGACCACGCCGGTCGCCGCGCTCTGCTCGGCGTAGCGCGGGGCCGGGCCGCGCTCGCGCACGACCTCGTAGCGGCCGCCGATCGCCGCGCGGACGAACGGCACGACGCGCCAGCCGCGGCGCGGACGTTCCCAAGCGACCTCCATGCCCAGCGTCGCCTGGTTGAACGACAGCACGGCGTCGTCGCCCCAGTCGATGCCGTCGACCTGGCCGTAGCGGTAGTCGAAGAGGAACGCGGCGCGTTCGCCCAGCCAGCCGAAGCCGAGCAGCCACGGCGGCTGCCAGCGGAACTGCGCGCCGGGCGTGAAGCCGCCGGAGAACGACAGGTCCGCTTCCAGCTGCGAGGGACGCGGTCCGGCGATGCGCCCCGGGAGGCGGCCGTGGATCCAGCCGACGGCGCCGTACGAGGTGTGGTCGTCGAGGTTGACGCCGCCGACGATCACCCAGCCGCCGGCGGACGCGCCGTAGTCGAGCCACAGCTCGTCCTCGCGCCGCGCCACCGCCTCGGCCCCCGGCGTCGCGGGCGAGCCGAGGTTCCAGCGGTAGCGCGGGCCGATCCACGCCGCGCCGTCGATGCCGACGACCGTGAGCGCGATGCCGAGCTCGGCCTGCTGCTCGTCCTGCGTCGTCGCGAGGCCGGTGCCGACCAGCTGCATGCCGACCTGGCCGCGCTCGAGGAAGGTCATGGTCGGCATCGGCAGCGGGAAGCGGTCGAGCCACAGCCATCCGGCGGTGGCGTACGCGACGCCGGCGAGCTCGTCGTCCCCGTAGGGCAGTTCGACGCGGTTGTAGCCGAAAGCGTCGTGCACCAGGTTCTGCACCTCCTGTCCGCCGAGGTCGTCCGCGTAGCGCCCGCCGATGCCGCCGGCGATCCAGGTGCGGTTGTTGCGGTCGGGGGCCACGAAGGGCTCGAACAGCGCGCCGGCGGTGACGGTCAGCTCGTCGCTGCGTCCCGCCTCGCCGAGATCGGTCGCCTTGTTGGTCAGGATGCTGTGATCGACGACGACCAGCCAGCGCCGATCGATGAGCCCTTGCGCGGTGATCTGGTTGGTCCGGTAGTCATCGGCGTTGTCGCCGATCTCGCCGCCGAAGGCGTCGTTGGCCCAGGTGAGCGCGACGTCGGGAAACGGCCCGGGCCGCGGTGGCGCCGGCACGCCGGGGACGGCGGCGGCGAGCGGCCCCGCGACGGCGAGGAGCACGGCGGTCGGGGCTCGCATGGGCCCAGCATATGACCTCGAGCAGGGCGGCGCCGATGACGGCCCCGCAGTCTGCACAGCGCCGCGCGCGCGTGACGCGCGTGGGCATCGCGCGTCGGGCCGAACCGGGGTCAGGGCGCGTGGAACAGGTCGTGCCGGATGCCGTCGCCTTCCGGCCCGGCCTGGGGCTCGAGATAGGCGGCGCGTTCGCCCCGGAACCGCGCGATGTCCTCGCCGCGTCCGGGGAACAGGTCGCCCATGCGCTCGATCAGCGCGTCGGCTTCGCGCCGACGGCCGACGTGGTCGAGGGCGATGATCCGGCCGCGCGCCAGGTTGAACCAGCGCGGCTGCACCGCGCACGCCGCTTCGATGTCCGCCAGCGCGTCGTCCCAGTCGCCGGCGGCGCTGCGCACGACGGCGCGCAGCTCGAGCAGCCGCGCGTTGGTCGGCGCCAGCCCGAGGCCGATGTCGAGCGCGGTCTGCGCGCCGATGCGGTCGCCGCGCGCGTTGGCCAGCATCGCGCGCATGATCCAGGTCTCGGGCATGCGCGGATGGTTGGCGGCGAAGCGCTCGACCTCGTCGGTGAACTCGTCGCCGCGGCCGACGTCGATGGCGAAGATCAGGCGCTGCGCCTGGGTTCCGGGCCAGCCGGCGTGGTGCTCGGCGATCTTCGTCAGGGCGGCGTACGCGGCGTCGAACTCGCCGCGCGCGCTGTGCAGCGCGATCGCGACCTGGAGGAGGAGGGCCTCGTTCGCGCCGTGGTCGCGCGCCAGGGACAGGTCGTCGTCGACCGCGAGATCGCCGCGGTCGATGCGCCAGATCGCGCGGTTCACGTAGCGGTTGCCGTTGGTCGGCTCGAGCGCGACGGCGCGCTCGATCAGGCGCTCGGCCTCGGCGTGGTCGCCCGCCAGCTCGCTCGCCTCCAGCGCGCGCGCCAGCGTGACCATCACCTCGCCCTGGCGCGGCGACAGCTCGATCGCCGCGCGCAGCTCGCTGATCGCCGTCGCGCGCCAGGGCTCGGGCGGCAGCAGCCCGGCGCCGATCATCTCGCCGAGCAGCCAGCCGCGGCCGTAGTGCGCCTCCCACAGGTAGCCGGCGCGCGCGAGCGCGCGGTCGACCAGCGGCAGGGCTTCGGACAGGTCGCGCGCGTAGGTCAGGCAGATGGCGCGGCCGACCATCGCCAGCGGATCGTCCTCGGCCTCAGCGGCGGCGGCGGCGAAGGCTTCCGCCGAGCGCACGTAGTCGCCGGCGCCGTCGAGCGCGAAGCCGGCGGCGAGCAGCGCCTGCAGATGGCGTTGGCCGTCGGTCGCGCGGCTCATCGCGTCGACCCGCAGGTAGGCCTCGGCGGCCGGTCCCGGGCGGCCGGCCTGGCGCAGCGCCTCGCCGACCGCGAACTGGGCTTCGACGAACGTCGGATCGACCTCGACCGCGTGCTTCAGCGCCTCGATGGCCTCGTCCAGGCGCTGCCCGCGCCGGATCAGGTCCATGCCGTGGTCGTAGGCCGGGAACGCCTCGTAGCGCCGACGCGCGGCCTCCGCGGTGGCGTCGGTGACGCGCTGCCGCGCGAGATCGGCGAGACGCGCGCGTTCGCCCTCGCGCTCGGCCTCGTGCGCGGCGGCGAGCGCGCGGGTCTCCTCGCGCGCGACGCGCATCGACATGACCACGGTCCCGCCCAGCAGGATGATGAGCACCAGCGCCGCGGCGGCGACCGCCGGGCCGTTGCGCCGGGCGAAGCGGCGCGCGTGGTCGGCGAGGTCCTCGTGCAGCGCCGCGACCGGCCGGTCCTCGAGGTAGCCGCGCACGTCGGCGAGCAGCTCGTTCGCGTTCTTGTAGCGCTCGTCGGGATTGGCCCGCAGGCAGCGCTCGGCGATCGCCACCAGCGCCGCCGGCGCGGCGCGTCCACCCGGCGTCTGGCGCAGCGGCCGGTGCACGCCGGCGCGCGACGCGCGCAGGATCTGCTTGGCGTCCTCGCCCGGCACCGGCGCGAGACCCGCGAGGATCGCGTACAGCGTCGCGCCCAGCGAGAAGACGTCCGAGCGCTCGTCCGCCGGCAGCCCGCCGGCCTGCTCCGGCGACATGAACCCGGGCGAGCCGACCACCAGCCCCGAGGTCGTCAGTCCCGGCTTGATCTCGTCGCGCACGGTGACGACGCGGTTCTCGGCGCCGGGCTGGCCGATGACCAGGGCCAGGCCCCAGTCCAGCACCCAGACCTCGCCGTGCTCGCCGAGCATCACGTTGCCGGGCTTGATGTCGCGATGGATGACGCCGCGGCTGTGGGCGTAGGCGATGGTCTCGATGACGCGTTCGAACATCGCGATCAGGCGCGGCAGGCTGTGCCGCCGGCGGATCTCGGCATCGCCGGCGTGCCACGCGTCGAGGATGCGGTCGAGCGTGCGGCCGCTCATCAGGCGCATGCAGAAGTACGGATCGCCCTGCTCGCTCTGCTCGAGCGCGTAGATCGGCACGATCCCCGGGTGCTCGAGCTGACCGGTGACGCGCGCCTCCTCGATGAAGCGCAGCTTGGCGTTGCGGTCCTCGCGCAGGCTGCTCTTGAGCGCCTTGAGGGCGACGCGGCGGCGCAGGCGCTCGTCGTTGGCCTCGAAGACCTGGCCCATGCCGCCCGAGCCGATCTCGCCGGCGATGGTGAAGCGGCCGAGCTGCTTGGTCTGGGCCACCGCCGGATGCGACGCCGACTGCTCGTGCGTGCCGCAGCGCGGGCAGTGCAGGTCGATCGACCGCAGCCGCAGCCCACAGCTTGGACACGTCCCTGGCGGGCGCGGCAGAACCTCGGTCACGGCAATAGTCTAGACCGAGCCCGGCGATTTGCCCACAGGCGACCGGCGCAGCGCCGGGAGCGGATGGCGCATTTGAGTCGCTCTTGCGGCCCTGGGGCCGCGCCCCGCCCCCAAAGGACCGGCCCGGCCCCAGGCCCTGGCGTCAGCGCGCCTCGATGACGACGTACCGCGAGCCCGCCTTGGACCAGACCCGCAGGATGACGTCCCGATCCTTGCGCTCGCGCAGCATCTCGGCGCAGTCCTCGGCCGAGCCGACCTTCTCGCGATCGATCTCGGTGATGACCTCGCCGGGCTTGAGCCCGACCTCGGCGGCCGGCGAGCCGGGACGCACCTGGCTGATCAGCGCCCCGTCGACCTTGGCGGGGATGTCGAGCTCGGCGCGCGCGCGGTCGTCGACGTCGCCCAGACCGAGGCCGAGCGAACCGCCGCCACGTGCGGGACGGCGCGCGTCGCGCTCGGCGACCGACGAGTCGGCGAGGTCGCCGACGGTGACCGTCTTGGTCTCGCGCTCGCCGTCGCGCAGCACCGTCACCTGCACCGCGGCGCCCGGCTTGATCTGCGCGACATGCAGGCGCAGGTGGCGCGGATCGGTCACCGGCTTGCCGTCGACCTCGACGATCACGTCGCCGTTCTCGAGGCCGGCCTCGTCCGCCGGTCCGTCATCCGCGACGTCGGCCACCAGCGCGCCGTCGCGGGTGGGGAGCTTCCACGCCTTGGCGATCTCCTCGCTGACCGGCTGGATCACGACGCCGAGGTAGCCGCGCGTCACCTTCCCGTCGGCCAGGATCTGATCCATGATCGAGCGCGCGAACGTCGACGGCACGGCGAAGCCGATGCCGAGGTTGACGCCGACCGGGCTCAGGATGGCGGTGTTGATGCCGATCAGCCGGCCTTCGATGTCGACGAGGGCGCCGCCCGAATTGCCGCGGTTGATCGCGGCGTCGGTCTGGAGGAAGTCCTCGTAGTCCACCAGCCCGAAGCCGCGGCCGGTCGCGCTGATGATGCCGGCGGTCACGGTCTGGCCGACGCCGAACGGGTTGCCGACCGCCAGGACGACGTCGCCGACCTGGACCACGGCGCTGTCGCCCCAGGTGATCGGTGTCAGCGCGGTCGCGCCGGGGTCGACCTTGAGCACCGCGAGGTCGGACTTGGCATCGCCGCCGACGACGGTCGCGACGTACTCGGTGCGCTGGTCGCTGAGCGCGATGCGGATCTCGTCGGCGCCCTCGACGACGTGGTTGTTGGTCAGGATGTAGCCGTCGGCGCTGACGATCACGCCCGAGCCCAGGCCCTGCTGACGCTGCGACGGGAGGTCGCCGCCGCCCTCGGGCACGCCGAAGAAGCGGCGCAGCTGCGGCGGGATCTCCTGCACGCGATCGTCGATCTCGATGTCCTTGGTGGAGAAGACCGTGACGACGCTGGGCGCCACCGCCTTGGCGACCGGGGCGAAGGTCGTGACGCCGATCATCTTCGGCGGTGGCGCGACGGCCTCGCCGGCCGTGGCCGGCGTCCAGGCCGCGCACGAGAAGGTCAGGGCGGAGACGATGGCGAGGACACGCATGGGGACTCCGGTTGGGATGCGCCATGAGAGGGGGGAAGCGGGCTGCGACAATCCGAGGGCGACCGATTCTGCACATCCAGACGCAGGGGACCCGGCTGGTTTTCGTCGTTCCTGTCCCGACCGCTGACATCCGGACGGGGTGCCGGCGCGTATCCGTGGCCATGGACATGATCGCAAGCTGCCGTCGCCGCGCGCCCTGCGCCGAAAACCTCGCGCGCGACGCCGCGGGGCTGCTCACGCGCCTGACCATCGGCCAGGCCTTCGCCCAGGCCGGCCTCGGCAAGCTGACGAACCTGGAGGGCGTCATCGAGTATTTCGCGTCGCTCGGCATCCCCTTGGCCAGGGTCCAGGCGCCGACGGTCGCGACCCTGGAATTCGTCGGCGGGATCGCACTGATCCTCGGGCTCGCGACGCGTGCCGTCGCGTTCCTGCTCGCCGGGACGATGGCCGTGGCGCTCGTCACCGCGCACCGCTCCGAATTCGCCGCCGCCCTGCGCTGGTCGCCGGAGGAGGGGCTGACCGGGATCGACCCCTGGATGTACGGCCTCGCCCTGCTCTGGCTGATGGCGGCCGGGCCAGGTCGCCTCAGCCTCGATCGCGCGGTGCTGGCGTGGTGGCGCCGCCGCCGCGGGAAGGCGATGGTCGCGCCCGCTCCCGTCAGCCGGTGATCACCGGGCGTCGTCGCCGCCACTCGCTGGCGGCGAAGCCATGCGCTCGCCGGAAGCGGTGCGCGAAGTGCGCCGCGTCGGGCCAGCCGACCGCGGTGGCGACACGCGCGATCGGCCAGTCGGTCGCGGTGAGCAGCTCGGCCGCGCGTTCGCCGCGCCGGCGCGCCAGCCACGCCATCGGCGGCAGGCCGGTCGCCGCGCGAAAGCGCCGCGCGAGGTACGAGCGGTCGATGCGCAGGCGCCGCGCGAGGCCCGCCAGCGTCCAAGGCGCGTCGAGCGCCTCGTCCATCAGGCGCAGCGCGGCGGCGACCAGCGGCGGCGCTCCATCGTCGACGTCCGGCAACGCGCGCGCGATCGCGTCCAGCGCCAGCAGCAGGCGTCCGATGAGCGCGAGCGGTCGCGCGCCGGCGTCCAGGCCGCGGCGCAGGTCGTCGAGCCGCGCGCGGCATTCGCCGACCGCGTCGTCGCTGATCCGCGCGACCGCGTCGCGTCGCCCGAGCGCGGCCAGCGCCGGCTCGCGCGCGATCAGCGGCGCCGCGCCGGCGATCAGCTCGCGGCCGATGCAGCAGTCGTAGACCATCAGCCGTTCGCAGCGCTCGTACGCGTGCCACGCGCCCGGGCGCAGGACGATCAGGTCGCCGCCGGCGATCCCGTGCTCGCCGCGCGCGCTGCGCTGCACGCCGCGCCCGCCGCAGACCAGCGCCACCTCGAGGAAGTCGTGGCTGTGCGCGTGCAGGCCCGACGGCAGGGGATGCAGCGACGCCGCGATCGGCGGGCCGCCGCCGGCGAAGACGCGCTCGCTCGGCCAGGCGCTGGGCAGGACCATGCCCGATGGTCGCGGTGCCCGTGGTCATGCCAGCGCCCGCGGCGCGGCGAGCAGTTCGCGATCCGCGCGAAGTGCTGGGACGACCGTGTGGGATGCTGGAAAGCGTGCGCGCGCGTCGCGCGGTCGCATCGGGACAACCCCGCGTCCACGCCCGGACAAGCGCGCGCGGCGACCGCCGGTATCGTCCGGCCATGGCACGCATCGAGATCGCCGTCTACCACTTCCCGAACTGGCACGTCGACCAGCGCAATGAGAAGTGGCATGGCAGGGGCTGGACCGAGTGGCAGCTCGTCAAGGCGGCGACGCCGCGCTATCCCGGCCACCAGCAGCCCAAGGTGCCGGCGTGGGGCCACTACGACGAGAGCGATCCCGCGTGGGTGGCGAAGGAGATCGATCTCGCCGCCGACCACGGCGTCACCTGCTTCCTCTACGACTGGTACTGGCACGAGGAGGGGCAGTACCTGCACGGGCAGCTCGAGCGCGGCTTCCTGAAGGCGCCCAACCGCGAGCGCATGCGCTTCGCCATCCACTGGGCCAACCACGACTGGACCGACATCCATCCGGTCGGCCACGGCAACCGGCCGCACACCCTGGCCAAGGGCGCGATCTCGCGCGCGACGTTCGACCGCATGTGCGACCACGTCGTCGCGACCTACTTCTCGCAGCCGAACTACCTGACCATCGACGGCTGCCCGTACTTCTCGATCTACGAGCTCGGCACGTTCGTGAGCTCGTTCGGCGGCGTCGCCGGCGCCGGCGAGGCGATCGCCGCGCTGCGCGCCAGGACCCGCGCCGCCGGCTTCCGCGACCTGCACCTGAACACCGTCGCCTGGGGCATCCCGGTCCTGCCGAGCGAGAAGGCGCTGCCCGGTCGCGAGCGCGCGGCGGTGCTGGCGGCGCTCGGCGCGCAGAGCGTCACCTCGTACTGCTGGGTCCACCACCACGACCCGTCGTCCGGCGGATTCCCGCGCGGCAGCTACGCCGCCGCGGCGGAGGCGAACTACGCGGTCTGGGACCGCTACCGCGCCGAGCTCGGCGTCGCCTACCATCCCAACGTCTCGATGGGTTGGGACTCGAGCCCGCGCACCATCCAGTCCGACACCTACGAGAACCGCGGCTATCCGTTCTGCGCCGTGCTCGAGGGCAACACGCCGGCGGCCTTCCGGACGGCGCTCACCCGGGCGCGCGACTTCGTCCTGGCGGGCAAGGACGCCCATCCGGTGATCACGATCAACGCGTGGAACGAGTGGACCGAGGGCAGCTACCTGCTGCCGGACACGGTCTCGGGAACGGCGTACCTCGAAGCGGTGCGCGCGGTCTTCGGCGCGTGACCTAAAGCCAGTCGTCGGCCAAAAACTGGACTGCACACGGGTGATGCCATACTGTGGGCATGACCTCCCTCGCCGTCGAGTTTCCCGCGCGCGACCAGGTGCGCCTGATCACCACCCCGATCGACGGCTCGCCGCTCAAGCCGCTCGAAGCGCTGATCGTCGCCGAGACCTCGGTGATCAGCAGCGGCACCGAGCTCGCCCGGCTGCGCGGCATCGAGGCCGGCGCGACCTTCCCGTGCCTGCCCGGCTACGGCGCCGTCGGCCGCATCGCCGACCTCGGAGCGGGCATGGACGGCTTCGCCATCGGCCAGCGCGTGTTCTTCGCCGGCCGCCACGCCGCGCGCCAGCGCTTCACCCACGGCGCCGACCACGAATGGGGCTGGCTCTTCCCAGTGCCCGACGGCCTCGATCCGGTCGATGCCGCCATCGGCTGCATGGCGCGCATCGCCGTGACCGCGCCGCAGGTCACCGAGCTGCAGCCCGGCGACACCGTCGCGGTGTTCGGCCTCGGGATCGTCGGGCTGATCGCCGCGCAGCTCTACCGCATCCGCGGCGCGCGCGTCATCGGCGTCGACCCGGTCGCCAGCCGCTGCGCGCTGGCGCGGCGGCTCGGGATCGCCGAGACCATCGACGTGGCGCCGGCCGGGCAGGTCGCGGCGCTGCGCGCGCTGACCGGCGGCGCCGGCGCCGCGGTCACGGTCGACGCCGCCGGGCACAGCGCGGTGGTCGCGGCCTGCGTCGCGGCGACCGCCACGCTCGGCCAGGTCGTCCTGCTCGGCACGCCGCGCGCGCCGCACCAGGCAGATATGACGGCGACCATGCTCGTCGTGCACGAGCGCGGGCTGACCCTGCGCGGGGCGCACATGTGGCGCTTCCCGCTGCGCGCCGCGCGCGGCGTGCCGTTCAGCGTCGAGCAGGCCTTCGCCGCGGTCTACGCGCTCATCGCCGATGGCAGGCTGCGCCTGCGCGAACTGGTCAGCCACGTCATCGCGCCCGGCCGCGCGCCCGAGGCCTACGCCGGGCTGGCCGAGCGCCCGGCCGAGTGGACCGGCGTGGTCATCGACTGGCGGTGAACGCGAGCGGCGCCGCCGTCGCCGCGACGGCATCGGCGCGCAGGGCGTCCATCACCCGCAGGTTGGCGAGCGTCTCGTCGGGCGGGACCGCGTACGGCGCGCGCCCGCGCACGGCGTCGGCGAAGGAGGCGACCATCAGCTGGTAGTGGTCCGCCGCCGGCACGGTCTCGCGGGTCTCGCCCTGCGCGCTCCAGCGTCCGATCGCGAAGGCTTCGCCCGGCCAGGCGACCATCGCGCCGCGATCGACGCGCAGGCGCCCGGCGTCGCCGACGATCTCGTAGGAGCAGTCGAAGTGCGCGCGCATGCCGCACGCGAAGTGGCCGAGCGCGCCGCCGGGGAATCCGAGCGCTCCCGCGAACGCCGCGTCGACGCCGGGCTCGGCCCAGGTCGCGCGCGCCGTGGCGGTCGTCGGTTCGCCGCCCGCCATGAGCCGCAGGACGCTGACGCAGTAGCAGCCGAGGTCGAGCAGGGCGCCGCCTCCGGCGCTGCGCCAGCGGATGTCGCCCGGCGGGATCGCGACCGAGAAGGACGCGCGCACGGTCGCGACGCGCCCCACGGCGCCGTCGACGACGAGCTGACGCACGCGCCGCGTCAGCGGGTGGAAGCGGTACATCAGCGCTTCGCCGACGAGCGCACCGCGGTCGGCGAACGCGGCGACCACCGTCGCGGCCTCGGCCGCGTTGGTGGCGAACGGCTTCTCGATCAGCGCGGCCTTCCCGGCGGCGGCGCAGGCGAGCGCCCACGTCGCGTGCTCGGCCGCCGGCAGCGGCACGTAGACGGCGTCGATGTCCGGATCGGCGAGCAGGTCCGCGTAGCCGGCATACGCGCGCGCGATGCCGTGCTTCGCGGCGAACGCCTGCGCCCGCGCCGGGTCGCGGCTGGCGATCGCGGCGACCGTCGAGCCCGGGGTCGACGCGATCGCCGGCACGACGGCCTCGGCGATGCGCGCCGCACCCAGGACGCCCCAGCGCACGGGCTTCACGCCGATGCCGCCGCGGTGCGCGTCGACGCGAGCGAGAACCCGGCGCGCAGCAGGATGCGTTCGGCCAATCCCAGCGGCGTCGCGAACCGCCGCTCGATCGCCGCGGGCGTCTCGCCGAGCACGAAACGGCGCAGCGCGACCTCCGGCGCCGCAAGGTAGAAGGTCGCCGCGGCGACGCGCGCCTCCTGGTCGCCCGCGGCATGACGCGCGCGCCAGTCCTCGCCGATGTAGGCGGCGATCCAGTCGCGGTAGCGCTCGGCGTCGTCCTCCCACGCCGTGGCCAGGGCGCGGAGGCGCGCGCGATCGACATGCGCCGCGAGCAGCGCGTTCCATTCCGGGAAGGCGCCGGCGGCCAGGTAGCAGTTGCGCGTCGCCGGCGTGGTCAGGGTGACGTCGCGCCAGCTGGTCAGCGCCTGCACCGCGACCGCGCGGCCCAGCGCGTCGTCGCCGGCCGGCGCATGGCGCGACCACGTCGTCATCGTGCTCAGCGCTGGAGCGAAGGCCTGCGCCATCGGCAGGCCGCGGCGCAGCGCGTCCAGCCAGCGCGGCAGCTCGAGCGCCGCGCGCAGCGACACCGCGGTGCGCACGGCGACGTAGCGCAGGTCGGCGGCGCCGGCGGTGTTCCCTTCATCCTCGCGCAGCCGGGCCTCCCCGAGCAGGCCCTCGAGGCCGTTGTGCACGCAGTCCGCGTTCCACAGCCAGCCGCGCGGATCGGTCCAGGCGCTGCCCAGCGCCCAGTCGTTGAAGACCGTGAAGTACGCGGCGAGCGCGGCGCGCTCGCGTCGGCAGGCGCGCGCCGTCGCCGCGGCCGGGACGGCGATGGCCGGGACCGCGCACGCGGCGGCGCGCGCCAGGCCGGACAGGGCCAGGCCGTTGTACCAGTCGACGTCGTAGCACGCGTCGCCGACGTGATCCCACATCTGGCGCAGGCGCGCCCACCGCCGGCGCGACACCGGCTCGCGCAGGTGTTCGACGCCCGCGCGCAGCTGCGCCGCGGTGGGCGGCGTCAGGCGCGCGATGAGCGCCGCGCGCGCCGACGGCGGCGCGTGCGCGACCAGCGGCGCCCAGGTGCGCAGGGCGAGCAGCTGGTCCATCGCCGTGCCGGGCTCCCAGGTCGCGTCGCCGGCGTAGGCGAGCTCGTCGGGGAGGTCGGCCTCGGTATCGGCGTCGCGCTGCGCCGTCCACCGCGCCGCCATCCAACCGGTGGCGACGCGCGCCGTCCACGTGCTTCCGCGCACGACGTCGAATGGCCCGCACCACGTGCGCATCAGCCGGATCGCGCCCGCGGGCGGCGTCAGCAAGCCACCGTCGTCGCCGAGCAGCGCGAGCATCGGCGGCACCGGCGCGAGGCGGCTGCCGGGGAAGCGCGCGGCGATCGTCAGCGTGTCGCCGTCTGCGCGGAAGCGTTCCTCGGCCTGGAGCGGCGGGCGCCGCGCCAGGGAGCGCCACAGCGCGCGGCGCTCGGCGTCGCGCGGGATGTCCTCGTCGCCCAGCAGGGGCGCGATCAGCAGGGCGCCGCCGTCGCCGACGAAGTCGACGGTCCAATGCAGGTGGCTGGTGACGACCACGCGCCGGATCGGGCGGCTCGCGACGATCAGCACCGGTGCCAGCGGCGAGCGCGCTATCCAGCAGCAGTCGTCGCGGCGCTCGGCGAGGCCGTGCGCGTCGAAGGCCAGCGTGCCATCGAGGTCCTCGACGCGCCCGGGCTCGGCGCCGGACGGCCAGCGCAGCGCCAGGCTGGTGCCGCGCGCGCGCAGGAGCGGCCCGGGCAGCGAGGTGCGCGCCTCCACCGTGATGCCGCCGCCGCGCCAGCGGTACTCGATCGCGCGCCCGGTCCACGTGCGCCGCAGGTGGCGCACCGCGTAGCTGGCCGGCAGCGTCGGCGCGAACAGCGCGCGCGGCGCGGCCGCGATGGTGGTGAACTCGTGGCCGCGCCAGGCGCACGTGGCGAGCGCGAGCACCTCCTCGGCGGCATCGCGGTAGGCGCCGTTGCCTGAGATCGAGGTCGCGCCGTCGCAGCCGCGCCGCCAGCGGGCCACGGGCTCAGTATCCGCCGGCGTTGGCCGTGCTCGTGCCGCCGCCGAGATGCGCGAAGTCGGCCGCGCCCGGGAAGCCGCGCTGCACGGCGGCATCGATGATCGCCGCGGTCGCGGTGGCGCCGATGCGGGTCACGCCCACGTCGCGCACCTTGATCAGATCGTCGAGCGTGCGCACGCCACCGGCCGCCTTGATCTGCACCGACGACGGCGAGTTGGCGCGCATCAGGCGCAGGTGGGCGTCGGTGGCGCCCTTGGAGGTGTAGGAGCCGTCCGCCTGCTTGACGAAACCGTAGCCGGTCGACGTCTTCACGAACGCGACGCCGACGTCGGCGCAGATCCGGCACAGCATGACGATGCGCGCGTCGTCGAGGAAATCGTTCTCGAAGATCACCTTGAGGATCGCCTTGCGGGCGACCACCGCGGCCTGCACCGCGCGCAGCTCCTCCTCCACCTGGCGCCAATCGTCGCCGAGGACCTTGCCGATGTTGACCACCACGTCGATCTCGGTCGCGCCGTGATCGCACGAGCGCTGCGCCTCGGCTACCTTGATCGCGGTCTCGTTGCCGCCGTGCGGGAAACCAGCGACCGTGCAGATTCCGACGCCGCTGCCAGCCAGCCAGCGCGCCGCCGCGCTCACGGCGTACGGCTTGATGCAGACGGTGGCGGTGCGGTAGCGCGCGGCCAGGGCGCAGCCCGCCTCCAGGTCCCGATCGGTCATCGTCGGGTGGAGCAGCGAATGGTCGATCATCTTGGCCAGCGCGGCGACGGTGGGTTGCATGCCCACGATCGTAGCCGCCGGCCGGAGCGGGCTTGCGCTGCCCGGCATCGGCTTTGCGTTTTTCCGACCGAGCACGGCGCTAGCCTGCGGTGGTGATCCCGACCCTGCGCCTCGGTCAGCTCAACCGCCCCGGGCAGGCGGTGTCGGTCTACCGCACCTTCTATCCGCCGCGTCACCGCTTCCCGCTGCACCGCCACGACTTCGCCGAGCTCTTCTTCATCGAGAGCGGCCAGGGCGCGCAGGTCGTCGACGGCCGCTCATGCCCGCTGATCGCCGGCGACCTCGGCTTCGTCGATCCGGAGACCGCGCACGCGCTGCGCGCCGCCGACGACGCGGCCATGGTCCTGGTCAACATCGCCTTCTCGCGTCGCCTGCTGGGCGACCTGAAGCGCGTGGTCGCGCCACGCGACTGGCCATGGGCGTCGGGCACGGTCGCGATGCGCGCGCTGGACGAGGCCGATCAGGCCTTCGTCATCGAGTGGATCGACCGGCTCGACCGCGCCGACGCCGGCATCACCGGCATCGCCGCGTTCGTCGTCGATCTGCTGCGCCGCCTGCGGCCGACCGCTCCGCTCGCGCGACGGCCGCCGGAGTGGCTGAGCGCCGCGGTCGCCGCGCTCGACCGGCCGCAGGTGCTGGCGCGCGGCGTCGACGCGCTGGCGCGCGGCACCGGCCGCTGCGGCGCGACGGTCGGCCGCGCCGTGCGCGCGCACTACGGCTGCACGGCGATCCAGCTGGTCAATCGCCGGCGGATGGCGTGGCTCGCCGGCCAGCTGCGCCTGACGCGGCGTCCCATCGCCGACCTCGCCGAGGCCGTCGGGCTGCCCAGCCTGAGCAACTGCTACCGGCTCTTCCGCGCCGCCCACGGCTGCTCGCCCGCGCTCTACCGCCGACGGTTCCAGGGCGGCGTGCGCTCGGGCGACGACGCCTGAGGCGTCACTGCACCATGCTGCCGGCGAGCTGCGCCGCGCGCTCGCGCGCCGGGCGCGAATCGAAGAAGTGCTTCTCGTCGAAGAGATGCGCGTAGCGGCCGCCGCGATCGAGGCCGCGCTCGCGCGCGAGCGCCAGCTTCCGGCGCCAGTCGCCGTAGTCGCTCGGCCAGCGGACGCCGGCCTGGCAGTAGGAGATGTCGGTGAAGTAGCGCGAGCGCCCCTCGCCGCCCGGCTTGGCGCGGCGTCCATGCAGCAGCGCCGAATGGACGACGACGATCGAGCCGGCGGGCAGGCGATCGACGGTCACCGATCCGGGCAGGTCGGCGGTGCCGAAGTGGGCGTAGGCGCCCCCGGTCATGACGATGCGGTGCGTGCCGGGCAGCAGCAGCAGGTCCCCGACCGTGCCATCGAGCCCGCTGAGGTAGAAGAAGACGTGGACCATGCCGTGGCTGCGGTTGGTCTGCGGCACCTGCTCGTAGTCGTGGTGCCAATGCACGCCCTGCGCGCCGGCGTCGAAGCGGGTGACGTGGCAATGGTGGTAGGCGAAGCCGGGACCGAGGATGCGCTCGACGATCGCCATCACCGGCGGATGGCTGATGAGCATGCCGTGCTCCGGCAGCCCGACCTGGATGCGCTGGCGCTCGAGCAGCTCCTCGAAGGGGGCGAAGATGTCGTGGTACGGCCGCGCGGAGAACTCGTCGGTCTCGGCGCGCAGCCGCGCGCACAGGTCGTCGGGCAGGAAGCGCTCGAAGACCAGGTAGCCGCGCTCGGCGAAGGTGGCGAGCGCGGCGTCATCGACGACGGGTACGGACGGGACGGTCATCCGGGCAGTGTGCATCGCGCGGCCATCGCCTGCCAGCGCACGTCGTCCGGACGATCCGTGCCAACGTCCGCTCCGGTCACGACCGCCGCGCCGACGCCCGGCCGGATGTACCCCGGTGGGACGTCGGCGGCGGTGCTCTCAGCCGCGCTGGACGATCGGCGCGACCTGGATGCCCATCGGCCGCAGCTGGTACTCGTCCGCCCAGTTGTCGCGGCCGCTGCGCCAGCCGTGCGGCCCGTACCAGCGCTCGTGCGGGTTGCAGTTGTGCACCGCGCCGAAGGCGTTGATGCGGTTGCCGAAGGCGGTGAGGTCGAGCCGTCGCGTGCCGGGAGCGACCTGGCCGAGGTCGAGCGCGTAGGGCGGGAACGCGATCGGTCCGACGCGCCGGCTGTCCAGCTCGGCGACGATCAGCGGCGCCTTGAACCGCGGTATCCAGAGCCTCGTCCGCGAGCCGCCGGTGAGCGCGCAGTGATAGGTCAGGTTGCCGGCGTAGAACGGCAGACCCTGGCGCGTCCAGTCGCCGAACGCCAGTGTGCGCGGCGGCGCGATCACGCGGCAGTGCCGGCCGTGCACCGCGACGCCGAAGTCACCGAGCAGGTACATCCATTCGAGGTCGACCTCGCCGCCGAACGGCAGCTCCACCTCGATGACGCGCAGGCCGGCCGCGAGGTCGGGCAGCGGCACGGTCTGGATAGCCTGGTCGACCCACCAGCCGGTCGGCTTGCGCGCGACCTGCAGCCCGTCGATGGCGATGCGCGCGACGTCGGCGCCTTCGAGCGCCAGCGACGCGCCGCGCACGGCGACGTCGCACTGCACCTGGAAACGCACCGCGATGCGATGCGTCGCCGGCTTGACCGGCTCGACCCACGGCTGGGCCATGCCGCCGTCGCGCGGCGTCAGGCCGATCGCCTGGCGCGCGCGGTTGGCGACGCGCAGCAGCTCGTCGCGCGGCTGCCAGGCGCCGTCGTCGAGGCGGTGTTCGGCCATGTCGAGCAGCAGCACGTTCGGCTC
>Ga0196963_10001031_pt1 | contig 20634 bp, 1 predicted proteins | sample S1_5metaG_FD_148600 | JGI IMG/M metagenome (GOLD analysis project Ga0196963, IMG submission 148600) | Soil microbial communities from Anza Borrego desert, Southern California, United States - S1_5 | ecosystem: Environmental > Terrestrial > Soil > Desert | place: USA: California | collected... | reverse complement strand
CTACGTCGGCTCGACCGCCGAGATCCGCAGCAGCGCCATCGCCAATCGCGTCTCCTACTGCTTCGGCTTTGATGGCCCCAGCATCGCCGTCGACACGATGTGTTCGTCGTCGGTGACCGCCATCAGCCTTGCCTGCGCGGATCTTCGCCTGGGTGAATGCCAGGTGGCGGTGGCCGGTGCGGTCAGCGTGGCCTCGTCGCCCGAAAAGTTCGTCCGGCTGTGTCAGGCGCAGGTGCTCGGCAGCCATCGGGAGAGCCGCAGCTTCGCCGACGGTGACGGCTTCCTGCCGAGCGAGAGCGTGTGCTGCGTGCTTCTCAAGCCCTTGGGCCTTGCCGAGCAGGACGGCGACGAAATCCATGCGGTCATCAAGGCCGTCGGCACCAGCCACGGCGGGAACGGCACCACGTATCTGCTGCCGAACCCCGAGGGACTGGGCCGCTTGTTCGACGCAACGCTTGGTAAGGCCGGGCTGACCGCCGCGGACATCGATTACGTCGAGTCCGCGGCGAATGGGTCGAGGCTGCTCGACGCCATCGAATTCCGCGCATTGCGCCATCTGTTCGCGGGGGCCGCGCACGCGGTGCCGATCGGCACGGTGAAGGCGAACCTCGGGCACGCCGAAGCGGCGTCGGGCATGACCCAGTTGGCCAAGGTGATTCTGCAGTTCCGGCACGAGCGCCTGCTCGCTGTCCGTGCGCCGGCTCGAGTCAATCCCGACATCGAACTCACTGCCGGCCCGCTGCGGCTGCAGACCTGCACCGCGGCGTGGCCGGTAAGAAACCAGCAGCGCAATGTGCTGATCAGCTCGATTGGTGCTGGCGGGGCCAACGGCTGCCTGGTGCTCGGTTCGTATACGGCGCAGCACAGGGACACCGGCGCCGCCGACACGAGTCGGACGGGGCAGGGCACGGCCATCGTGACCTTGTCGGCGTCCAGTCGTGAGGCGCTCCTGGCCCTGGCCGAGCGCGTGTCGGCATCGACCGCTGCGCTCGCCGAGCACAAGCTATCGGACTTCGCCTACGCGACGCAGGTCCATCGCGAAGCGCTGAAGATCCGGCTGGCGATCGTCGCTCGGGACGTCAATGAGCTTCGTAGTGGGTTGGCAGCCTTCGTCGCGGCAGGCGATGTGGCCAAAAAGCCGCGCGCCGAGCACGTTTTCGTCGGTGATGACGAGGCCGACGACGCCGATCTCCGGCAGTTGTTCAAGGGGCCGGCCGGCGCTTCGATGCTGGCGCAGCTGCTGAAGGACGGGGATGCCTACCGTCTGGCCTTGCTATGGAGCAAGGGTGTGTCGATCCCCTGGGCACGCCTGCATGGTGATCGACGTGCGAGCTGGCTGGCTGGGGCATTGCCGCTGTATCCATTCCAGCGGCGCCGTGTTTGCCTGCAGAGCAACCCGAAGCCATCGGCGTTGCCTGCGGCCGTGCAGCCGCAGGCGGCGCGTTCGGCAAGCGAAGAGAGCAGCGTCGAGCGGTTTTTGCTGGAAACGCTCTCGTCGCTGCTGGGAATTCCGGCCGACGACATTGATGTCGCCCGTCCGCTGCAGGCGCTGGGCCTCAACTCGGTCGGCTTGATCTCGCTGAAGTTCCACCTGGAAAAGCGCATCGGCGCGCCGATCCCTTCGGTTGACTTGTCGGTCGGGCAGTCGGCCGCCGAGCTTCTAGCGCGGGTGCGCACCTGCATACCCGAAGACAGCCAGCGCTCGGGCGAGCTGCACCCGGAAATCGTGCCCGCGCCGCAGGCGGCGTTCGAGCCGTTTCCGCTGACGGATCTGCAGACTGCGGTATTGGCCGGCAAGCTGCTGCGCCGCGGTCAAGGCGCGGGCAGCCATGTCTATCAGGAATTCCGTGCCCAGGCACTGGATGTAGTGAAGCTCAACCGGGCGTGGCAGGCGCTGGTCGAGCGCCATCCGATGCTGCGTACGAAAATCCGCGCCGATGGCACGCAGCAGGTCGAGCCGACCGTGCCGTTCTACAAGTTCGACGTGTTCGATTTGCGCCAGTGCGACCAAGACAGCGCGAACGAGCGGCTGCTGGCGCTGCGCCAGCGCGTCTCCGAGCGCATGTATCGGCCGGACCAATGGCCGCTGTTCACCGTGAAGGTTTGTCGCCTGCCAGGTGACGAGTATCGCGTCTTCTTCTCGATCGATACCTGGATCGTCGACGGACATTCGCTGGCGCGATTGTTGCGCGAGTGGGAGCGGCTCTACCGCGAACCGGGCCAGCGCCAGGCACCGCTCGCGCTCACGTTCCGCGACGTCGTCACCGCCACGGCGGCCTTTCAGCGCGGCGCCCACTACCAGGGCCTGCTCGACGCATTGGTCGACCGACACCGCGATCTGCCGCCAGGCCCCGTCTTCCGGAAGAAGTCGTCGCTGGCAGACGCGGTCGGGAGCGTCGGCCGCTCACGCTTCGAACATCGCCTAGCCGCATCGAAGTGGGCGGTTCTCAAGCAACGTGCCGCAACGATCGGTGTGTCCACGACCAGCCTCGTGCTCGGCGTCTTCGCCGAAGCGCTGCGGCATTGGCTGGCGCAGGACGCGTTCACCCTCAATCTGACCTACTTCAATCGACCGCCGCTGAGTGCCGAGATCGACGAGGTCATCGGCCCGTTCACGTCCACGCAACTGTTCGCCGTCGGGCCAGCGCAGCCGGCGCTTGATCTGGCGACACGGCTGGCCGACTACGACCTGCGTCTGCGCGAGCAGATGGCGTTCAGCCAGATCAGCGGCATCCGGTTGCTGCAGACCTTGCGTCAGCGTGGTCTGCTCAAAGGCGATCTCGCGCTCCCGGTCGTGTTCACGTCGTTCTTGAACATCGATTCTGGTGCCAAAGCGGAAGCATCACCGTTGCTCGTGCCGGTGTTCGCCAGCAGCCAGACACCGCAGGTCGTGCTCGACCACATGGTCTCGGAGATAGACGGGGCGCTGGCCATCGTCTGGGACGTGGTCGAGACCGCTTGCGAGGCCGGTTTCCTGCGCGCGTGCTTTCAGCATTACTGCCGGGTGCTCGAGCATCTCGCTGCAGCGGACACCTGGTCGTTGTTGCCGCCCGATGCGGCGGACCCCGTCGACTTGACGCAATGGCGCATGGGGATCGATCCCGCCAGCGCGTTCCAGCCATTCCCGCAGACGATGCAGCAGCAGGCCTATGCCTTCGCCAGGCTTCAGCGGGTCAACGGCGAGGTCAACAGCTGTCAGGTCTACTGCGAGATCGATTGCGAACGGCTCGACGTGCGGCGCCTTGAACACGCGTGGACCTGCGTGCTGCGCGAGCATGGCGCTCTGACGACGGTCTTCCGCGCCGACGGCACGCAGATGCGTCTGGCGGAGGTTCCGGCGTACCGATTCGCGATTCAGGATCTGCGAGCGGTCGCGACGAACGAACGCTCGGCGCTGCTGGAGAACATTCGTGCGGCGATGATGTCGCGGGTCGTGGGCCTCGGCGAGTGGCCCTCGTTCGAGATCCGGCTGTCACATCTCGATGGCGAACTCACGAAGATTCATTTCGCCATCGACATGATGGCCGCCGATGGCAAGAGCATTCAGCTGATCGTGCAGCAATGGCTGAAGTGCTACGTGGACCCGGATTTCGCGTTTCCCTCGCAGCGTCTGAGCTATCGCGACTATGTCGTCGCCCTCGAGCGCTACCAGGAAACGGATGCCTGCCGGCGTAGCCTCGGGTACTGGCGCGAGAAGTTCGCGAGCTTCGTCGGCGGGCCGAAGTTGCCCCGCTCGCAGTCGGCCGCCGGGATGGTCTCGCGCCAACGTCTGTCCTTCCGCTTCGATGATTGGGCACTGCTCGTGGAGCGTGCACGTCTGCACGATGTCGACGTCGAGACGGTGCTGCTGGCGGCATATATCGACGCCTTGTCCACGGAGAGCGAAAGCGGTCAGTTCGAGATCGTGATCCCGTTCTGGGATCGCCTGCCGGTCCATCCCGACGTCGACAACCTCGTGGGCGATTTCACCGCAATGAGCTGGATCGCCGCCGATACGCACAGCGGGTGTTTCCTGCAGCGGTGCCGCCGCTACGAAGCCATACGCCGGGCCGATCTCGAACACCGCGCGGTCAGCGGGCTCGCCGGTATCCGTCACCGTTTCGAAAGGACCGGGCAGCTGTTGAACTACCCGGTGGTGTTCTCGCCGCTGGTGCAGTCGGATCAGGCGGCATTCGCGCTGGCGCGGGTCTTCCAGATGCAGCGAATGGATACCAAGACCACCGGCGTGGAGATCGACAACATCACCGACGTCACCGAACATTACGCGGCGCTTCACTGGGACATCGCGGCGTCGCTACTCGACACGCCGTCCGTGGAGCGTGCATTCACCACGTACTGCCGTAGCCTGTCCGCGCTCCTCAGCGCCGATTGGAGCGAGGCCGGCACACGTGGCGTGCCGGCGGCGGGATAACCGATGTCGCCGAAACATCGATCAGCCACTGGCCTGCGCAGTCAGGCGAAACCCGATAACCGCAGGATTGCATCCGGACCGGCAATGCAAGAACACGATTGGTTGCAAGACGACGTTTCCCGCAGCAGTCAACCTCGTCTCGCCGGCGCGTTGGCGCGGCGGGTTGCGAGCCCCGCAACGCGGGCATCGGAGACCTCCATCGAGCGACGCAACAACGACGGCGATCCGATCGGTCAATACGAGCAGGCCTCGCGGCTGGCTCGATTCCTCGAAACGCTTGGTGTTGCCGCCGGCGACACGGTCGCCGTCCTGCTGCGCGATCCATCGCGCTTGCCTCTGGTGATCGATGCAGCGATTCAGGCGCGCGGCAAACTCGTGGTGCTGCCAGCGGGAATGAGCGGCGAGACAATCGCCGCTTGCATCGAGAAGGCCGAGCCGAGACTCGTCATTACCGAGTCGTGCTACACGGCCGTGCTCGTGGATTGCGCCGCGGCGATCATCGATCTGGACACCGACGCTGACTATTGGGCCGATCTCGTCTCGAGCCAGGCCACGGGTGATGTCGCATCTCGCGAAGTCGAGATCGTTGCGTTCGAAACGAGCGGACAACCGGTGACGCTGGCGGAAAGCGCGTTGCTAACCGGGATCGCGCAATTGCAGAAGCAGTGCCCGCTGTCGGCGGAAACGGTTGTCCGGCTGGATGCTTCGGTAGGCGCGGTTGAGACGGTAAGCATCGCTTTGTGGTGCCTGCTCACCGGCGCTTCGCTGCGTGGCGCGCAGCCGATGGTGTCGCAGTCCGCCTGCGACGACGAAATGGTCGCCGCAGCCATCGCCGATCGCAGCGTTCAGCTGCGGAGAAGCCGTCGCGACGCAAGCGTGTACCTGAGCGTCGCGTCTGCCAGCGGCACGTCGAATGCTGAAGGCGCAACACGGCGGCAGCGTGTGCTACGCGACACGCCGGTGCTGCTCGCCGCCGACGTTTCCGCCACGGGCCCGGCGACAACCACGTCGCTCGAGCTTCCGCAAAGGCTCGGCGAGGCCTTCGTTCGCTTCGCCGACCGCGAAGGATACCCGGTTGCGGATCTCCTCTTCGCGGCGTGGACGGCGCTGCTGCACCGCTACGCCGACGAGCCCAGGCTGACGCTCGCGAGCATGCCCGCGGCGGCGGAGGCGGCTGTGTCGCCGCCGCGCCTCGTCACCACATCGTTCGCGGACGACGTCACGTACCGGAATCTGCTCGCGCAACTGGCGGCTTGCGATGATGCCGACGCGGGTGATTGGATCGAAAGCGAACTCGTGCAGGCGGCGCAGGGAGACTTCAACCGGCTATCTCAGTTCGCCCTGCGGATCTGCCCGGCGGGCGCGGCCGCTCGCGCCGAGCGCGATGATCTCGATCAGCGCTGCCTCGACCGCTTCAAGCTCGACCTCGTATGCCGTTTCGAACTCGCCGAGACGCATATCCGTTACGTGCTCACCGGTCGCGAATCCTTCGCCAGGCACGGCTTGATCACACGGCTCGCGGAGTCGTTCGAGACGTTGGCAGGGCAATGCATCGAGCAGCCGGATGCCGATCTCGGCAGCCTGCCCGTGTTGTCGGAGCGGCAGTACCACACGCAGGTGCAGGTCTGGAACGACACCGACGCTCCGTTCGACGATGCGGCATGCATCCATCAATTGTTCGAGCGCCAGGCGGCGGTGAGCCCCGATGCACAGGCGATCTACGACGACCGCTCCGCGTACAGCTATCGCGATTTGAACGAGCGGGCCAATCGGCTGGCCCGATTCATCCAACAGATCTCGGCTGCTGCAGCGGAGAGCGTTTGCGTAATGCTCGACCGGCGTGTCGACGTGCCCGTGGCACTGCTCGCGATTCTCAAATGCGGCAAGGCCTATATCCCGCTCGATGCCCAGCATCCGCCGCTGCGCAATGCCGGCATCATCGGCGAGCAGTCGGTGCGGATACTGATCACGCACGCCTGCTATCGCACGCAGGTCGACGCGCTACTCGACGCCGACTGCGGCCTCCGCCACATCATTTATCTCGACACGCCGCCGGCGTCGCTGCCTTCCGCTGCCATCAACGGCGGCGCCGTCGCGCACGGCCCTGATGCCTGGGCCAACGGCCCGTGCACGAACCTGTCCGTCGACGTTCGCCCCAGCGACCTCGCCTACACGATCTTCACCTCGGGGTCGACCGGCAAACCGAAGGGCGTGAAGGTTCGGCACCGGCCGGTGATCAACCTCATCGAATGGGTCAACCGGACGTTCTCGGTCGGTAGCGACGACACCTTGTTGTTCGTCACGTCGCTGTGCTTCGACCTGTCCGTCTACGACATCTTCGGCATGCTGGCCGCCGGTGGCCGCATTCGCGTGGCACCGCAGGCGGCGATTCGCGACGCGCGCGCCTTGCTCGACCTGCTGCTCAGCGAACCGATCACATTCTGGGATTCGGCGCCGGCCAACCTGCAGCGCCTTGTCCCGCTGCTGAGCGAGCGGCATGCCGCTGCGCGGCGACATAACCTCAGGCTCGTGTTCCTGAGCGGTGACTGGATACCGGTCAAGCTGCCCGACGCGATGCGTGCGGCGTTCCCGCGCGCGCGCATCGTCAGCCTCGGCGGCGCGACCGAGGCGACCGTCTGGTCCAACTACTATCCGATCGGCGAGGTCGGTGCGGATTGGGGCAGCATTCCATACGGGAAGCCGATACAGAACGCGCGCTACTACATCCTCAACAAGCGGCTGCAGCCATGTCCGGTCGGCGTGGCGGGCGATCTGTACATCGGCGGCCTGTGTCTGGCCGATGGCTACACCTCCGACGAGCTCACGCAGCGCAGCTTCATTCACGATCCGTTCGTTACCGACAGCCAGGCGCGGATGTATCGCACCGGCGACCTCGCGCGCTTCGAGGCCGATGGCACGATGATCTTCCTCGGCCGCGCCGACACGCAGGTCAAGGTGCGCGGCTTCCGCGTGGAGCTCGGCGAGATCGAAACCGTGCTGCAGACGCACGAGGACGTCGATCATTGCGCCGTGCTGCTGCAGGATCGTCATACGCCGGACCCGCGCATCGTCGCCTACGTCGCCAGCCGCAATCGCGCGCTCGATCACGCCCGCATTCGCGCCTATCTGGAGAAGCGCCTGCCGGAGCCGATGCTCCCGAATTTTTCCTGCGTCATGCCGACGCTGCCGATCAACACCAACGGCAAGGTCGATCGCGCGGCCTTGCCTTGGCCATTGCCGGCCGGCGTGGGTGATTCGACAGCGGCGGAGCCACCCTCGATCTCTCCCGCCACGCGCCGCCCGAGCGGCAGCGAGGACCCGCGCGAGCAGATCATCGGCATCGTCAACGAGCTGCTGCAACACGGAACGGTCGACACGCGCACGAGTTTGTTCGAAGCCGGTGCGACGTCGTTGACAGTCGTCTTCCTCGCCGATCGGATCAAAAAACAGTTCGGCGTGGAGGTCTCGATCGATGCCTTCCTCGCCGAGCCCACCATCGACGCACTCTTGCGCTTGCTCACGGCGCAAGGTGTCGGCGTGACGCAGACGCCCGCGGAATCGGCGTCGCTCGATAAGAACGTGGGCGCCGCGCCGAGTGCCTCGGAACAGGCGCACGACGAACTGGCGCAGCCGACGCGCGACTCGGTCGCGACCAAGGCTGCCGGCGAAGCCGAGATCGCGCTGATCGGCATCCACTTCAATTTTCCCGGCGCCAATGATCTCGACAGCTTCTGGCGCAGATTGACGAGCGGCGAGCCGTTCTACGGACCCTTGCCGCAGCGTCGGCGTGCGCTTTGGAACACCAACGCGCCGGGCACGCGCGAAGCGATGTTCCTCGGTGCCTATGTCGAGGACATCGATTGTTTCGACCACAGCTTCTTCAACCTTTCCGCCCCCGAAGCCCGCAGCATGGATCCGCAGGAAAGGCGCCTGATGGAGTCGGCTTGGCTCTGCCTGGAGGATGCGGGTTACTGCGTCGACGACACGCGCCTGGGCCGCGTGGGTGTCTTCTGCGGAATCATGCGCGAGGACTACGCGTCGGTGGGCGTCGAGCAATGGCGCGCGACCGGTATCACCGCATTCGCGTCCAACGCGTCCGGCGTCGCCAATCGCATTTCGCATAGCCTCGGCCTGACGGGGCCGAGCCTGACGGTGAACACCGCCTGCGCGTCGGCGATGACCGCCTTGCATCTGGCTTGCAATGCGTTGCGCCGAGGCGAATGCGAGATGGCGCTGGTAGGCGGCGTCAACCTGCTTTCGCACCCGTACCACCAGGCGATGCTGCACAACCTGCGCTTCGCCAGCGCACGCGGCTTGGTCGAACCTTTCGCTGCGTCGGCCGATGGCTGGGTGCCGGGCGAGGGTGTCGCCACCTTGTTGCTGAAGCTGGCCGCAGACGCGATCGACGATCGCGACCACATCTACGCGTGCATTCTGGGGTCGACGATCGGCCACATGGGCAGCACCGTTCAGTACGCCGCACCGAATTCGGCCGCGCAGAGCGAAGGCATGCGGACGCTGCTCGCCGACATCGGACTCGAGCCGGCGGACATCGACCTCGTCGAATGTTGCGCGGCCGGTGCCGCCATGGGGGATGCCGCGGAGTACCGCGCGTTGCACAGCATCATCGCCGACGCCGAGGGCGAGCGATCGACCCCATGCTACCTGGGCACCAGCAAGGACTACCTCGGCCATCTCGAGTCGGCCTCGGCGATGGCGCAAGTGATCAAGGCGCTGTTGCAATTGCGGCACGAACAGCTGATCCCGTTGCGGTCCCGCGCGCCGCTGAGCCCGTTCGTCGTGCCGGAATCGGCACGGATGCGATTCATCACCGCAGCATGTGCATGGCCGGCGCGCGTCGACGGTCGGCCACGCACGGTGCTGGTGAACTCGAATGGCGCGGGCGGCGCGACCGGCCATCTGATTCTCGCCGAACACGCCGCTGACCGGCGTCTCCCAGCGAGCGCGTCTCGGGAGCTGATCGTGCTCTCGAGCATGAGCGAGGCGCAGTTGCGGCAGCAGGCGGCTGCGTTGGCGACGTTCCTCGGCGAGCACTCGCCGGCACTCGCCGATGTGGCGTTCACGCTGGCCGCCGGCCGACGCCACTGCGATTACCGTTTGGCGTTCGTCGTCGACTCGATTGCCGACCTGGCGCAGCGCCTGCGGGCGTTCGTCGATTCGCCTCGGCAGGTGCCTGGCGAACGCGCCGTGTCGCGACTGTTCGAACTGGCCGGCGGCTGCTTCGGCGTCGTCGCGCCGAGCGCGCGAGCGCCGGCAACAGAGGAGGCGACGCGCATCGAGCCGACGCTGTCGGCATTGGCGGCGCTGGCCCGCCGCTGGGCGGGTGGCGAGGCCACGTTGGCTGGGCTGATCGCCGAACTGGAAGCGCGTGGCGCCTGCCGGGTCAGCCTGCCCGGCTACTGTTTCGCCAAACACCGCCATTGGCTGGGGGCGGAACGCACGGCCGAGGTGCCTGCGAGCAATCCGGCGGTACGCAGCGACGCCGATGCGCGCGCAGTCGAGCAAACGGCACCCACAGACCCCGCTCAGGCCCGCTCGAACCTGCAACGCTTCCTGATCGAACTCGTGGCGAGCGCCACGGAAACACCGATCGACAGCGTGCATCCGAAGGAGAACACGCAGCGCTACGGACTCAACTCGCTCAGTGTCGCGTCGATGACGCAGGCGTTGGGGCAGGCGCTGGGCGAGGCGCTGGAACCGACGCTGTTTTTCGAGCACAAGACGCTCGCCGAACTGGCCGACGCGCTCTTCGCCGCCCGGCACGCAGCCGTTCTCGCGCGATTCGGCGAGCAGGATGCTGGGATCGCGATGTCGATTCCGGCGCCGGACGATGTGGTCATCGCCCCTCCCGGGCGAGTCGTTGCCGCGGCGACGGTGCCGGGTCGCGAGAACGTCGCGTGCGGCGAACCCGCGATCGCCGTGGTCGGCGTCGCCGGGCGCTACCCCGGCGCCGACGACCTCATCGATTTCTGGGAGAACCTCAAGACCGGCCGCGATTGCATTCGTGAGATTCCTGCGGAGCGCTGGTGCGTCGACGACTATCTGCCCGACGGCGTGCCGCAGCCGCCACAGGGTGCGAGCCGCTGCGGCGGCTTCATCGACGACGTCGACAAGTTCGATCCGCTGTTCTTCGGCATCGCGCCCGCGACGGCCGACATCATGGACCCGCAGGTGCGGCTGTTCCTGCAGACCGCGTGGGAGGCGCTCGAGGATGCCGGCCACAGCTCGTCGTGCCTGAAGCGCCTCTATGAGGGCGAGGTGGGGGTTTTCGTCGGGGTGATGCACGGCGAATACCAGCTGCACGATGCGCGGACGCCGGACGGCGCGTATCACATCGGCGGGACTTCCTACGGCTCGATCGCGCATCAGGTGTCGTACAGCCTGGACCTCAGCGGCCCCAGCATGGCGATCGATACGATGTGCTCCGCATCGCTCACCGCCCTGCATCTGGCGACCGCCAGCATCCGCCGCGGCGAGTGCAGGGCGGCGATCGTGGGCGGCGTCAACCTGTCGATCCACCCTAACAAGTACATCCAGCAATCGCTGATGACCATGCACGCGAGCTCCGGCCGATGCCGCAGCTTCGCTGCCGACGGCGACGGCTTCATCCCGGCCGAAGGGGTTGGCGCGATCCTGATCAAGCCGCTGGATGACGCGGTACGCCATCGTGACCAGATCTACGGGTTGATCCGCGGTTCGCACATCAATGCTGGCGGCAAGACCTACGGCTACACGGTGCCGAGCCCCACGGCGCAGGCGGCGCTGATCGAGACGGCACTGCGCCAGGCCGGCGTGGATCCGCTGCAGGTTTCGTACATCGAGGCACACGGGACGGGAACCTCGCTGGGCGATCCCATCGAGATCAAGGGCCTCACCCGGGCGTTCCACCAAGCCACGCCGGATGCGCAGGCGCTGCGCGCGCGCGGGCAGTTCTGCGCCATCGGCTCGGTGAAATCCAATATCGGCCACTGCGAGAGCGCGGCGGGCATCGCCGGCTTGACCAAGGTGCTGCTGCAGCTCAAGCACCGACTGCTCGTGCCGAGCATTCATGCCGATGAGCTGAATCCGACGATCGACTTCGCCGCCTCGCCGTTCCGCGTGCAGCGCGAGCTTGCCCAATGGGACGCGCCGCAATGCGCCGAGGCAGGGACGGATAGGCGGTTGCCGCGAATCGCGGGCATCTCCTCGTTCGGCGCGGGCGGCGCCAACGCCCATGTGCTGATCGAGGAGTTCATCGCCGCCGATACGCCGCAGCCGGCCGCGGCGCCCGGCCCTGTGCTGATCGTCCTGTCGGCCCGCTCGCGTGCTCAGCTCGAGCGGTATGCCGGGCGGCTGAAGCGCTCCATCGCGTTCCACGGGTACACGGATGCGGACTTGCCATCGATCGGCTATACGCTCGCCGTGGGGCGCGACGCGCACGCGCACCGACTGGCGCTGATCGTCGACACGGTCCAAGCGCTGATCCAGCAGCTCGACGCGTTCGTCGGCGGCGCGTTGGAGGATCGTTATCACCATGCCGCGTCGCGCCGCGGCGAGCCCGTTTCGGCGGACGCCGCCGCGAGCTTGACGACCGAGCGTTTGCTCGAGTCTTTCCGGCAAGGGGCGCTTCAGCCGTTGGCCGACGGTTGGCTGCGTGGGCAGGCCGTCGAATGGTGGGCCCTGTACGCGCCGTTCGAAGCCCGGCTCAGGAAGTGCAGCCTGGCGACGTATCCGTTCCTGCGGCGGTCGTACTGGATCGGCGGGCGGTTCGAGCCGCGGCGCAAGCACTCGGCGCCGCCTCCGCGCCAGCGGCTGCATCCGCTGCTGCATGACAACGTCAGCGACTTCGAGCGTTTCGCCTTCTCGTCGAGTTTCACGCTGGAGGACTTCGTCCTCCGTGATCACGTGCTCGGCGGGCGGCACATCCTGCCGGGCGTCGCGCACTTGGAAATGGCGCGTGCGGCGGCAGGCTTGCTGGGCGGCACGGGCGCCGCGGGAGCCGTCGTCTGCCTGCGCGGTATCGTCTGGCTGCAGCCGGTGTTGCTGGAAGGCGCATCGGTCGACGTGCGCCTGGAGATGCAGCGCGATGCCGGCGACAGGCTGCGCTTCCGCCTGGTGTCGGCGCAGCAGGGCGGGTCAGAGCGCGTCTACAGCCAAGGCCAGATAGAAGCGTCGCCCTTGGCCGAAGCGCCGGCAATCGATCTCGCGCAACTGCGGGCGCAGTGCGGGGAACAGCGGATCGCTGCCGAGGCGTTCTACCGCGATGCCCGCGCCGGCGGTGCTGCATACGGGCCGGCGTTCCAGGCGCTGGATCGTATCGCCGCGGCGCAGGACGCGGACCGGCCTTTCGTGCTGGCGGAGTTGCGCTTGCCGGAGAGCCTTGCCTCCGCCGCCGGCAGCTATGCGCTGCATCCCAGTCTCATGGATGCGGCGTTGCAGGCGGCTGCGGCTTTTTCCGGCATCGCCCGTTCGGCGAAGGAAGGGCGTGCGGGTCCGGTTGCGATGTCTCTGCCGTTCGCGCTGGAGGCGGTTCACGTCTACTCGGCGTGTCCGACGCACGGCGTCGTATGGGTACGTCCCAGCGAGGCCGGCAGTGCCTCGAGCGCTTCGATCAGCCGCTTGGACATCGATGTCGCGGACGCAGCCGGTCGCGTCGCGGTGGCCATCCGCGGCTACACGGTGCGCGCGGCGGCAGCGGAGGCGGCATCGCCATCCGCATCCAAGGCCTCGGCACTGACGGTGCTGGCGCCCGTGTGGGAAGCGGTTCCGCAGCCGATGCCTGCGCTCTCGCATTCAGAGGCGAGCCTTCCTGGTCGGGTGCTGTGTTGGGTAGGCGCGGACGAGGCGCCGCGTCTTGCGCTCGCGTCGGGCGAACTGCGGTCCGTGGTCAGCGAAGCGTCGTCGCCGTCGACGCGCTTCTGCGATGTCGTCACCAAGATCGTCGCGATCGTCAGGGAGGTCGTCGCCGCGGGCGCGGGCAAGCGCCTGCTGTGCGTCGTCGTGCGCACCGAGGCGGCGGACAGTGCGCTGATGTGCGGTCTTGCCGGCCTGCTTGCGAGCATCGCCCGCGAACATCCGTCGATCGATACCCGCTTGCTCGGCTTCTCGGCGATGCCTTCGGACGACGTACTGGAGGCGTTGATCGCGCAGGAAGCCCGGCTGGAGGCACGCGAGGTCTTCTACGACCAGGGAACGCGCCATGTGCGCCGCCTGGTGCCGTTGGCTTCATGGGAAGCCGCTGCGTATCGCTGGCCCGACGGCGGCGTGTTCCTGATCACGGGCGGACTGGGCGGCGTCGGCCGCGCGCTGACTCGCCATCTGGCGGGCCTCGGCCGTCCGATGACGATCGTGCTGAGCGGACGCAAACCGCTGGATCGCCAGGCACAGGATTTCATCGATGCGACGCGCACCGCGTCGGCCAAGATCGTCTACGAGTCGCTGGACGTTGCCGACGAAGCGGCCGTCGTCGCGGCGCTGGCGAACTTGCGTCGGCATTACGGCGCCTTCACCGGTATATTTCATTGCGCCGGCGTCACTCGCGACAGCTTCATCGCCAACAAGACCGCGCAGGAAATCGGCGAAGTGCTGGCCGCCAAAGTCGCGGGCGCGATCAATCTCGACCTGGCCACGCGACAGGATCCGCTGGCGTTTTTCGTCGTCTTCTCGTCGCTGAGCAGTCTGTTCGGCAATCCCGGTCAGGCGGACTACGCGGCGGCCAACGGCTACCTCGACGGCTTCATGCACGAACGTGCGCGCCGCGTGCGAGCCGGGCAGGCCCAAGGCCACAGCGCGTCGGTGAATTGGCCATTCTGGGCGCATGGCGGCATGCAGCTCGGCGCAGCGGCACGAGCCGAGCTGGCGCGTCAGCGCATGGTGCCGATGGCCAACGAGGACGCCATGGCCGTGCTCGAACACCTCGCGCTGATCCAATCCGGTCAGTGGGCGGTATTCACTCATGAAACCGCTGCGCAACCGACGCGGGAAAGCGCCGTCGTCGCAGCACGCGTCCCGGCGGTCGCCGCGACCGGCCGTGGCGAAGACGACCAGGAAGCGCTGGCCGAACTGCAGCGGCGGTTGCTGCGCGAGGTATCCGCCCAGCTGAAGATCGACGAGGCCGAGCTCGACCCTGACAGCGACTTCAGCGAGTACGGGTTCGACTCCATCTCGCTGACCGAATTCGCCAACCGGATCAATCAGGCGACCGGCCTGGCGCTGCTGCCGACGATCTTCTTCGAGCATCAGAGCATCACTGCGTTGTCGAAGCACTTGCTGACGACGTTCGGCAATGTCTACGGCGAGCCCGCCGTGTCCGCTCCGCCCGTGGCGCCCGCAGGGATCGCCGCGGCGACGACCGATGCGCCGACGCAAGCCGCATCCACGACCGGCACGGGCGCATTGGCGGATGCGTTGCATGCCCACGTGCTCTCGGAAGTGTCGGCGCTGCTGAAGATCGACGTGCAGGATCTCGACCTCGACGAGGAACTCGGCGAGTACGGTTTCGACTCGATCAATCTGACCGAACTCAGCAACCGGCTGCAGGCATTCTTCGATGTGCCGATCATGCCGACGGTGTTCTTCGAGCATCCGAGCCTGCGCCGCTTCTGCGACTACCTTGCGGCGACGCATGGCGACGCGGTGAGCGCCGCGCTCGCCCCGGTGACCTCGGCCGCGCCGATCGTCGCGGCCGATGTGCTGCCGGTACTCGCGCCGAGCGATGCGAGCCTGTCTCCCGCGCCGTCGGAACCGTCGCGCGTGGATGCCGCCGTCGAGCTGGCGTCGCGTCGGACCGATCGCGAGCCGATTGCGATCATCGGCATGAGCGGTGCGTTCCCTCGCGCCAAGGACATCGATGCCTTCTGGCTGAACCTGCTCGAGGGCGTCGATTGCATCGCCGAGATTCCAGCCGATCGCTGGGATTGGCGCGAGGTGTACGGCGATCCGCTGGTCGAACCGAACAAGACCAATATCAAGTGGGGCGGCTTCATCGACGGCGTGGGCGATTTCGATCCGGCGTTCTTCGGCATCTCGCCGCGCGAAGCGTTGTACATGGATCCGCAACAGCGCCTGCTGATGCTGCACGCGTGGCATGCGATCGAGGACGCCGGACACGCGCCGGAAAGCCTCGCCGGCAGCGACACCGCGATCTTCGTCGGCACCACGGTCAGCGGCTATATCAACCTGATCGCGCAGTCGGGGCATGCGATCCAAAGCTACAGCGCCACGGGCGTGTCGCCGTCGGTCGGCCCGAATCGGATCAGTTTCCTGCTCGACCTGCACGGTCCCAGCGAGCCGATCGAAACGGCGTGTTCCAGCTCGCTCGTCGCGGTCCATCGCGCGGTGACGACGCTGCGCGCGCGTCAGTGCGGCCTGGCGATCGCCGGCGGCGTCAACACCATCGTGACGCCGGAGGTGCATATCAGCTTCAACAAGGCTGGAATGCTCAGCGAGGACGGACGCTGCAAGACGTTCTCGCGCGACGCGAACGGCTACTCGCGCGGCGAGGGCGTCGGCATGCTCGTGCTCAAGCGCTTGAGCGACGCAGAGCGCGACCGTGACCACATCTACGGCGTGATTCTCGCCAGCGTGGAGAATCACGGCGGTCGCGCGAACAGCCTGACCGCACCGAATCCGGCGTCGCAGGCGATGCTGCTCAAGGCGGCTTATCGCGAGGCCGGTATCGATCCGCGCACGGTGACCTACATCGAATGCCACGGCACAGGCACCGAGCTGGGGGATCCGGTCGAGATCAACGGTCTGAAGAGCGCGTTCCGCGAGCTGTATGAAGAGGCTGACGCGCACTACGGGCCGTGCCCAGCACCGTGGTGCGGACTGGCTTCGGTCAAGAGCAACGTCGGTCATCTGGAATATGCGGCCGGCGTGGCCGGGGTCATCAAGGTGCTGCTGCAGATGCGCCACCGCACGCTCGTGCCGAGTCTGCACAGCCTGCCGCGCAACCCTTACATCGAGCTCGACGGTAGCCCGTTCGAGATCCTGACGCAGACGCGTCCCTGGGAGCGCCTGCACGCCGAGGATGGACAGCCTCTGCCGCGACGCGCCGGCGTGAGTTCCTACGGCTTCGGCGGCGTCAACGCCCATGTGGTGATCGAGGAATATCTGGCGCCGCGCCGTACCGCCGGCGCCGTGGGCAAGGCGGAGCCGGTCGCGATCGTGCTGTCGGCGCGAAGCAGCGAGCAGCTGCTCAGGCAGGCGGCACGGCTGCGCGATGCGATCGTGCAGCGCGGGTACGGCGATGCCGACCTTGCCGACATCGCCTACACGCTGCAGGTCGGCCGCAACGCCATGCGCCACCGCTTTGCCGCTTGCGTTTCGGATATCGCCACGCTGAGCGAGCTTCTGGCCGCCTTCATCGAGGGCGCGGCCCCCGCGGGGCGCTGGATGACCGGCGACGCCAAGGCGGACAAGGCCGAACTGACGGCGCTGCTGCGCGATGCGGAGTTCCAGACGCTGGTATCGAGCTGGGCCGCGCAGCGCAAGTATCCGCAGCTGCTCAAACTGTGGGTCGCCGGTCACGCGATCGACTGGGCGTCGATCGCGAACGCGCTGCCGGTGCCGCCGTCACGGCTGAGCCTGCCGGGCTATCCGTTCGATTTGAAGCGCTATTGGATCGAGCCGGTTGCTACCGATGCCGAAGCAGCGAAAGGTACCGAGACAACCGCCCCCGTGCGCCCGGCGCCGCAGCCGGCGATCGAGGCGACCGCGGTTCCGATGACGCAATCGCCGCAGCCGCGCGAGGGCAAGCCGGTAATCCGGCTGGTCGACACCGAGTCCCTCGATCCGTTGCGGCGCGAAGCGCCACTGGAACGAGCCACGCAGCGCGAACGGCCAGCGCATCCGGCGCGTCCGACCGTCGTGCTGAGCGACACGAGCGAGGCAGGGCCGCCCGCGGTCGGTCGCCACGTCGAACCGCGGCGCGAGCGCGAACAGGCGGAAAGCGCTCCGATCGGAGCGACGGCGCCGGCGCGCGGTGTCGCGTCGGCGTCGGTGCTCGAACGCCTGCGGGGCCTGCTTGCCGAAGCGCTGTTCATGGATCGCGACGCGATCGACATCGAGCTTCCTTTCAACGAGCTGGGGCTGGATTCGGTCACCGGCGTGGAATGGGTGCAGTCGGTCAACAAGGCCTTCGGGTTGAAGATCGCCGCAGCGGAAGTGTTCAACTTCCCGACGCTCGTCCAGTTCGCCGCGTTCGTATCGCAGCGTCTCCACGCCGCGGACGTCGCGGCGCCGGAGGCGCCTGTCGCCACTGACGCCATCGCTCCCGCACCGAGCGCTACGACCTCAACGCCGCACTCGACCGCTGAGGCCATGGCGGCTGCTCCCGCCGTGCCGCAGGTGTCGTTAGAAGAGGTCATGCGGTTTTTGAAGGCGCAGCTCGTACAGGTCCTGTACCTCGAATCGGACGTGCAGGATCTCGACCTGCCGTTCAGCGAACTCGGGCTTGATTCGGTGACCGGTGTCGAATGGGTGCAGGCGATCAACGCCCGCTACTCGATCAAGCTGCCGACCAGCGAGCTGTTCAACTATCCGACGCTGCGCCAGCTCGGCCAGCACGTGTGCTCGATGATCGAGCAAGGTGCGGCGTCCGCGCCGGCGGCGTCCGGCGTCGAGGCCGAGGTGCGTGCATCGATGACGGACAACCCGCCAGCGATGCCGCGCCTGGCCGATGCAGCGCTACCCGCGCCGGCACTCGCCGCGCAGGAGCGACGTTTCGACCCGGTTGCCGGCAACGCGGCATGCGTGGCCGCCAACGTCGCTGCCGCGTCCTCCGGGCAGGCCGAGCGAGCCACCGATCGATCGCTCGATAGTGAGGATCAGGTGGCGGTCATCGGCATGGCCTGCCGGTTCGCCGACGCCTCGAGTCCGGACGAGCTGTGGCGCAATCTGGCTGCGGCGAAAGACTCCGTGCGCCGCGCGGATCGTTGGCCGGGCTGCGAGGCCATCAACGGCCAACCGTTGTTCGGCAGCTTCCTGTCCGATATCGATCGCTTCGATCCGATGTTCTTCAAGATCTCGGCGAGCGAGGCGAAGTACATGGATCCGCAGCAGCGCGTCTTCCTCGAGGAGTGCTGGAAGGCGATCGAAGACGCCGGCTACGCGGGCTCCATCGAAGGCACCAACTGCGGGGTCTATGTCGGCTGCGGCAGCGGTGATTACGGCTCGCTGATCCGGTCGGGCCCGCCACAGGCGTTCTGGGGCAATGCGATGTCGGTCATCGCGTCGCGCATCTCCTACTACCTGGATCTGCAAGGGCCGGCCGTCGCGATCGACACGGCGTGTTCGAGCTCGCTGGTCGCCATACACCTGGCCTGTCGCGCGATTGCCGACGGCGAGGTCGACCTGGCATTGGCCGGCGGCGTGACCGTTCTGTCGACACCTTCGATGCTCGGCAGTGCGGCCGGCGCCGGCATGCTGTCACCGAGCGGCCGCTGTCATTCGTTCGATAGCCGTGCCGACGGCTTCGTCGCCGGGGAAGGTGCCGGCGTGTTGCTGCTGAAGCGGTTGAGCGCCGCGCGCCGCGACAACGACAACATCCACGGCGTGATTCGCGGCTCGGGCATCAACCAGGACGGCTTGACCAACGGCATTACCGCACCTAGCGCGAAGTCCCAGGCGCGATTGGAAACCGCGGTCTATTCCCGCTTCGACATCGACCCGGCAAGCATCACGCTCGTCGAGGCGCATGGCACCGGCACCATCCTCGGTGATCCGATCGAATTCCAGGCGCTCTGCGAGGCGTTCGGCCAGCGGACGCAGCGGAAGCAGTTCTGCGCGTTGGGCTCGATCAAGTCGAACATCGGCCACACGATCGCCGCGGCGGGAGTCGCGGGCGTGATCAAGGCGCTGCTCGCGCTCAAACACCGGCAGTTGCCGCCGTCCTTGCATTTCCGCGAGGGCAACCCGGCGATCGACTTCCGGCAGAGCCCGTTCTACGTCAACACCCGCTTGCGGGACTGGCGCGTCGCGTCCGGCGAGATACGGCGCGCGGCGGTGAGCTCGTTCGGCTTCAGCGGAACCAATGCGCACGTCGTGATCGACGAGGCTCCGGTCCGTGACCCCGAGGCCGCCACGCTGGATCCCCGGCTCGTGGTCGTATCGGCGCACAGTGCCAAACAGGTCGTTCAACTGGTGGACGCGTTGATCGACCGCCTGGGCTCGACGGAGGCTTCGTTGGCATCCATCGCCTATACGCTGGCGGTCGGGCGTCGCCAACTGCCTTACCGGCTCGCGGTCGTCGCCTCGTCGGTTGCTGACCTGCTGCGTGCGCTCGTTGCTTGGCGCGACAGGACACCCATGTCCTGCGTCCACAGCAACTGCGACGACACGGCGGTGCTGGGCATTGCCGAAGCCGCGTTGCCGCCCTTGACTCTCCAAGCGCTGGAGCAGGAGACGGGCTTCAGGCTGGCGGATCCTGCGAGCGCTGACCGCTTGCTGGAACGCGCGGCGGCGTACTTCGTTCGTGGGCGTCGGATCGATTTCGGCGGTTTTTTCGCCAGCCAGCCGCGCCGCGTGTCGCTGCCCGTATATCCTTTCGCCGACGAGCGCTACTGGGTCGATCCCCCCTTGGGGGCGCTGCCGGTGTCGGATGTTCCGGTGCGGGCAGCGGCTGGGGCCACCCGACGCGCGCTCGAGTCGCCGGCATTGGTCGATGAAGACGGGTTGCTGGAATCGCTCTACGAGGGCGAGCTGTCCATCGACGACGTGTTGAAGACGCTGCCGTAGCACGAGTGAGGAGTCCTGCACCGCGATGCGGTGCAGGCGACGTTTCATGGACGCGACAAGCATGAACAAGCGGGAAATATTGCAGGCACTGCAGCGTCGCGAGATCGACGTGCCCCAGGCCAAGCACCTGTTGGCGGCGCTGCGGGCGCAGGGGACCGCGGCGCCGGACGCGCTCGGCCTGATGACGTTGAGCCGCTATATGCGTCGCGTCGAGCTCGACCCGCTGCCGCATCCGAGCGCCGTGCTGCTGATTTGCGACGCGCCGACCCGGCTCGAAGCGCTGCCGGGCATGCAGGGGCGGATTGCCTGCGCCGCGCCGATCGCCGCGGCGGAACAACAGGTTCATGCCCAGCTTGCACAGAGCGACCTCGTACTGCTGATGCCGGCCGCCGATTCGGCCGTCGAATGCCAACACGGACTGCAGTCGGCGTTCCGCTGGATGCAGCTGCTGTCGCGACATCCCGGCAAGCGCGTGCTGGTCGCTT
>Ga0196963_10001030_pt1 | contig 20638 bp, 16 predicted proteins | sample S1_5metaG_FD_148600 | JGI IMG/M metagenome (GOLD analysis project Ga0196963, IMG submission 148600) | Soil microbial communities from Anza Borrego desert, Southern California, United States - S1_5 | ecosystem: Environmental > Terrestrial > Soil > Desert | place: USA: California | collected... | reverse complement strand
AAGCGTGCCTCGGTGGCTTGCGTCTCGTTGTCCTGCAGCTTGGGCGCGATCGGCTTCGCGCCCGCGCCGGCCGGTTCCAGCCGCAGCTTGGCCAGCAGCTCGCGCGACACCGGCGCGCTGAAGCGCAGCACCGCATTGCCCAGCGGCATGCAGGGCGCCTGCGCCTTCTCGCGCTCGCAGCTGAATTCGGCCGTGAAGCGCGGCCGCACCTCGAAGCGCAGGCGCTGTGGCGTGCGGGTGACCACCTTCGGATCCGCCGCGGCGGCGATGCCCGCGCCCCACACCAGGCGCAGCTTGGTCGCCGGCGGCAGAGGACGGGTGCAGGCCAGCAGCAGCGTGCGCTCGGCCTCGGCGGCCTTGGTGATGCGGCGCGACTTCAGCAGCTCGTCGCGCGCCGCGCCGGTGACGATCTGCACCGGGATGCGCTCGCCGATGCCATCGATCTCGCACCAGGTGTTGGCGCTTACGCTGGCTGCCGTGGCCGCGCCATTCAGGCGCAAGAGAAAGTGCTGGTCCTCGGCGACGGTGGCGCCGTCCCAGGGCTCGCTGCGCTCGATCGCCGGTCCGCCGGTGGAGAAGCTGAAGTCGGTAGGGCCGTCCAGCGTGCCCTGCAGCGGAGACCAGCCGGCTGCGCGCTTCAGCGTGCAGCGAACGCCGGGAGGCAAAGGCTGGCGGAAGTCGATCGCCCATTCGCGCTCGTTGACCCAGCGCGCGGTGCGCTCGGGCGCCGGGCCGCTGCATTCGAGCGTCATCGGCGGCGGCCGGTTCGGATCGCCCAGCGCGACGACGGCCTCGCTGAATCGCACCATCACCTGGCGCACCTGCGCCACCTCGCCCTGCGGCGTGACGCCGGCGATGCGGGCCGCGTGCGCACCGAATGCCGCGCCGGCCAACACCATCCCCCCGCCCAACCAGCGCGCCAGCGTGCGCGATGCGAGTGTCCTTCCCATGACCATCCCCTGCCGTGAAACGGGGCGAGTGTAGGCATGGCGGCCCGGCGCGCGGGGCCGTGTCAACACGGGATCAACAGGCCGTCAACAGATGAAACAAGAGCGCAGGCGGCGCCAGCGCATCTGGGCTCGCGGCCACCGGCACGGCAGCGCTCCAGGACCCGGCAAGCCGAGGCCTGCCCGCGCGAATCGAGGCATTCGGCCGCAGCCCTGCGCCTTACTGAACACCGCGCCGCGACGTACCGAGCGCGGCGTAGCCACCGCTGGTGTTGGCGACGCCGCTATTCCGGATCCGCCCCGGGTCCGCCGCGCTGACCGCCGCGCTGATCGGCCAGCATCTGCCGGCGCTGCGCCTGCAGGTCGCGCAGCCGCGAGTCGATCACTGAGGCTTCGATGAAGTCGATGCCCGGGCCGCCCTTGCGCACCAGCGCCTGGCCCGCGCGCAAACGATCCATGGCGCCCTGGAAGTTGCCGATCGCGGCCTGCGCCTCGGCCTGCGCGCGCAGCGAACGCAGCGGCTGGCCCAGCTTCTCGCTGGTCAGCGCCAGCTGGTGCCAGGCGCCGCCATCGTTGCGCCGCTCAGCGACCCAGGTCTGCAGCGCTTCGGTCGCGCTGCGCAGCGCGGCGGTATCAGCGCTCAGCAGCGCCAGTTGCGCACGCAGCAGCAAGTTGGCGCGCGTGCCGTCGGCAGGCAGCGCTTCGAGCGCCTGCGCAGCCATCGGCGCGCTGCCACGAGCCAGCGCGGATTCAGCGGCCAGCTGCGCCCAGGCCATGGCGGCAACAGCGTCCGACGCCAGCAGCGGCTTGCCGGCGGCCAAGGCCTCGTCGGCGGGGCCGAAGTCGCGCAAGCGCACCGACGCCAGCGCGCGCGTGTAGAGCGCGGCCAGGCGCATGGACGGCGTTGCGGCGGTGCGGGCCTCGGTGTCCTGCCAGCGCCGCAAGGCCTGCACCGAAGGGTCCATCAGCACGCGGGCCCGCGCCTGCATCAGCGCATGGCGCATGACGCTGCCGGTGGCCGAGAAGGGCGTGCCGGCCGCGGCGATGCGCTGCCGCGCCTCGCCGACGCGGTCGACCGTGAGCGGGTGGCTGCGCAAGTATGGGAAGCCGCCGCTGTCATTGAGGCGGTTGGCCTGGTCGAGCTTCTCGAACATCGCCGCCATGCCGCCCGGCGCGAAGCCGGCCTGCGCCATCAGGCCGAGGCCATTGCGGTCGGCCTCGCGTTCCATGTCGCGCGAGAAATTCAGTTGCGCCTGCGCCGCCGCCGCCTGGCCGCCGGCGATCGCGGCCTGCGCCATGTCCGGGCTGTTCGCGCGGCTCGCGGCCAGGATGCCCAGCAGCATCGCCGCCAGGCTCAGCGTGCTGCTGCGCTGCGAGGCCACCACGCTGCGCGCGATGTGCCGCTGCGTCACGTGCGACAGCTCGTGCGCCAGCACCGAGGCCAGCTCGTCGCGCGAGGCCGTCATGCCGATCAGACCCAGGTGTACGCCGACATAACCGCCCGGCAGCGCGAAGGCGTTGACGCTGCGGTCACGCACCAGGAAGGCTTCGTACGGAAACAGGCCGTCACTGTCGCGGTCGATGTCGCCGCGAGAGCGCGCCGCCGACACCAGCGGCTGCCACAGCGACTGCAGGTAGTCCAGCAGCAGCGGGTCGTCGAGGTAGTCCGGATCGCGCCGGATCTCGCGCATGATCTGGTCGCCCAGGCGCTTCTCGGTGTTGATACTGAACTCGTCGGACGCCGACTCGCCGAGCGCCGGCAGGCGCACACCCGACTCGGCGGCGCGGGCGGCGGCGGAGTCGTTCACGGTCTGCGCGAAAGCCCGGGGGGCCATGCCGAGCGGCGTGCCCAGCGTGGTGGCCAGCAATGCGCAGACGGCGCGCTGGCGGAAGGTACGGCCAGTCATCGGGAGTCGGCCCGGGAGGGACCGGGCGGGAAAGGCGTCACCTATCATCGCATCGCTTGTTTGCCCGAAGGTTTCCGAAACCCATGCCGACGCACACGCCATTGACGCCCTCGCCGTTGACGCACTTCGACGCCCAGGGCCAGGCGCACATGGTCGACGTGTCGGGCAAGAACGAGACCCACCGCATCGCGCGCGCCACCGGCAGCATCCGCATGCAGCCCGACACCCTGGCGCTGATCGCGCAGGGCACGGCGAAGAAGGGCGACGTGATCGGCATCGCGCGCATCGCCGCCATCCAGGCGGCCAAGCGAACGTCGGACCTCATACCGCTGTGCCATCCGCTGCCGCTGACGCGCGTGGTTGCCGAGTTCAGGCTCGACGAAGCGGCCAGCGCGGTGCACGTCGAAGTGCAGGCCGAGACGCTGGGCCGCACCGGCGTCGAGATGGAAGCGCTGACCGCGGTGCAAGTGGCCCTGCTGACCATCTACGACATGTGCAAGGCGGCCGACCGCGGCATGGTGATGGGGGACATCCGGCTGCTGGAGAAGCAGGGGGGTAAATCAGGCCATTGGGTGGCCGACACAGTCGACACAGCCGGCAGCAGCTGATCCGGTCGCCCCGCGTGGCGACTGCGCGGCGGGCGGCGGGCGGCCGCTGCGGTCAGCGCTGCACGAATGTCAGCGCTGCACGAATTCGCGCCAGTGGTAGCTGCGCTGCGGCGGCTCGCACTGGAACGGCCGCGCTTGCACATCCCCGCCGCCTTGGTCGCACGGCGCGAAGAAGTCGTCCGACGCCGGGTTGCGGAACTCACGCAGGCGCTCGGCCAGCCAGCGCGCCTTGTCGATCTCGCCCCGCTCGGCCAGGTACTCGGCCCAGGACATCATCAGGCGCGTGTCGAGCAGGTGGTGCGTCGCACGCCGGAACGCCAGATCCCGGCCAGGCAAGGGATCGGGGTTGGTGGCGGCGGCGTAGTCGGCATGGTGGCCGAACAGCAGGCTGCGCTGGCCACGGGCGATGCGTTCGGCGAGCGGCGCGTCGTCGCTGCCAGGTGCGTAGATCGACGCGATGCGCAGATAGTCCGCCAGGGCATAGACCGACCCGGCGACCATCACCAGGCCGACGATCCGACCGGCATAGGTCTGCCACCCGCCGGCCTCGCCTGGCACATGCGTCGCCGCACCGACGTCCACCGATGCCGAGCCCTTGCCCGATCCCAGCGCGAACCCCCAGGCGAAGGCAGTCGGCAGCAGGAAGTAGGCGTACCAGAGCGGGTACTCGAAGAGGCTGTGCAGGCCGATCATCAGCACCAGCATGAAGGCCGCGCGTGCGGCGGTGCCGGCATCGCCAGTGGCCTCGCCGCTGCGTTTCCAGGCTTGCCACAGCGCGATGCCGAGCAGTCCCAGCACCAGCGTGGCGAGCGGCAGGCCAAGTTCCACGGCCAGTTGCAGCGGCAGGTTGTGCGTGTGGTCGAAGAAGGCCGTCGGCCGGCCGGGGAAGGCGGTCAGCGACCAGGCGATGTTGAACTCACCGAAGCCGACGCCGGTCCACGGTTGCTGGGCGATCAGCGTCAATGCGTTGGCCCAGATGCGGGTGCGGGAGTTGGGGCTGTCGCCACCGCCTGCACCATCGCTCGCGATGCGCGCCTCTGCCCCGAACGCCTGGTCGGTCCAGTGGCCGTACAGCGACATGGCGCCGTAGGACAGCGCGTAGATCAGCGGTGTCGCCACGAGCAGGACCCGTGCTGGCCTCGACAGGCGCTTGTCCAGCGCGCCCCACAGCACCAGCAGGGCGATGCCCAAGGCGCCGGTGCGCGACGCACTGAGTTCGACGGCAAACACCATCAGCACCACCAGTGCGACGACCCACTTCAGAGCCAGGCGCCGCATCTCGAGCAGCGCGACGGCCGCGATAACTCCCCAAAGGAGCAGGCTGCACAAGTGGTTGGGCTGGCGCAGGTTGCCGACGGCGCGGCCGGGCAGGCCGCTTCGGGCGATCAGGTTTCCATCAGCGGCATCGGGCAGGAATACCTGCAGGCAGGCCACGAGCGCGCTCGCCGTGCCGACGATGATCAGACTGGCCAGCAGCCATGCCCGACTTCGCTCGTCCCGTGCTGCCGAGCCGCCAGAAAGGACGAGCAGAACGGACGCGACCACCATCGCGAGGCCGTTGTAAGTCAGCGGAGGAGGGAGGCCCTGCCCCCAAGAGAGGATGGCGCCGGTCGCCAGCAGCAACCCCGCCGCCACCAACGCCGGCGCACCCGCCATACCCCGAAATGTAAGGAACAGAACAAGCGCTGACCAGAGACCGACGGCAAGCACTTGGTTGAGCGCTGTCGACGACGGGGGAAGATTGAAGGCCAGCAGCGGCGGCATCGCCATCGCCAGTAGCATCAGTCGCGGTGAAAGGTGAGCGAGGTTCTTGCCGACAGGAAAAGAGCTGCGCATTTGCCAGGATTCTAGGGATGAGACCCCAAAGCTCTGCACTCGCCGGTCGACTTGTGGGATCCGCATCTAGAACAGCGGCCACGCACAAGGACGCCGCGAGCCTGCACAGCTATCCTCGGCCCTGGTGTGCGTCAAGCGAGGCGCAGACTGACGCTGGGATGCTCAGAAGCCGTCAACCGCGGCATACCCGGCTATATCTCCACTACGGGTGTCAATAAGTGCGACAGCCTGTGCATGGAGCGAAATGATTGGGAGATAGCGCAAGTGCGCCAGTGGAACCCCAGTGCTTCTTGCTGCCGCTTCAATTTCTGCCCGCTTGGCCGGAAAGCGACTGCTCAGTTCCGTCACTGGCTTCGCATGACGCCGAGCTTGCTCACGCCCGAACGAGGACCAGTTGCGCCAGTATGCGGGCCGGGTACCGATGTCGTGTCCCCCCATTGCCAGCTGGATGGCCTCAAACTTCCTGTCAGGCAGGATAGGAGCAGTCCCTACAAGCTTGGGCCCGGTGAGAGGCAGCGATCGGAACTCAGCCTCAGCCTGGGCTAGTTCGGGTAGGTAGACGTCAACAGCGGCCACCACACGGAAACGATCATCCTCCAAAGCCATCACAACAGGGCGGACGACATACATTGTGTGCAGCCCATAGGCTAGTGCGGCGAGCTGCAACGCGCTAACGACCGTAAGGTCACGCAAGAGCTCGCGCCGGGGCTTGCCGCGGTCAAATACAGCCAGCGTGATCAGCGGTCCCAGCGCGACGTCAACGCTCGTGATCAGGACGAACAACCCTGAACCACCGGCAAGTACCGAGAAGAAGCCCGGATACCAGACCAAGAAGACGAGCGCAGCGGCGAGCGCTGCGATAAATGCGCTGAACCCCAAATGGATCGCGGCGGCTCTGAGTCGGGAAGGCCAATGAAGAGTTGCCATCGAGCGCTTGCGCAGGCGATGAGCGGAGAAGGGAAAACCACGGGGATGGAGCCGTATGAATACGAATCGCCCGCCGATGTCAACCGGCGGGCGTCTTGGGCTTAGTCCCATCCTACAACGATGGGAGCTCCCGATCAGTTCATCGCGGTGCAAGCCTTCGGGATGAACTTCGCCGCTGCAGTCGAAGCGCAGGACCAGCGAATCGAACCATCCGTCGCAGCGTTGTACTGAGGAGTGATGGTGAAGGTGGCGCCGGTGACGGACGCGTGCGCGGCGCCTCCCATCGTGGCGAGGATCAGGCCCACGTTCGTGGGAGCAGTAACGGTGGAATACTTGCCCACAGCATTCGGGATCGCGGACGACTGGGTCAGGTTCGTGCATGCGCCGTTGACCTGGCATTCTTCAGCCACGACGGACTTCATGCCCTCCATCAGGGTGAAGGGCTCCGAGATCTGCGAGCGTGCGACGTAGTCCTGGTAGGCCGGCAGCGCGATGGCGGCCAGGATGCCGATGATCGCGACAACGATCATCAGTTCGATCAGGGTGAAACCCTTTTGTACGGTGCGGCGAATGCTGCGGTTCATGCGGTGCTCCTGGTGGTGCGGGGTGGGGGAGGGGACTCTGTGCCTGAACAGTTGCGAAGGCCGTGCCAGCCCGTTCCTGCCCCGTATTGGCCGCTCCACCGGTGATTCGTCACGCTTGGCGGGGTACGACCGCCCAATCGGGTCACTTTCGACGACAACAGGCGACAGAAAACGTCACTTGCGCTCAGCCGAGCGACATCACCTGTCCGGCGACCAGTGCGTGGATGCGGTGACGATCGCCCAGCGCGCCGATCTCGCTCATCACCGGGTCGAGTTCACCCGGCTTGATGTGCGTGATGTACACGTCGATATCCGGCGCGATGCGCTGCAGTTGGCGGCCGAGCGACGCCGGGTGCAGGTGGCGGCTGATGTCGGCCACCAGGTGCTCGTCGTTGCTGAAGGCCGTTTCCACCACCAGGATGGCCGTGGGCAGGGTCTGCAGCCGATCCCACAACGCCGCTTCAGGCGCCGTGTCACCGGTGAAGACCCAGGCACGGCCGGCCGCCTCATGGGGGCCTGGAAAGACGGCAAAGCCGACCGCTGGCACGGTGTGCAGCGCGGACAGCACTTCGATGCGGCGGCCGGCGAGTTCGAGAACGTCCCCGGCGTGGAACGGGTGCAATGAAATGACCGGATGGTCCGCCGAAGGCAGGCGCGTGAAGTCCGGCCAGATCGCGCCATTGAACAGGTGGTCGCGCAGCGCCGCAAGGGTCTCCGGCAGGGCATGCACCTGGATAGGCGGACGGCCTGCCCGCCGGCGCATCACGCTGTCGGCCAGCAGCGGCACACCGAGGACGTGGTCCAGGTGGGAATGGCTCAGCAGGATGTGGTCGATGCGCTCAAGCTCCTCGAGACTCAAGTCGCCGACGCCGGTGCCGGCGTCGATCAGGATGTCGTCGTCGAGCAGGAACGCGGTCGTGCGGCATCCTGCCGCGATCGACCCAGAGCAGCCGAGTACCCGGATTTGCATGGAAGTGTGGGCGCCGGTGGGCGCCGGCCGCAGGGCCGTGGCAAAGCCCGATCCTCGCGCCGCGAGGGGTCGGCCGCAAGGCGCCTAGTCCACAGTTGGACAGGGAATGAGGGGGGCCAAGGCGCGCCACGCGGGCGATGTGACAAAGTTCACGATGTGCGGGCTCGTCCTGGGAAGCGGACCGAGCGCTTGCAGCGACGTGAAGGCGAGGAGACCGGTCGAGCTGATCGAACAGCGCAACCACGCCACTTCGACTACCGGCACTGCCCCTGGCTCCTTGCGAGCCCGATGACGCGAATCGCGCGACGCGCGCCGTGTGGCGCGCCAACGCCACCGCGCAGGACAAGCCGTTCAGGCCTGGATGAACTGCATCTGGGTTCCGGCCAGCTCGATCAAGTCGCCGTTCTTCAAAGGGGCGATGTCGCTGGCGAGCGGCGTGCCGTTGATGCTGGGCCTGGACAGGCCTTCCACGTGCGCGATCACGTAGCCGCCCGGGCGCTTGGTGATCGACGCCACCTGGACACCCGGCTTGCCGACGGTGGTCACGACCTTGGTCAACGTGACCTCGCGGCCTGCCGCCGCGCCGCTCAGCACCTTGATTGATGCCGGCAGGGTGCTGACGCTGCTGCCCATGCCGCCCAGCGTGGGACGTGGCGTGGTGGCGCTGGCATTGAATGCGCCGTGGCCGGATGGCGGCCCGGCGTGCTGCGCCGGGGCCATGGCGCCCGGCCGCATGATCATCGTCTTCTCGTAGTCGCCGTTGTCTTCGACCAGGTACTTGATCTTGTACTTGCCGATCTCGACCGTGTCGTTGTGCGCCAGCAGCTGCTTCTTGATCGCCTTGCCGTTGATGTAGGTGCCGTTGGTGCTGTTGAGGTCTTCGATGAAGACATCGCCACCGACCATCTGCAGCACGGCATGCTCGCCGCTGACGGCGAGGTTGTCGATCACGATGTCGTTGTACGGCCGGCGCCCGAGCGTGGTCTTGTCCTTTGTGATCTGGACTTCCTTGATAACCACACCATCGAGCGACACCACCAACTTGCCCATGCTTGCCCTTGTCTTGTCTTCCGGGTCCTCGCCTCGCCCGGCTCGTCGGTCTCGGCTAGCGCCCGAAGCGCCACCACGGCTTGGCGTTCGACGCCGGATTCCCCGCGACACGCACGAGAACGAGCGCGATATTATCCTTTCCGCCTGCTTCATTGGCGGCATCGATCAGAGCGCGACCGGCCTTCGGCAACTCGTCGTGAGTCTGCAACAGCTGGGCCAAGGTGGCGTTGTCCAGCATGTCCGACAGGCCGTCGGAGCACATCAGGTACAGGTCGCCCGGCTGCACGTCGTGCAGATGCGTTTCCAGCAGCACTGTGTCCTCGACGCCGACCGCACGCGTCACCAGATTCTTGTTGGCCGAAAACGCGGCTTGTTCCGGTGTGATGAGGCCGGCGTCGATCTGCTCCTGCAGCAGCGAGTGGTCGCGCGTAATCTGCGTCAGCTGGCCCGCCCGGTAGCGGTAGGCCCGTGAATCGCCGACGTGGCCCAGCCGCAGCTGCCCTTCGCGGAACACCGCCACCACCAGCGTCGTGCCCATGCCTGCATATTGCGGGTTGGCGTTGGCGGCATTGAAGATCGCCCGGTTGGCGTTGTCGACGCAGATGTCCATCGCGCGGCGCACCTCCGCATCGTTGGCCTTGCCGCCGGCCTCGTGCAGCCAGCGGCCGAGTTCACTCTTGATGAACGAGGTGGCCATGTTGCTGGCCACTTCGCCGGCGTTGTAGCCACCCATGCCGTCCGCCAGCACGGCGAGCGCGTTGTGCTCGTCGATCGCGACGGAATCCTCATTGTTCGAGCGCGCGCGACCCGTGTCCACGGCGTGGAAGAACTCGAAGCTCATGCGACGGTCGGGGCGGTGGTCGGCGTTCAAGGCGGAGTCGCTGGATTGTGCCTCTTACTTCGGCGGCGTCAGCCGCTGCGGTGCGCGCGGCGCGTGGGGGACATCACGGGGGCGCTGGACGTGGAAGCTCGTCGGCCCACTGAAGCAGATCGGCCGCGAGGCGATGCAGGTCCTGCGGGCGGAGCCTTGGATCGCGCCGCAACATCACCGCGACCAGTTGCGCAAGGCCGGCCGGCAGGTCTGGCCGCCAATGGCCGAGCGGCACGGGATCCCCGGCCGACACGGCGCGCAGCAGCTCTCCAAGCGTCGTCGCGGGATGCGGCAAGCGGCCGCACAGCAGCTCGTAGAGCATCACGCCCAGCGCGTACACATCGCTGCGTGCGTCCGCCTGGTCACCGGTCAACTGCTCCGGAGCCATGTAGGCGGGCGTCCCGAGCGTCACGCCGGTGCGTGTGACGGCGGCATCTTCGAGCCGCGCGACGCCGAAGTCGAGCAGCTTGATCTGGTCGCTGGCGAGATCGATGCGAACGTTGGCCGGCTTCAGGTCCCGGTGCACCACGCCGCGTGAATGGGCGTGCGCCAGCGCTCCCGCGATCCGGGCGATGACGCGCAGCACCACGGGCTCCGGCAGCAGCCGATTCGGCCTGCTGTAGCGCGACAGCTCGGCGCCCGCGGCCAGTTCCATCGCGATCCATGGCATTCCGCCAGCGCTTTGCCCCTGATCGACGACGCGCACGATGTCCGGGTGCGCCAGGTTGCGCATGACCTGGGCCTGGCGTTCGAAGCGGGCGCGGTGTTCGGCCTGCTCACGGGCGGTCACCGTGGCATCAAGCTCGAGCGTCTTGATCGCTACCAGCTGCTCGCCGGACTGGCCGACGAATACCTGGCCCGAGGCACCACGGCCGAGGAGGCCTGTGACTTGGAAGCGGCCGAACTGCGCTGGCAGGGGAGACTCTGGAGCCGGCGCCGCAGCCGCGGGTCGCTGCGGCCACCAGCGGCGCCACCAGCCCGACGGCGAATCGTTCGAGGTCGCGTGTTGCATGGCAGGCAAGCCGGGTGAAGGTCCCGCCGCAAGCTACCACAAAGACCACGACGGGCGGCACGCGTGGCGCGGCCGCCTGGCGGTGCACGCCGCCGGGAGGGCTATTCCGCGACGGTCGCGGTGGCAGGCCGCCGGCGCTTCAAGGCCATGCCCACGACCAGCACCAGCACGGCCCCGGCGATGCCGGCGCCATAGCGAATCATCGGCGCGGCTTCCCCGTTCGTCTGCTGGATGACGGAGGCCAACGCCGGATCGCCCACGGCCATGGTCCCGGCGATCCAGCCCAGCAGCATGCCGCCGACCGTGATGACGATCGGGAAGCGGTCCATCAGCTTGATCACGAACTGGCTGCCCCAGACGATGATGGGGATGCTGACCAGCAGGCCGAAGACCACCAGCGGCATCTTGTGGTCACCGCCCGCGCCCTCGGCCGCGCCGGCGATGGCGATGACGTTGTCGACGCTCATCACCAGGTCGGCCACGATGACCGTGCGCACGGCGGACCACAGCTTGTCGCTCGATTGGATGTTGCCGTGATCGTCGCCGTCCTGGGGCATCAGCAGCTTGACGCCGATCCAGAGCAGCAGCGCGGCGCCGACGATCTTCAAGTACGGGATGGCCAGCAGCGTCAGCGCGAAGAAGATCAGGATGACGCGCAGCACGATGGCGCCGGCTGTGCCCCAGATGATGCCCTTGGTGCGCTGTGCCGGGGGCAGCCCGCGGCAAGCCAGCGCGATGACCACCGCGTTGTCGCCACCCAGCAGGATGTCGATCATGATGATCTGGCCGACGGCGATCCAGAAGTCGACATGCATGAACTGGTCCATCCGAGCGTTCCTTCTAAGGCGGCGATCTGAAAGCGGCGCGAGTGTAAGTCTCGACACGCCGCCGGCGGCTGTGGTGACTACATACACGGCCGGGAAGTCGACGGGCCACCCGCAGGTGGCCCGTCCAGGAGAACTGGCTGCAGCGCCGAGCAGCGCTGCGACCGATCAGAGCAGCGACTTCAGCAGCCGCCCCATTTCGCTGGGATTGCGCGTGACCGTGAAGCCGCACTCTTCCATGATCGCGAGCTTGGCATCGGCCGTGTCGGCGCCGCCCGAGATCAGCGCGCCGGCATGGCCCATGCGCTTTCCGGGAGGTGCCGTGACGCCGGCAATGAAGCCGACGATCGGCTTCTTCATGTGGTCCTTGCACCAGCGCGCCGCCTCGGCTTCGTCGGGGCCGCCGATTTCGCCGATCATGATCACGGCGTCGGTGTCGGGATCGTCGTTGAAGGCCTTCATCACGTCGATGTGCTTCAGGCCGTTGATCGGGTCGCCGCCGATGCCGACTGCACTGGACTGGCCGAGGCCGATCTCGGTCAGCTGCGCCACGGCTTCGTAAGTCAGCGTGCCCGAGCGCGACACGACGCCGATGCGGCCCTTGCGGTGGATGTGGCCCGGCATGATGCCGATCTTGATTTCATCGGGCGTGATCAGGCCGGGGCAGTTGGGGCCCAGCAGCAGCGTCTTCTTGCCGCCGGCCGCTTCCTTGGCCTTCATCTTGTTGCGCACTTCGAGCATGTCGCGCACGGGAATGCCTTCGGTGATGCAGATGGCCAGGTCCAGGTCGGCCTCGACGGCTTCCCAGATGGCTGCGGCCGCGCCCGCGGGCGGCACGTAGATGACGCTGACGGAGGCGCCAGTCTGGGCCTTCGCGTCCTTGACGCTGGCGTAGATCGGAATGCCTTCGAAGTCTTCGCCAGCCTTCTTCGGATTGACGCCGGCGACGAAGCAGTTCTTGCCATTGGCGTAGGCCACGCAGCCGCGGGTGTGGAATTGGCCCGTCTTGCCGGTGATGCCCTGGGTGATGACGCGCGTGTCTTTGTTGATCAGGATGCTCATGTCGATTCCTCGGGGCTCACTTCACTGCAGCGACGATCTTGGTGGCCGCTTCGGCCATGGTGTCGGCGGCGATGATCGGCAGGCCGCTCTCGGCGAGCATCTTCTTGCCCAGGTCTTCGTTGGTGCCCTTCATGCGCACGACCAGCGGCACGCTCAGGTTCACGGCCTTGCAGGCGGTGATGACGCCCTCGGCGATGGTGTCGCACTTCATGATGCCGCCGAAGATGTTGACGAGGATGCCCTTCACCGACTTGTTCTTCAGCATGATCTTGAAGGCCTCGGTGACCTTCTCGGCGGTGGCGCCACCGCCGACGTCGAGGAAGTTCGCCGGCTCGCCGCCGAAGAGCTTGATGGTGTCCATCGTTGCCATCGCGAGGCCGGCGCCGTTGACCAGGCAGCCGATGTTGCCGTCGAGCGAGATGTAGGCGAGGTCGAACTTGCTGGCCTCGACTTCTGCCGGATCCTCTTCGTCGAGGTCGCGGTAGGCCACGATCTCGGGGTGGCGGAACAGCGCGTTCGAGTCGAAGTTGAACTTCGCGTCCAGCGCCTTGATGTTGCCGTTGCCTTCGAGGATCAACGGGTTGATCTCGGCCAGCGAGGCGTCCGTGTCCATGTAGGTCTTGTATAGCTTCTTCAGCACGTCGATGGCCTGCGCCTGGCTGGCCAGCGGAACGCCGATGCCGGCGGCCAGCTCGAGGGCCTGGCGGTCGGTGAGGCCTTCAGCCGGATCGACGAAGACCTTGATGATCTTCTCGGGCGTCGCATGGGCGACTTCCTCGATGTCCATGCCGCCTTCGGAGCTGGCCATCATCGCGACCTTCTGCGTCGCGCGATCGGTCAGCGCCGCGACGTAGTACTCCTTCTTGATGTCCGCGCCTTCCTCGATCAGCAGGCGGCGCACCTTCTGGCCCTCAGGGCCGGTCTGGTGCGTCTTCAGCTGCATGCCGAGGATGTCGCCGGCGAGCTGCTTGACCTCGTCCATCGAGCGGGCCAGCTTGACGCCGCCGCCCTTGCCGCGACCGCCGGCATGGATCTGCGCCTTCACCACCCAGATCGATCCACCCAGCTTTTGGGCCGCTTCGACGGCCTCCTGCACGGTGAACGCGGGAATGCCGCGCGGGACCGGAACGCCAAACTGGCGCAGGACCTCTTTGCCTTGGTACTCGTGGATCTTCATCGGGGGGCTCGCTGCAAGGGGACGGGAAGAGACGCCGGCCGGCGGTGCCCCGACGGCGGCAGCCGGCCGGACTGGCGCCGGCCTCGAAAGCAAACCGGCGAAATTTATCATGTTGCGCTGCGTCAACCCTGGCAGCTGGCCGCAGCCTGCCCGCACGTGGCGCAGCCGCGCCACACACGGCGGCGTGGTGAATTCAGTCGTCGCCGGCCGGTGCGCGCAGGACGCGGCGAATCACCTCTGGCGAAAAGCCGCGGCCGGTGAGGAAGCGCATTTGGCGCACGCGTGACGCTGCATCTTGCGGCGCAGCGCTGGCGCCGTACTTGCGTTGCCAGACGTCCCTCGCCCTGTCGTATTCGGAGCTGCGAAGCGCCTGCTGCGCGTCGGCGTCGAGTGCGACGCCGTGCTGCTGGAGTTCACGCGTGATGCGCAGGTTGCCGAAACGCGCCTGCCGTGCGTTCACCCGGCTTTCGATGAAGCGCTGCTGCGAGAGGTAACCGTGGGCAGCGAGCCAGGCCATCACCGCATCGACTTCAGCGGCCGCACTTTCAGTTGTGTGCGCGTCAAGGCTCTCGTCCATGCCAGGCTGGGCATCTGCATCTGCATCTGCATCTGCATCTGCATCGGCCCGCGCCCCCAGGCGCACCGATGCCCCATGACCCGCAAAAGCTCCGCGCTGCAGCAAGCGCATCAGCTTGCCGCGCAGCTCCACCGGGCTGTGTTCACGCTGCGCGAGCCATTGCAGCGCGCGCACCTTCAATGACGCCGGCTTCGTCGGCGCCAAGGCCTCAGCCTTCAGCGGGGGCGGCAGCGCCGCCCGGCAGCGCCGGAATGCCCAGCGACGCACGGACCTTGTTCTCGATCTCGCGGGCGAGATCAGCGTTCTCGCGCAGGAACTCGCGCGCGTTGTCCTTGCCTTGGCCGATCTTTTCGCCGTTGTAGGCGTACCAGGCGCCGGACTTTTCGACGATCTTGGCGTTCACGGCCAGATCGATGATCTCGCCTTCGCGGCTGGTGCCTTCGCCGTACAGGATGTCGAACTCCGCCGTCTTGAAGGGCGGCGCGACCTTGTTCTTGACGACCTTGACCTTGGTTTCACTGCCGACCACTTCCTCGCCGCGCTTGATGCTGCCGGTGCGGCGGATGTCCAGGCGGACCGAGGAATAGAACTTCAGCGCGTTGCCGCCGGTGGTGGTCTCGGGGTTGCCGAACATCACACCGATCTTCATGCGGATCTGGTTGATGAAGATGACCATGGTGTTGGTCTTCTTGATCGTGGCGGTCAGCTTGCGCAGCGCCTGGCTCATCAACCGTGCCTGCAGGCCGGGCAGGGAGTCGCCCATTTCGCCTTCCAGCTCGGCCTTGGGGGTCAGTGCGGCGACGGAGTCGATGATGACCAGGTCGACGGAACCGGAGCGCACGAGGGCATCGACGATCTCCAGCGCCTGCTCGCCGGTGTCGGGCTGGCTGATCAACAGGTCCTGCAGGTCGACGCCGAGCTTCTGGGCATAACCCGTATCCAGCGCGTGTTCTGCGTCGATGAAGGCGCAGGTGCCGCCGAGCCGCTGCATCTGGGCGACGACCTGCAGCGTGAGGGTGGTCTTGCCGGAGGATTCGGGGCCATAGATTTCGACCACCCGGCCACGGGGCAGGCCGCCGACGCCGAGCGCGATGTCGAGGCCGAGGGAGCCGGTGGAGACGACCTCGATCGGTTCGACGTCGCCATCACCCAGGCGCATGATCGAGCCCTTGCCGAACTGCTTTTCGATCTGGGCGAGGGCGGCCTGCAGGGCCTTGGCCTTTTCGGTGTTCAGCGCTTTGACGGGTGCGTCCATTCGTCTCTCCTGGGTTGGGGCGGATTATGCCGGCGGCTGGATGTTTGTACAGTGATTTCTAGGCCCGGCCCTGGGCCTCGGTATCCCCAATCCGGCGCTTGACACGCGGCACGCCACTGCGATTGGCAACTGCCTAGAATCTTTCCGATACCGCAGCCGGCGCGACAGACGCGGCACGGGCCAGCCAGCAGGAGACAGCCATGCGGATACTGATCGCGGAAGATGACCAGGTGCTGGCGGACGGCCTGCTGCGCGCCCTGCGCGCCTCCGGCTATGCGGTGGACCATGTCGGCAGCGGCAGCGAGGCGGATGCGGCGCTGGCCTCGCACGAGTTCGACCTGCTGATCCTCGATCTCGGGCTGCCGAAGATGCACGGCTTCGACGTGCTGCGCAAACTGCGTGGCCGAGGTTCGGCGCTGCCGGTGCTGATCCTCACCGCGGCCGACAGCGTCGAGCAGCGGGTGAAGGGCCTGGACCTCGGCGCCGACGACTACATGGCCAAGCCCTTTTCGCTGCAGGAACTGGAAGCACGCGTGCGGGCGCTGACGCGGCGCGGCCTCGGCACGGCCTCCAGCGTGATCCGGCACGGTCCGCTCACGTTCGACGCCACGGGGCGCGTGGCCTACATCAGCGACCAGATGATCGAGCTGTCCGCACGCGAGCTGAGCCTGCTCGAGGTGCTGCTGCAGCGCGCCGGCCGCCTGGTCAGCAAGGACCAGCTGGTGGACCGCCTGTGCGAGTGGGGCGAAGAGGTCAGCAACAACGCGATCGAGGTCTACATCCACCGGCTGCGCAAGAAGATCGAGCAGGGGCCGATCCGCATCGCGACGGTGCGTGGCCTCGGCTACTGTCTCGAGAAGATCCAGGCCTGAGCATTCGGCGGCTTTGCCGCCGGATGATCAAGCCTTGCGGCTCAATGTTGGGCTCCGCCGGCCCCCTCCGCGAAGGGGCTCCGGCGTAAACGAGCGCCCCTCCCGCCTCCCCCACGGGGAGGCGGCAGCCCGACCGACGATCCAGAGGCAGCTGCCGCGTGCTGGTGCCCAGGGCTATGCTGCGCAGCAACCATGCAAGCCCCTCCGCAGCGGGAACAGCGTTCACTTTTCGGCGAGATCCTCGACTGGATGCTCGCGCCGCTGCTGCTGCTGTGGCCGATGAGCGTGGCGCTGACCTGGCTGGTGGCACAGAGCATCGCCAACCGGCCGTTCGACCGCTCGCTGTCGGAGACGGCCCGCACCATCGCGCGCCAGGTGGTCGTGGAACGCGAAGGCAGCACCGGCCACAGCCATGTGCGCCTGCGCCTGCCGGAGATCGCCAACGAGGTGCTGCGCGCCGACGACACCGACCGCGTGTACTTCCAGGTGCTCGGGGCGCGCGGTGAGTTCGTGGCCGGCGACCGCGACCTGCCGGTGCCGGAGGAGACGCCGGCGCCAGCGCAGGAACTGCGCTTCCGCGACGACGAGGTGCTGTCCGAATCGGTGCGCGTGGCCTACGTGTGGCTGCCTTCGACCGGGCGGCCCGGCGAGTCGCCGCCACTCGTGCAGGTGGCCGAGACCCTGGACAAGCGTTCGCGCCTGGCCACCGAGATCATCAAGGGCGTCATCGTGCCGCAGTTCGTCGTGCTGCCGCTGGCGGTGCTGCTGGTGTGGTTCGCGCTGGCGCGCGGCATCAAGCCCTTGAACGAGTTGCAGCAGCGCATCCGCCGCCGTGAAAGCCACGACCTGTCGCCGCTGCAGGAGCGCGACGTGCCGGAGGAGGTGGCGCCGCTGGTGAGCGCGATCAACGACCTGCTGGGGCGGCTGGATCACTCGATGGGCGCACAGAAGCACTTCCTGGCGGACGCGGCGCACCAGCTGAAGACGCCGCTGGCGGGACTGCGCATGCAGGCCGAACTGGCCCAACGCGAAATCGACGCGGGCCAGCAGGACCCCAAGGCCCTGAAGCGATCGCTGCAGCAGATCGCGCATGCCAGCCAGCGGGCCGCTCACATGGTGAACCAGCTGCTGGCGATGGCGCGCGCCGAAGACAAGGAAAGTGCGCGTGGCCGGCAGGACGTGAACATCGCACGCCTGGCGCGCGAGACCGTGCGCGACTTCGTGCCGCGCGCGATGGACAAGCACATCGACCTCGGCTACGAAGGCCCCGATGAGGGCCAGCCGCTGCATGGCCGGCTGCTGGGCCAGCCGCTGCTGATCCGCGAAATGATCCGCAACCTGGTCGACAACGCGCTGCAGTACACGCCGGCGGGCGGCAGCGTGACGGTGCGCGTGGTCGACGACCCGTTCGGACAGGTCGTGGTGCTGCAGGTGGAGGACACCGGCCCCGGTATCGCCGAGGCCGAGCGCGAACTCGTCTTCAGGCCGTTCTACCGCGCGCTCGGCACTGACGTGGACGGCAGCGGGCTGGGCCTGGCGATCGTGCAGGAAATCGTGCAGCAGCACGCTGCCCAGATCTCGATTTCCGAGGCTCGGCCGCGCACGCTGGCGGCGGGACAAGTCGGTCCTGGGGCGCTGTTCACGGTGCGCATTCCGCTGGTGGGTCATGAGCCACTGCCCGCCGTCACCGTGGGCGGCCCGGGCCCGGCGGCGTGAGGAGCGGCACGGTCAACGCTGCATCAACCCCCGGCTGCGCGCAATCGACATCAGGATGCCCAGCGCCAGCCCCAGCGTGACCATCGCGGTGCCGCCGTAGCTCACCAGCGGCAGCGGGATGCCGACCACGGGCAGGATGCCGCTGACCATGCCCATGTTGACGAAGGCATAGGTGAAGAAGCTGAGCGAGATGGCGCCGGCCAGGAGGCGCGAGAACACGGTCGGCGCCTGCGCCGCGAGCACCAGGCCGCGCAGGATGACGAAGCAGAAGGCCAGCATCAGCACACCGACGCCGATGAGGCCGAATTCCTCGGCATAGGCGGCGAAGATGAAGTCGGTGGTGCGCTCGGGGATGAACTCGAGGTGCGTCTGCGTACCCTTCATGAAGCCCTTGCCGGTGAGGCCGCCGGAGCCGATGGCGATCATGCCCTGGATGATGTGGAAGCCCTTGCCCAGGGGGTCGGTGGTGGGGTCCAGCAGCGTGCAGACGCGGTGCTTCTGATAGTCGCGCAGGAGGTACCACGCCTTGTCGGGCTGGCAAATGGAGTCACCGCTGAGGACGAGCACGGTGAGGCCGATCACTGCAGCGGCCACCACCGGCACGATCAGCTTCCACGACAACCCGGCGAAAAAGATCACGTAGAGCCCGGCTGACAAGATCAGGATCGCGGTGCCCAGGTCGGGCTGCTTGGCGACCAGGCCCACCGGCAGCACCAACAGCAGCCCGGCCACCGAAAAGTCCGCCAGGGTCAGCTGGCCTTCGCGCTTCTGGAACCACCAGGCCAGCATCAGCGGCATCGCCAGCTTCATGATCTCGCTGGGCTGGATCACGACGCCGACGTTGAGCCAGCGTGTCGCGCCTTTCTTGGTGATGCCGAAGAGCGCCGTGGCGATCAACAACGCCACGCCCAGCGTATAGAGCGGCACGGCCAGGCGCATCAGCCGCTGCGGTGGCAACTGCGCCATCACGAACATCACGCCGAAGCCCAGCGCCATGTTGCGCGCGTGGTCGACGAAGCGTGTGCCGTGGTCGAAGCCGGCGGAGTACATGATCGTCAGGCCGATGCCGGCCAGCAGTGCCAGGCCCAGCGTGAGCGGCACGTCGAAACCCGACAGCACCGGCTTGAGGCGCTGCCACACCGAAGCCCGTTCGACGATCGCGATCACCGCGCGCTCCCGGACGCAGCGACGGGCATCACACGCGCGGGCGCGGGGCGGGTGGCCGGTGGTGCCGCGGCGGAGGCCGACACCAGCGCCGCGGCTGCAGCCGATACCGCGGAAGCCGCCGGGGCCTTCGAGAAGGCGACCGAGGCCAGCGGCCGCGGCGGCTTCAGCGGCGCGGGCGACTGCCCCTGCTGCACGGCCGCGATGTCCTCGTCGGTCGGATAGAGGCCGGCCACCCAGTAGTCGAACACGCGGCGCGCGATCGGCGCGGCGTTCTGCGCCCCGAAGCCGGCGTTCTCGACGATCAGCGCCACGGCGATCCTCGGGTCGTCAGCCGGCGCGTAGGCCATGTACAGCGCATGGTCGCGGTGGTGCTCGGCCAGCTTCGCGGCGTTGTACTTCTCGCCTTGCTTGATGGCGATGACCTGCGCCGTGCCGGTCTTGCCGCCCGACGTGTAGGGCGCACCGCGGAACGCGCCCGCCGAGGTGCCTTCCAGGTTGACGCCGACCAGCGCGCGGTGGATCTCGGCCAGGTGCTCCGGTTTCATCGCCACAGGTTCCATGCGCTCGGTACCGATGGCGCGGCGCTCGTTGTTGACGACGTCGACCACCTCGCGCACCAGGTGCGGCCGGTGGCGTTCGCCGCCGGCGGCCAGGGTGGCGGTGGCCAGCGCCAGCTGAAGCATCGTGTAGCTGTTGTAGCCCTGGCCGATGCCGAGCGAGATGGTCTCGCCGGCGTACCAGCGCTGCTGCTCGGGCTTGCGGTAGGCGCGCTTCTTCCATCCCGTCGACGGCAGGATGCCGCGCACTTCGCCTTCCAGGTCGATGCCGGTCAGCTGGCCGAAGCCGAAGGGCGCGAGGTGCTCGGCCATCAGGTCGACGCCCAGCTCGCTGGCGAGCACGTAGTAGTAGGTGTCGCAGCTGTGCACGATCGAGCGGTACAGGTCGACGAAGCCATGGCCGCCTTCCTTGTCGTCGCGGAAGCGGTGGCCGCCGAACATGAAGTAGCCGGGGTCGGAGATGCCCTGCTGCGGCGTGCGCTTGGCCGTAGCCAGGCCGATCAGGCCCATGAACGGCTTGAAGGTCGATCCCGGTGGGTAGGTGCCGCGCAACGCGCGGTTCAAGAGCGGCTTGTCGATCGATTCGTTCAGCTCGCGCCAGCTGTCGGCGTCGATGCCGTCGACGAAGAGGTTGGGATCGAAGGTCGGCTTGCTGACGAATGCCAGCACCTCGCCGCTGCGCGGGTCGATGGCCACCAGCGCTCCACGGCGGTCGCCGT
>Ga0196963_10001029_pt1 | contig 20641 bp, 19 predicted proteins | sample S1_5metaG_FD_148600 | JGI IMG/M metagenome (GOLD analysis project Ga0196963, IMG submission 148600) | Soil microbial communities from Anza Borrego desert, Southern California, United States - S1_5 | ecosystem: Environmental > Terrestrial > Soil > Desert | place: USA: California | collected... | reverse complement strand
CAGCAGCACCGGAACGCCCACCAGCACCGCCTCCAAGCGCCATGGCACAAACGCCACCACGATCGAGCCCAGCACACCCACCACGCATAGCGCCAGCCCCGCCTCGCACACCGGCGCCACGGCGTCCGAGCGCACACCCACTGTCCCCTGCCGCCACCGTGGCACGCCGCGTCCATCGGGCACAAACGCCGGCAGGTGCACCCCCGCCGACCCCAGCGCCGCGAAGCACACCATCACCAGCCCCACATTCCACGGCAGCAGAAACAGCAGCTTCCGCCAATCCCAGTGATTCAGCCCCGGCGCGAGCATTGCCGACCTTGGGTTCTCTGGGTCATACCACACGCGAACAGGCTCGCCGATCCCATGTCGCGACACGACGGCCTCCGCCTCCGCCTCGCTGCCCGGCAGCCCGTACCGGTAGCGTTGGCCCGTGTACACCTGCCCGCCCACCTCATACCGGTACACGATCTTGATGCCCAGCTGCCCCGACCTTCCACGCTTCCCATCGCGTGCCCAATCAGTTCCCGCCAAAAGCACCGTGCCCTCGGCCATTGAATAGCCGAGGGCACGTACTTGCTCAATCATGGGGCCGACGGCGCGTAGGTCTAACCAGAGCACCGCCACCGCCATGCACAGCAGCAGCCCGGGGGCGATCGCGTTGGACGCCAGCCGTCGGACCACGCGAACTCAACTCGCCCGCGTCGTCGTCGCGTCCCCGTTCGCGTGCGGCGGCTTGACCACCACGTTCTGGCCGTCACGCTCCGACAGCTTGCCCAGCGCCGGCGGCAGCTCAATGCCCGCCTGCTTCGCCAGCTCGTGCAGACGCGGCAACGCCCCCACCATCCCGCTGATGAAGTCCGCCGTCGCGTTCCGCCCGTTCGCGTTCGTCCCCTGGTCCCACACCGTGATCTTGTCGATCTTCAGGCTGCCCACCGCCTTCACCTGCTCCGCCACCAGCTTGGGCAGCTGCTCGATCAGCAGCAGCGTCGGCCCCACCGCCGGGTCCGTACCGCAGGCCTCGATCAGCTTGCGGTAGCCCTCGGCCTTCGCCTCCATCACCATCTGCACGCCCTTGGCCTCCGCCTCGTACTTCGCCAGGATCGCGTCCGCCTCGCCCGCCGCCTCGCGACGCCGACGCTCCGCCTCCGCCTCCGCCGCGATCTCCACCCGCAGCTTCTCCACTTCCTGCGGGGCAATCTGGTCACGCGCCAGACGTGCCTTCTCCTGGTCGCGCTGCGCCAGCATCACCGCTTCCTGCGCCTTGGCCTGCGCCACCTGCGAACGCCGCGTCGCCTCCGCCTGGATTTCCGCCAGCTTGGCGTTGCTCTCGGCCATCAGCGCCCGCGAGGCGTTCTCGCCCGTGGTCGCCGTCGCCTCCGCCTCCGCCACCCGCACGCGCTGCTCCTGCTCCGCCTTCTTCTTCGCCGCGATCGTCTCCGCCTCGCGCTGCGCCATCGTGATCTCGCGCTCGCGCTTGGCCGCCACTTCGCCCTTCACCGCCTCGGCTTCCAGCGCCGCCACCGCCACACGCTGCTTCTGCTCCGCCAGCTTCTGCCCCTCGACCCCCGCCGCCAGCTCCGCCGCAACCTTCACGGTCCGCTCGCGCACCGCCGCGGCCTCGCCCGTCGCTCCTTCCCGGTCCTGCTCCGCCACCTCCACCTTCGCGCGGTTGATCGCCTCCGCCGCCGCCCGCTTGCCGATCGCCGCGATGTACCCCACCTCGTCGGTGATGTCCCGCACGTTCACGTTGATCAGGTCCAGGCCGATCTTGTTGATCTCCTGCGCCACGTTGGCGTTGATCAGCGTCATGAACTTCTCGCGGTCCTTGTTGATCTCCTCGATCGACAGCGTCGCGATCACCAGCCGCAGCTGACCCAGGATGATGTCCTGCGCCTGCTCCCGCACCTGCTGGGGGTGCAGGTTCAGCAGACGCTCCGCCGCGTTGTTCATCAGCACCGGGTCCGTCGACACGCCCACCGTGAACGTCGCGGGCACGTTCACGCGGATGTTGTTCAGCGACAGCGCCCCCTCCAGCGGGATATCGATGACCACCGGCTCCAGCGAGAGGTACGCGTAGTCCTGGATCAGCGGCCAGATGAACGCGCCGCCGCCGTGGAAGCACTTCGCCGCCCGGTCCTTGCCCACCGAGCCGTACACCACCAGCACCCGGTTGCTCGGGCACCGCTTGTACCGGCTCGCGATGAACAGCACGATGAACAGGACCAGCAGCACCACCGCCACCACGGCCCCGATCCCGTAGATCGCGCTGTCGCTCGCCTGCCCGACCACCAACATCATGTCACTCAAGCCACTCATGCGCATAGCGATAACCTCCCCAAACGGCCCCGAGCATACACGATCAGGCCCGTTCCCTTGCCAATCACCCGCCACCGGTCCGGCTTCAGCCAGAAGTCAGCCCAGCGGCGTCACCGTCACCGAGTTGTCCGGGTTCACCCGCACCACCCGCACCCGCGACGCCTGGGGCACACCCTCGCCCTCCCACGACGCGTTCACGATCCGCATCCGGTCCTTCACCACCAGCTTCACCTGCCCCTGGCCGCGCTCGGGGATCTGCACGTACACATCCGCCTCGCTCCCCACGGCGTTCTCCAGCCGCACATTCCCGCTGCTCTGCAGCTCCATCGTCGCCTTCAGCATCACCGCCAGCAGCCACACCATGAACAGGCCCATGCCCATCCCCACCAGCAGGCTCCGCCCCAGGTCCCACTTCAGCGTGTACAGCCCCAGGATCCCGCCCCACCCGAACCCCATTGCAAACGCTAGCAGCGTCTGCAGCGACAACGCCTTGAACGCCCCGGCCGCGTCGTGCCCATCCACCGCCCCGCCCCCGTCGGTCACGTCCCCCCCACCACCGTGATCGACGTCCATCCCATGCCCGGCGAACAGCATCAGCACCATGCGGATGACAAACAGCAGCGTCCCCACCAGCGCCGGCACCCCGAACCAGATCGCATCCCCCGTCAGCAGCTTGTCCAGCACGCGCCAGCCCTCCTTCCCGTGTCACACGTCCACCCCTGGAGTATCCCAGAAAGCGGGGACCGCTGCCGAACTATTGGGAACCACCCGCGCCGGTTTCAGTTAGTGATAGCTACACGCCGCGCGTGCCACGGCGACCTTCCCGGGCGTGCCATGGCGACGTCTTCGTCGCTATGGATTAACTCACGACCAACCCAAGCGCCCCGCCCGCAACCAACTCCTCGGCACGATCCCAGCCTGAAAGGCTGACGTTCAGTAGCCGCGGGCAGAGCGAGGAGTCCACGACGAGCGCCGCCCGCGGACAAAACAGCCACGCGCCGCGGCAGCCTGTAAGGCTGCAGGCACCGGTGCACTCGGCTCCCTCTCCCCGCCCCCAAGGGGGCGCCAGAGTGTTGCCACCGGTGAAGCGAGTCCGCGAGCGCAACCGGTGGAACGCCCCTCAAGAACATTGCCGCCCCCACGGGGCGGAGGAGGGCTGTCGCTCCACCACTCACCGCGCCCACCTCTGAATCCTCTGCACTCCTCTGCCCTTCCTATGCGTTCCTCTGCATTCCCAACCCCCCTACCAACCTCCCCACCACCTCCGAGAGCGGCACCGCCACCTGCCCCCCGCTCGCCAGGTCCTTCACCTGCGCCACCGCCGCGCTCTCGATGATCACCGCCACCCGCGCCTTGCTCGCCGCGGCGTCCTGCAGCAGCTTCCCGATGTTCCGCGTCGTCTTGTACGTGTGCCGCGCGTGCAGCCCCGCGCCGCGCAGCATCGCCACCAGCGGCTTCAGCTGCGCCTCGCTCTCCGGCTGCCCGTTGCTGATCACGAACACGTCCGGCCGCACGCCCGCCTTCTCCAGCAGCGCCGCCTCATCGGGCATCAGCCCCTTGTCGCCCAGCACCAGCGACAACACAACGTCGCCCATGCCGAACCCAACAGCCGGCGTTGCGGGCCCGCCGAACAGCTCCACCAGGTTGTCGTACCGCCCGCCGCCCGCGATCGCCCGCTCGTTCCCGCCCGCCTCGTGCACCTCGAACACCATCCCCGTGTAATACGCGAGCCCGCGCACGATCGACAGGTCAAAGTCGATCCAGTCGATGATCCCCGCCGCGACCAGCTCGTTGGCCAGCGGCGTCACCGCCTGCGAGAAGAACGTCAGGTCCACCAGCTCCTGCCCCGGCGCGGCGTCCCCCGCTCGCTCGTTGAACGCAAGCTCGACGTCCGACCCCACCCCAACCCCCACCGGCGCCGTCGTGCGGATGATGCCCTTGCTGAACACCTCCGCCTGCTCGGGCGTGAAGCCGTACTGCGCCAGCTTGGCGACAAAGTCCGCCGGCGGCATCTTGCCCTTTGCGTCCAGCAGCCCCAGCAGCCCCGTGTGCAGATCCTGCGCCAGCCCGCGGGACTCCAGCCACTGCGCCAGCGCTGCGCGGTGATTGACCTTCACCCGCACGTCTTTCTCGGTCAGCCCCACCGAGCGCAGCATCGACACGCACGTCGCGATCACCTCCGCGTCCGCCGCGGGAGACGCATCGCCCAGCAGGTCAACGTTCCACTGCAGGAACTCCCGCAGCCGCCCCCGCTGCGGGCGCTCGGCCCGGAAGAACGGCCCCGCCATGAACCACTTGGTCGGCTTGGGCAGGCTGTTGGCCTTGGTCGCGTACATCCGCGCCAGCGTGGGCGTGAACTCCGGCCGCAGCGCGTACGTCTTCTCCCCGCCCGCCCGCTCAAAGCTGAACAGCTCGCTGACGATCCCTTCGCCGCTCTTGACCGTGTACAGGTCCAGGTGCTCGAACGTCGGCCCGTCGATCTCGTCGAACCCGTGCCGCACCGACGCCGACCGCCACGCCTCCATGATGAATCGCCGGCGCGCCGCCTCCACCGGGTAGAAGTCGCGCGTGCCCTTGGGAGCCTGAAAGACGTGAGGAGAAGCCATGGCGGGAAGCGTAGCGCGGCCCGCTCGCGCCCCTGTCACTTCATCAGCGGCGACGCCGCAGGCCCATCACGCCCAGGCCCGCGGCCATCAGCCCCACCGCGCCGGGCGCGGGGATGATCAGCGTGCCGGTGAACTCGCCCTCGCCCAGCGACGTGCCGTAGATGAACAGCACGTTCTCGATGCGGCTGAGGTCGAAGTTGGCGCCGGCGTTGCCCAATCGGAACACCACGCTGTGCTTGATCAGGCCGCCGCTGCCGAGCACGCCGCCGTTGCCCGTCGCGATGTCGTCACCCAGCGACGTCAGACCATACTGGAGACCGTCGGGGTTTGGCGGCGGCGACAGGTCGGGCCCAGGGAAGCGGTCGCCGTTGCCGACCAGCCCGCCGAGCCCCGAGGAGCTGATGATGTAGTCACGCCCGCCCGGAGCGCCGACCACGCCCGCGCGGTAGGCCCACTCTCCGCCGATATCGCCGCCCGCGGGCTGGCCATCGGGGTCGTACACGACCGTCGAACCAGCGCCCAGGTGCCCGCTCAGGCGCGTCAACGCCACCGCAGGCCCCGAGATGTCGAACGAGATCGCGGTCAGGATGTCCGGGGGCATCAGCACATCGGCCAGCGAGGTGTTGCTGAGCGTCACAATCAGCTCGCCGCTGGCGTTCACCGAAAAGGTGGCCTCCGCGGCCTTGCCGCCGGAGCTGGTGCCGCTGAACACCACACCCGCCTGCGACACCGCGCACGCGGCCGCGACAATCACCCCTGCCAAGATGGAACGCATTGGCCGTCTCTCCCCGCCCGAACCGGGCACCACCGCCGCCGATGCGCGTGCGATGGCAGTCTCTCCACCCATCCGGGCGAACGCCCGGCTGGGATGAAGTTTCGCGGGGAGACCAACGCAGTTCAATATTTTTGTGCGAATTGCGGGCGCAAATTCGGCGCTTGTGGTCCGATCACGCCCCCGGAGCAGGCACCCACCCGCAGCCTTGTGAACCTGGGCAACCTAGCGGCGACGACGGCGCGTCGCGACCAGCAACCCCGCCGCGCTCAGCACCGCCACCCCTGCGGGGGCAGGGACGACCTCGTCGGGGCGGGCCGGGACCTTGTCCGAGCCGCCATCGGCGAAGCCGCGGAAGCGGACCACCATGTCCGGACCTGGGTGGTTCGCCACGTCGATGAAGTCCAGAGCCTCCAGCGCAGCGCCGTCGCTGGCCGTGACGTTGAACTCAAACACCCCGGTCTGGCCGACGCCCAGGCCCCGCGAGGGCTGCCCGCCGCCGGTCCAGTCGGCGTCGAGTGCCGCGCCGGCGACGAAGTGGCCGAACGGCGGAGCCTCGGCCGGGCCGAGGTTCTGGAAGTTGACCGGGCCGGTGACCAGGATGGCCGACGCCGCTGCATCGCTGCTGCCGATCCGGAACGCGAGGCCGGTCAGGAACCCGCCGTTGGCCACCGGCGATGTGTTGGTAATGGTGATCGTCAGCTTCTGCTGAGCGGGGTTGTAGTCGAGGCTGCCCTCGAAGGACCCCAGGTTCTCCGTGCTCGCCATGGAGTCGGAGGTGAACTGAATGACATCGGCGGAAGCCGCCCCGGTAAGGGCGAGGACCCCGCTCACACACACGAGGGAACACAGTGAACGCATCCATCCTCCTCACAGCGCGGAGCGAGGGCTCCGCCTGCGGAGAACGTGCATCCAACTCCACACGGTGGCGACCAAAATGGTCCTCTAACCCGCGAATTCGGAGGATGAGGACCGCTTCATCCCCCGCCCGCGCCACTCGCGCGGGCGGTCTTGCCCAAACTACCGCCGGCGCTTCGTGATGAGCACCAGGCCGAGGCTGGCCACGACCAGGGGGCCCGGCGCGGGGATCGGCACGCCGCGGATCGCCCACTCCTCGAAGCCCGCGCTGGAGCTGTGGTTGGTGCCGAAGGCGGAGTAGAGGTAGACGTAGTCGCTGGGGGCGGCCCCGGCGAAGGCCGTGACAGGCACCAGCAGCGTCATGTCGCCTACGCCCGAACCCGCGTTGAGCTCGTACTCGAGCTTCACCCAGTTGTCCCCGCCGGCGTCAAGGTCGTACCGAAGCGTGCCCAGCGAGGCCACGTTGGTCGTGTTCTGGCTGCCGATGGGCGAGGTGTAGATCTGGATCTCGTCGAGCGAGAGCAGGCTCTGCGTGCCGCCGCGGGACTCGTTGATGTCCAGGCGGAAGTCGTAGTAGGTGATGCCGTCGCGCTCGACGGTGAGCAGGTCCTGGACCTGGATGTCGCGTGTCCAGATGCCGGCGAGCTCGTCGAACGGAAGGTCGTTGTTGGAGGTGTTGTACCCCTCCTCGAAGCCGTTCATGCGGATACGCACGAAGGGCTCGTAAATGCCCGTGCCCGCCGCCTGCTCGGTGTTGTGCTGGAACACTGCCCCGTTGAGCATGCCCGAGGAGTTGGGCGTGGTCAGGTCGATGATGGCGCCCTCCGCGGCGCCCGCCAAACCCATGACCCCCACGACGCCCCCCGCCACCATCGCGAACATGAGCTTGTGATTCAACATCCCTGTCTCTCCTCTCTAGGGCTTGGAGAGGGGTCCGCCTCGTGCGGTCGCCCTCGCACCAGAAAGGTGACCCGGGATGGGTCCTGAGCCCACCGATCACGCCCCGGGATTGGTCTGTGCGGGCGCGCACGCGGCGTGGGTGGTACAGGCCCAACGGGGCTGATCGGTTACCGGAAGTCATGGCCCCCTCCCGCTACCATTGCGGCCCATGCCGACCATCACCATCAACGGGAAGAAGTGCGACTTCACGCCCGGCCAGACGATCCTCCAGGCCGCGAACGCTCACAGCGTCGACATCCCGCAGTACTGCTACCACGACGGGCTCTCCGTCGTCGCCAGCTGCCGCATCTGCCTGGGTGAGGCCATGGCCCCCAACAAGGCCGGGCAGCTCGAGCCCTTCATGGGCGGCAAGCTCTTCCCCACCTGCCAGACCCCGGCGGTGGACGGCATGGTCGTCTACACCGACAGCCCCAAGGCCGTGGCCAACCAGAAGGCGGTGATGGAGTACCTGCTCATCAACCACCCGCTCGACTGCCCGGTGTGCGACCAGAGCGGCGAGTGCTTCCTCCAGGACTACTCCTACCTCTATGGTCGCGGCGTGTCGCGCTTCGAGGAGCAGAAGGTCAAGCAGCCCAAGAAGGACCTGGGCCCGCACGTCTACCTCTACAGCGACCGCTGCATCATGTGCACCCGCTGCGTCCGCTTCACCCGCGAGGTGACCGGCACCGGCGAGCTGATGGTGATGGGGCGCGGCAACAAGGAGGAGATCGACGTCTTCCCGGGAGTGCCGATCGACAACGAGCTCTCGGCGAACGTGATCGACCTCTGCCCGGTTGGCGCGCTGCTGGACAAGGACTTCCTGTTCGCCCAGCGCGTGTGGTTCCTCAAGGAGACGCCCTCGATCGACCCGCTCACCGCCAGCGGCGACAACATCTCCATCCACCACAACGAGGGCAAGATCTACCGCATCAAGCCCCGGACCAACATGAGCGTCAACAAGTGGTGGATCACCGACGAGGTCCGCTACGGGTGGAAGTTCGTGCACGGCCCCGACCGCCTCCGCTCGCCCCTGCGCAAGCAGTACGGCACGCTGGTCGAGGCCGACTACGTGCGGGCGTACGACGACGCCATCGAGGGGCTGAAGGTCGCCGTCGCAAGCGGCAAGCGGGTTGCCCTGGTCGTCAGCCCGATGCTGCCCTGCGAGGAGGCGTGGGCGCTGGCCAAGCTCGCCCGCGCCATCGACCCCCAGTGCGTGCTCGCTGTCGGCCCCGTGCCGTTCCACGGCGAGGACAAGACCTTCCCGCCGAATGACCCTAATGGGTTCAAGGTGTACGCCGAGAAGGCCCCCAACGCCCGCGGCGTGCGGCGCGTGCTCTCCACCTTCGGCAACGTGCTCTCCTACGAGCAGCTGCTCGGGGCGCTGGGCAAGGGCAGCGGGCGCAGCGACATCGGCGGGGTGATCGTCACGGGCAACTACCCGACCCAGTGGGCCACCGACGAGCTGCTGAATGCGCTCGGGGGTAAGTTCACGGTCCTCATCGACACGCTGTACACACCGCTGGTTGACCGCGCCGACATCGTGCTGCCCGGGGCCACGTGGGCCGAGAAGGCCGGGACGTTCGAGAACGCCCGCAACATGCTGCAGTCGTTCCACCAGGCGATCCCGGTGATCGAGGTGGCCAAGAGCGAGGGGCAGATCGCCCTGGACATGCTGGCCGTGCTGCAGGGGGCGCCGCCCGTTGTCGATGGCGTCGCCTCGGTGGTGGTCGTCTCCACGTGGGCGCAGGTGCCCGCTGGTCGCGAGGTGGTCCTGCCGCGGGCCGAGACCTTCAACGCCGGGAACATCCGGCACCAGATGGCGCAGAGCCACGGAGACCTGGGCGTGTTCGTCAGCAACGTGAGCCAGCCGGTTGTTGAGGTTGCTCAGAGCGCGGACATGCAGATGGTTGAGCTGTGAGTCAGAGGCAGGCTTGGCGGCATAGGACTCATAGGAGTCATGGGACTGAACGTGTGCGGCGCGGCGGCGGCTGATCGCCGCGCGTGCGTTCGCGACCGCGCGCAGGATGGTGGTGGCGCTGCGGCGGGCTTCGATGTTGTGGTGTTCGAGCTGCTTCGTTGGGTGGGGCGGGGGTGTGAGCAGGCGGGCGAGCGTTTCGAGAGCTTGGGTTTCCATGCGCGCAAGCGTGAGCTCGCGATGGGCGAGGATGTAGGGCGCGATCTCGGGGCGGGTGGAGAAGGCGACGATGTCGAAGGGGGTTGACTGCGCGCTGGAGGCGGTCTCGAGGGGGTCGAAGTCGCTGAGCAGGAGGGCGGTGAGGGTGGACCGGTCGGGAGGGGAGAGGGGCTGCAGCATCGGCGACGGCGTGTTGATCGTTGTGGGCGGGTCGGCGCACGCGGCGTCCTGGCTGGTATGAGCGGTCATGGCGGGCTCCTTGCTTGGTGGGGCTGCTGCGTCTGAGGGAATCTAGTGGCGCGCAGTCGCGGCGGAAAGAGGGATTCCGCGCATGTCCACAAGTGTGCGCACAAACGTGACTGTTACAGCCGTAAGTGCTGTGTGGGGCGGGGTTGGAGATGTTGGCGAGCCGCGCGGGGTTGACGGACCGGTGTTGGGCGCGCGATTTGATTGCGAGCGGCACGCGCTCGGCATTAGCATGCGGGGATGGAGATGACGCGCCGACACCGCTGGTTGGTCCGGGTTGCGAAGGCGCAGCTTATTCTGGGAGTGATTCTGCTGCTGGTGTGCGCAGCGTCATTCGTGTGGTACGTGCTGTATCAGCAGCCGCCGGGGGTGACGCTCGTCACGCAGCCTGATGGGAGTTTGATAACCGCTCCTCCTGAGGCGGGGAAGGTGCGCGTGCGACTGGTTGGCGGATCGCTCATCGTTGCGAATGGTGAGTTGCCGTGGAATGCCAAGGTGAAGGTGCGGCTTGGGCGGATGGTGCAGGCCGGGTGGCACGTGGGGCGCGTGAGTGCGCCGCGAGCGGTGTTCATGGATGCGAACGCGTGGAAGTACCACCTCTATCCGGAGCACATGCAGGTGCAGCTGCTGCCGGTGGCGGGGGTGCTCTCTTGCCTTGGTTCCTGCTGACGCGGTACCGGGCGAAGTGGATGTGCCAAGCGTGCGGGTATGACCTGCGCGGGCTGGCTGGGCGGCCCTGTCCGGAGTGCGGCGGGGGCGATGGAGAGGCCCGGGGAGCGAAAGGCCACCGAGATGAAGACATCTCGGTGGCACGGCCGATGTAGCCTGCATGCTGCGTGAGATTCTGCGCTGGTCCGTCGGCGTGCTGGCGCTGTTTGGCTCTGCGAACCTCGTGCGCGCGGGGCTCGGCGGGGCTGATCACAATGTGTGGTGGGTCGATTTGCGGTGGCTGCCCTCGGCTATCGGTGGCTGCGTGCTTGCGGGCTGCTGTATCGCAATCGTCGCGGGTGTGGTGATTCCTCACTCGCGTCGGGCCCGCGCGGGCGCGGTAGTGGCGTGTGCGGTGCTGGCGGTGATCGGCGTGGTGAACGCGGTGACGTTCTGGATGCTGCTGTCGCGGGGCGTGATTGCGTCGGACGTGCCGGTGCCGCTCTCGATTCTGTTTGCCGCGATCCTTTGGGGCGGTGCGTGGGCGCACGCCCGCCCGCCTTCCGTGGTGGGTGCGCGGCGCGTGCTGGCCGCGGTGCCGGCGCTCATGCTCGCGGGGGCGTTCCCGCTGCTGCAGTCGCTCACGTTCGGACTGACGAACTACGCGCGCCCGGCTGAGGCGATCGTCGTGTTCGGCGCGCGTGTGTACGCCGACGGCACGCCATCGGATGCGCTGTCGGACCGCGTGCGCGAGGGTGTGCGGCTGTACCACGCGGGGCTGGCGCCGCGGGTGGTCATGTCGGGCGGGCCGGGGGACGGGGCCATCAGCGAGCCGGAGGCGATGCAGCGGTTGGCGGAGTCGCTGGGCGTGCCGTGCGCGGCCATCACTCAGGACCGGAGCGGGCTGAACACCGCAGCGACGATCGGCGCGTGCAAGGACCTGGGCCTGTCCCGGGTCGTTGCGGTGAGCCACTTCTACCACCTGCCGCGGGTAAAGCTGCTGGCGGAGCACCAGGGTGTCACGGCATACACGGCCCCATCGCCGCAGGGGCGGGCATTGCGAGCGCTGCCGGTGTTCATGGGTCGCGAGGTGGCGGCGTGGTGGTGGTATTACGTCTGCTGAAAGAGCCGATCGCGTGAGCGAGCCGGCAGGCCGAGTGACCCACGCATCAAACCGGGGAAACACTCGATCGCTTGCGCGATCGGCTCTTTTGGAATGGTCTACCATCGCTCATGACCATCATGTGGATCGTCATGGCCCTGGTCGTTGTCATCGGCATCCCGTTCACGCTGTGGTGGTGGAAGCAGGCGGACAAGTGGGCCGACGCCGAGCACAAGCGGTTCAAGGAGAAGCCGGACACGCGCGACAAGGTGGTGGTCCGCAAGTAGCGGATCCGGACCAGGTCGTAGCGGGCGTGCGGACTAGTTGCTCGCCGGCAGCACGGGGACCTCGCCGGCAGGCACGCGTGCGAGCACCCAATCGACGCCGAGGGCACGCTCGGCGAGGCGGTCGAGGACAATTTCCATCACAGCTGCGTCGGGCGCCTCTTCGAGCCCGTCGACGCCCAGCTCCGCGGCCACCGCGCGCAGCCTCGCGCTCGACAAACGGATGATCACCTGCGGCAAGGTCATGCTGAGCGGTTCCCCCTGCTGCCACGCCTCGTCGCGTGACCCCGCGTTCACCACGGGCCGGGGAGCATACCCGGGCAGGGGATGCGGCTTCAAGCTTCAAGGCTCAGGGGTGGGTCAAGAAGAGTGGCCGGGTTCGGTCGGCAGAGTCAGGTACACGGTTGAGCCCTTGCCGGGGCCGTCGGATTCGAGCCACACGCGCCCCGCGTGGCGCTCGACGATCTTCTTGACGATGGAGAGCCCTGCGCCCGCACCGCCGCCGTAGCACTCGCGCGGGTGCAGGCGGCGGAACATGCGGAAGACCTCGCAGTGCTTGTCCTCGGGCACGCCGATGCCATTGTCACGCACGTAGAGCGTGGCCTGGCCGCCGTCGCGTGAGGCGACGCCGACCTCGATGGTTTTCGCGGGCGACTCGTTGTACTTGATGCCGTTGGCGATGAGGTTGGCGAGGACCTGGGCGAGGCGGGCGGGGTCGCCCCAGAGACGCACGCCGTGGGCGCTCTCGTGCACGGAGACCTGCGCGTTGCCCTCACGCACGCGGGCGCCGACGAGCTGCACGGCCTCACCGACGACGCCGGGCACCTCGAGCCACTCGTGGGTCATGGGGACGCTCGAGACCTTGGCCGATTCGAGCAGTGAATCCAGCAGCATCTGCATGCGGCCGCAGAGCTCCTGGAGCTGGGCGATGCGTCGCTTGCCGTCCTCGTCGAGCTTGCTCTGGCTGTCCTCCTCGAGGAAGCTTGCGATGAGGCGGATCCCGCGCAGCGGTTCCTTGAGATCGTGCGCGGCGATGTAGGCGAAGTCCTCGAGGTCGCGGTTGCTGCGGGCGAGCTCTTCGGTCTGGCGGGCCTTCTGGCTCTCCCACTCGTGCTGGGCGGTGCGGTCCTGCACCATGCCGACCCACTCGATGACCTGACCGTCGTCGTCTTGCACGGGTGAGGCGGTGATCTCGACATGCCGCCACTCGAGCGTGCCCTGGTCGGCGAGGTGGCGGAGGCGGTAGCGCAGGCGGATCATGGGCTCGGCGGTTTCGAGCGCGTGGTGCATCTTCTCGCGCACGCGGGGCTGGTCCTCTGGGTGGATGGCGTCGATCCAGCCGTGCCCGGCGTACTCCTCGTAGCGCTGGCCGGTGAAGCGCTCCCAGTCGGGGCAGGGCTCGGTGAAGCGAAGCTGGGCATCGCGCACCCACACGAGGTTGGACGAGACGGTGACAATCGCTTTGTAGCGGGCCTGGCTGCGGGCGAGGCGGCGGAGGAGCGCGGCGTCGTTGCCGTTGTCACCGCGGGCCGGCTCCGGCTGGGCGCGTCCCGCGGCGCGGCCCGGCGTATGGCGTGCGGTTCCTTCGAGGCCCAGCGCCCGCTGATCGTCCTGACCTGGTGACATCGGTGCCCCTTGCCCGGCGGCCTTGGCCCGCCGGTTGAACGTACTCACAAGTGCTACGCCGCCAATGTGTTGCGGAGTTGTTCCTAACCTGAACTTTCAAGCGCCGACCGGGTGCGGGGCTCCAAGGGCGCTCACCTGTTCGTCGGGTTGGACGCACTTTGAAGCCGGTCGGTGTTGGCAAGCCGGTGGTATCGATTTAACCGGTCACTCACAAGCAGTCACAACCACCGAGGCACCATGCACGTGCGGATGCGGTGGCGCGAATCCCAAGCGACGCCGTGGATGCGAGCCGGGCCTTCGTGCCCGGCTTTTGCTTTTTTCGTGCGCGGGACGTTCACACGACCTCCAGCAGACCTTCACCCCGGTCCGGCCCAACTGAGTCATGTGCTGGCCGCCCCAACGCCCCCGACGGGGCGGCCGCTCCTGGAAGCCGGGCCAGCGAGAGATCATGGCCCGGCTTTTTCGTTGAAGGATCGATTTTCATGCGGTGCACGACAATGCGAACGAACGCCAAGCGTTTAGCTGTAAACGGAACGTTCCAAAGCACTACACGATCCGTTTGCGGCGCGCTCACGACGAGCGCGTACTACTTCCCGGAAGAGCCATGGATCGGCACTGCTCCAACAACTCCAGGACCGACTCTCGTCGCGGGGCTCCGGGGCGTCATGACGAGCCCCGGTCGCGGCCGAGCACCGCTCGCCCGACGCACCCCCCGCCCAACAACCAGCCCACGCCCGTCCTGCGCACGCCCATCGCCGATGCGCTCCGAGAGCTGCTGGGGCCGATGCGCTGGCTGGGGGCGCCAAAGGGCTCAGACCTTTCCGAGGCCCTCGGCGGCATGCCCGGTGACGCCGGCTGGCTGCTCCAGCTGCCGCACGACGGCGGGCTGCTCTGCATCACCATCTCGCGCCGGCTCGGACCTGCATCAGAAGAAACGCGGGTCGTGCTCTTCCAGGAACTCAAGGGTCACGGCGGGTTCACGTGGTGCCTCGCGGCCGACGACCCTTCCACGCTCGAGCGGGTGAAGGCGGAGATCCGCTCGCTGCTGGATGACGGCGCACGCGTCATGCACACGCTGCACTGAGCCGCGGGTCCCTCAAAGCATCTAGGCGCCGGAACCCGCGTCAGGGCTCCGCTCCCGAGCGCCCAGGTGCACGCCGTCGATGGTCTGCGCCAGGTGCTCCATGACTTCCTCGCGTGGAGCGGTGACGGCCCAGACAGCCATCGCCGTTCGGAGCTCGCGGTCCGTCATGACGGCCAGAACTTCGCGCGTGGGGACGCGGTGGTGCTCAATGCCGCGCGCCAATGACAGGTGGTCCTTGCATTCCAGGCCGAGCGTCCGCCCCACCTCCGTCAGGCGGGCGACCGAGAGCAGCGTCAGCAGGGAAAACAGGCGCCGGGTGGCGCTCTCAACGCCTGCCAGCAGCGCGTCCTTCATTCCAAGGCCCAGCCGGGTGGACAGCACGCGGGGATCGAGAACTTCGAAGAGGCTGCGGACCACCGGCGGCTCGGCCGGCGGCTTCACCTCGCACACCTGCGCGGCTTTCGCCAGGGCCCGGCGCGCGAGCCCGCGCTCCAGCGTGCTCATCTGCGTCCACACCGCGTCGACATTCACCAGCGGGGCCCGCTGCATCAGCCGGATCAGCTCGTCCCTGTTCAGCCCCTCGATGTTCCACAGCCCCAGGCACGTGGCGATCTCCTGGAGACGCGGGCCCGGGATCGCGTCCAACGCCGGAAGCAGCGTGAGCTCCGGCGGTCGCCGCTCGCCGAGCTTGAAGGTCGGAACCGGCTCCTCTCCGCGATCACCCCTGCCGCGGAGAGGCTCGAGCCCGACCAGCCCCGACTCTGAACCCCTGCCGGGGTCCTCCAAAGTTCCGTTCTTTTCCCCTGACATCGGAGCCCCCTTCCCTCTAAGGAGTCCGACGATTTTCCCGGAAGGACGTCACGCACGGGTCGTCGTTCAGCTTGCCTGTCTTAACAGTGGCCGATCCTAACGGACGTGGTACCGGCATGCACGCATTTTGTTTCAGAAAATCGCGTGGCCGTGCTACCACGTGGCGCGCTCGCCTGCCCACCGTCGAATGAAGACGGAAAACTGCGCTGAAACACCGCTGCACCGCACAGCTTTGTGCGTTGATGGACCCCTCAGACAATTTTGCGCATGACGCTGACGGCCGCGTAGAGCCCGGCGACCTGTTCGCGCCCGACGACTCTCGGCGGGTAGGCGCTGTTAAGCGGCTGAAGGCGGATCAGCTCCTCGCCGTCCTTGCCGTGCTCCAGGTACACGCGCTTGAACGTCGACTCGTGGTCGGGCTCGAGGCGCGCGAAGCAGTCCATGCCGCTCTTCACCGTCTTTGTCGGGCTGAACACCACGATGTCCCCCTCGGTGTACACCGGCTGCATCGAGTCACCCACCACGCGGCACGCGAACGCGTCGGGGTCATCCAGGTCCGGGCAGCGCACGTACTCGTCCGCCACGCGCGCGGGGTATCCCAGGTCGGTGAACTCCTTCGGGTAGCCGGCCGCGACCTTGTTGATGAGCGGCACCTCGCGCGGGAGCGCGATGGGGACGACCCCGCCCGATGCCGCGGCGCTCTCGCGCCCGCCCGAGAGCTGGTCAACCAGCCGGCGCAGCTCACCGCTGCGGTAGAGCGTGTCGATGGAGCCGCTCTTTTCCCCCTTGGTTTTCAGCAGCTCGGCCAGGCGCTGGGCCACGCGCTGCTGGTCCTGCAGTTTCGCCACACCCTCGCGCACCGGCGCGCCGCCGGCATCCAGCCCGCGCTGCCACGCCGCGGCGGCGACGAGCTGGCCCGGTGGAAGCGCGAGCACCGATTCGATGCGGCGGAGGATCTCATCACCGGGCGGGTTGCGGTCCCCGTTCTCGACGGCCGAGAGCAGACTCTTCGCGCAGCCCGCACCGTCGGCGACGCGCTGGAGCGAAAGGCCGAGCTCCTGCCGCCGCTGCCTGATCACTGCGCCTACCTGTTGCTGCGTCATTGAAGTCCCTCCAAACCAAACACGGAGGCACGGAGAGCACGGAGGGGAACACGCGAGAGGAAGATTGATCGTTCAAGTTCGAAGTCCCTCATCGCCGGCTTCTCGATCCAAGCTCCCCCAGCTTTCCCCTCCGTGCTCTCCGTGCCTCCGTGTTTGGTTTTTCTGATCAAGGCCCGCCAACGACTTGCGCACCCATCGGCGACGTTTGTGCGCAAAATCGTTGACATACCTTACAGACCCCTTGCAACTCGTTCAAGAGCTGGTGAAACTGTAGCCGCTGTTCACAAGGTTGTGAACACGACCGCACGCACCCGTTCCGCACCGCAGGGGGACTCCCAATGGACGAGCAAGCCCTTGAACCGCAGGCCTTTACCGACCACTTCTCCGCCCGCAACCTCGACCGCCGCCGCTCCGGGCGTGGGTCCCAGGCCCTGATCCTCAAGGGCGCTGAAGTCCTCCCGCACGCCGACCGGGCCCTCCTCAGGGCCGTGTACGCGGACGGGCGCTCGGCCGCGGAGATCGCCCGCCTCAACCCCAGCGTGAAGGCGCGGGCCGTGTCATACCGCGTGCGGCTGCTGACCCTGCGCGTGCTCTCGCCCGAGTTCGCGTTCGTCAGCGCGCACCGGCGGAAGTGGGGCCGCACGCGCGCCAAGGTGGCAACGGCGTGCTTCCTGCACGGCCTGTCGATCCGCGAGGCCGCGCGCCTCGCCCGCGTCTCCTTCCACACCGCCCGCCAGCACCACGCGGCGGTGCTGGAGCTGATGCGCTCGCAGCCGCAGCCCACCACGCTGCTCCACACACCCGAGCCAGCGCCGCTCGAAGTTATCCCCGAGTCTCGTCCCGCGATGGGAGGTGCGGCATGAGCCTGATCCGCACCATCGACATCACCACTCGCCCCACCGAGCGGCTGCTGAGGGCGTGCGCCACGTTCGGGCTTGCTGTCCGCCCCACCGCCAGCGACCTGCGGCCCACGTTCACCGCGATTGCCCGCGAGCTGCACGCCCGCTTCCGGCCCGGCGACATCGTGCTCATCCAGGGACCGAGCGGCAGCGGAAAGTCCACGCTGCTGGGCGAGCTTGCCCGCCTTTCTCGCTCCAACGGGCACAACGTCATCACCGGCGACAGCACCCCACCCCACCCGGAAACAGCCCTCATCGACCTCATCGACCTGCCGCTCGACGGTGCCCTGCGCACACTCGCCCACGCGGGCCTCGCGGACGCGACCATGCTCTCCCGCAGTGCGTACCAGCTTTCCGAGGGCGAGCGCTTCCGGCTGCGGCTCGCGCAGGCCCTCGCCAGCGTCCAGCAGCACCACGCACCCGTTACGCTCATCATCGACGAGTTCGCCAGCGTGCTCGACCGTGCCACCGCACGCTGCCTGTGCTACGCCCTGCGGCGGCTCATGGGCGCGGTGGGTACCCCGCCGCTCCGCGGCGGTCTTCGTTCGACTCAGGAAGTCCTTCCGGCATTTGCAACACCAAAGCGAAAGGCAGAAGTGCCGCCGCGGAGCGGCGGGGTACCCAAAGCGCTCCTGCTCCTCGCCACCGCGCACGACGACGTCGCCGCGTGGCTCTCGGCCACGCACATCATCGACGTGCACGCCGGCACCGCCACGCTCCGCATGCCCACCGGAGGCCAGCCATGAACATCACCATCACGGAGGGCACGCGGGCCGACTACCAGGCCCTCGCCCGCTACCACTACCGCGCCCCGCGCCCGGCCACACCTGTCCTCACCCTCGCCGCTCGCGAGGGCACCACGCTCGCGGGCGTCCTCGTCGTCATCATGCCCACGCTCAACGCCCCCTGGCGCCGCACCGCCTGGCCACACCTCTTCACCGTGCCGCCTAAGTGTCCTCCTCTCGGTAGTCCCACCACGGTCACGTGGACCGCCCGCACCACCGCCACCACCATCAACCGCCACATCCGCACCATTGCCCGCGTGATCATCGACCCGCGCTACCGCGCGCTGGGCATCGCCCGCCGCCTCGTCGAGCACTACCTGAGCAACCCGCTCACCACGCACACCGAGGCCGTGGCCGCGATGGGGCGCGCCTGCCCGTTCTTCACCCGCGCCGGCATGGAAGAGCTGGCGCCGCCCACCTCGCGCCGCGACACACGCCTGGCCCTCACGCTCCGCACCCTCGCGTTGAACGCGTGGGAGCTGGTGGACCTCACCCGCGCCCGCTCGGCGCTCGTCGCCTCCGACACGCTCCGCGCCGCCATCTTGCGGTGGGCCAACGACAGCAAGAGCACGCGCCGCCACCTCCCGCTCGACATGACAGACCTTGATGGACTCGCCGAGTTCGCCGCGCTCGCGGGCTCGTCGCTCACGGCCAGGCCGCTGGTGTACGTGCACAACGTGCCGCGACCGTGCCCCGTGGCACGACCGTGCTCTGACGGTCGTGGCTCGTCCGTTGATCACGAGACTCCCCTGCCCTCCTGAAGCCCCATCCCACGACCGTCAGAGCCCGGTCGTGCCACCTTGCGACACCACATGAACCCATACTCCCGGAGCACGCCAATGCCTTCCGAAGACGCCGCGCGTCCGCTGCCACCCGAACCCACCACCCCCGATGAGCTGCACGCATGGCTCAAGGACGCCTTGAAGCTCACAATCCCGCGGGCGCCGGTGCTCGAGGGCAGCTCCGCGCCCTTCGACTACCTGTGCTTCGCGTTCTTCGGCCCCGGTCTCTGGGTACCCCGACGCTCCGCGGCGGCTCTTCCGAGTATCGCTGGGGCGCAGGACCTACAAAGCACAGCGACAGTACCGCCGCGGAGCGGCGGGGTACCCACAGACTGCGTCGTCTGGGCCAACCGCGGCGGCGGCAAGACCTTCCTGGGCGCCGTCGCCACGCTGCTCGACCTCCTCTTCCGCCCCACCATCGAGGTCCGCATCCTCGCGGGCTCCCTGGAGCAGTCCAAGCGCATGCACGCCCATCTCCGCCGCCTCTTCGACCCGCGCACCAGCGAAGCCCTCGCGGCCGAGGTCGACGGCAAGATCACCGAGCGCCGGCTCGCCCTCAAGAACGGCTCGAGCGTAGAGCTGCTGGCGCAGTCCCAGACAAGCGTCCGCGGCACGCGCGTGCAGAAGCTCCGCTGCGACGAGGTCGACCTCTTTGACCCCGAGGTATGGGACGCGGCGCAGCTCACCACGCGCAGCAAGCAGTGCGGCGACCACCTCGTCCGCGGCAGTGTCGAGTGCCTCTCAACCATGCACATCCCGCACGGCGTCATGCACCGCCTGGTGCAGGAGGCCCGCGAGGGGAAGCGGTCGCTGTTTCGGTGGGGGGTGGTGGATGTGCTGGCGAGGTGCGGGGAGGAGCACGTGTGCCGTGCCACCGAGATGTCTTCATCTCGGTGCGGTGCGACCCCCGACCACCGAGAAGACCCGAGGACGGGTCATCTCGGTGGCACGTGCCCCCTCCTCCCCGAGTGCCAATCCCGCGCCAAGGACCCCGCTCGCACCCCCGGCCACGTCACCGTCGACGACGCCATCGCCCAGAAGCGGCGCGTGCCGCTGGTGGTGTGGGAGTCCGAAATGCTCTGCCTCCGCCCGCGCCGCACGCACGCGGTGCTCCCCGAGTTCGACCCGCACCTGCACGTGTTCGACCACGCGGGCCCCGCGCCACACCTCACCCGCGAATGGGCGGTCGGGATGGACTTCGGCTTCACCGCCCCCACCGCCATCGTCTACGCGGCCATCGCCCACGACGGCAGCATCTGGGTGATGGACGAGCGCGTGCAGGCGAAGGTCATCCTCGGCGAGCACATCCGCGCGATCTCCCAAGGGCTGGCCCGCGAAGGCATCCCCGCGTGGCCGCCGCCCGCGTTCATTGCCCCCGACCCCGCGGGATTCCAGCAGAATCAGGAGACCGGGAACGCGCCGATCCCGATCCTGCACCAGCACGGCTACACCACCCGCATCAGCCGCGCGATGGTGAACGAGGGGCTGAACCTGGTGCGGGCCCGACTCGCACCCGCGACCGGCGAGAGGCCGCGCCTGTTCGTGCACAAGCGGTGCACGACGCTCATTGAGTGCCTGGAGAAGTACCACTTCGACCCCAAGCGGCCCGAGGACCCCAACCCCGTGAAGGATGGCACGACCATGCGG
>Ga0196963_10001028_pt1 | contig 20669 bp, 17 predicted proteins | sample S1_5metaG_FD_148600 | JGI IMG/M metagenome (GOLD analysis project Ga0196963, IMG submission 148600) | Soil microbial communities from Anza Borrego desert, Southern California, United States - S1_5 | ecosystem: Environmental > Terrestrial > Soil > Desert | place: USA: California | collected... | reverse complement strand
TGCCGGTGGCCCGCCGACGTGGCCGCGTTGGTGGCGCCGCTCGCCCGCGGCGACCTGAACGCCTTCATGGACCAGGGCCCCACCGCCCGCCGCACGCTGCGCGGCGCGCTGTCGCGGGCGCTGGCCGAAGGCAGCGAGGTGGCGCCTTTGCTCACGCCGTGCCTGCTGCCCCAGGCCGAGGCCGAGATGGCCCTGCCCTGCAGCATCGGCGACTACACCGACTTCTACACCGGCATCCACCACGCCACCACCGTCGGCAAGCTGTTCCGGCCCGACAACCCGCTGCTGCCGAACTACAAGTGGGTGCCGATCGGCTATCACGGCAGAGGATCGTCCATCGTGCCCAGCGGCACGAGCTTCCGCCGCCCGCTGGGGCAGACCAAGGGACCGGACGATGCGGCACCCAGCTTCGGCGCGTGCAAGCGCCTGGACTTCGAGCTGGAGATCGGGGCCTTCATCGGCGGCGGCAATGCGCTGGGCACGCCCATCGGCATCGACAGCGCCGAAGACCACCTGTTCGGCCTGGTGCTGCTGAACGACTGGTCGGCGCGCGACGTGCAGGCCTGGGAATACCAGCCGCTCGGGCCCTTCCTGTCCAAGAACTTCGCGTCGACCATTTCGCCATGGATCGTCACCGCCGAGGCGCTGGCGCCCTTCCGCGTGCCCTTCACGCGGGACGCCGCCGACCCGCAGCCGCTGCCCTACCTGGACAGCGCCGCCAACCGCGAGAGCGGCGGCCTCGACATCACGCTGGAGGTGTGGCTGCAGACCCCTGCGATGCGCGAAGCCGGACTGCCGCACCAGCGGCTGATGGCCTCCAACTTCCGCGACTCGTACTGGACGCTGGCGCAGCTGATCACGCACCATGCCAGCAACGGCTGCAACCTGGGCAGCGGCGACCTGCTGGGCTCGGGCACGCAATCGGGTCCCCAGGCCGACCAGGGCGGCTCATTGCTGGAGTTGACCAGCGGCGGCAAGAAGCCGCTCACTTTGGCCAATGGCGAGACACGCAGCTTCCTGCAGGACGGCGACAGCGTGCGCCTGCGGGCGTACTGCGTCCGGCATGGCGCGGTGCGCATCGGCTTCGGCGAGTGCGAGGGCACCGTGCTGCCGGCGCCGGCCCTGCCCTGACGCGCATGCGCAAGCTTCAGTCGAGGTAGCGGATCACCAGGTAAGACGTGGCCTGCCGCGTCAGCGGCACCGCGGGGGCCTGGCCCAGCGCCGGGCCCTGGTTCTCGGTGGCCGCGCCGGTGCCCAGCACCTTGTAGCCGGCGCCTTGCGCGTCGCGCCGCAGTTCGATCAGCGCGTTGCCGCCCGCTTCGCGCGCCAGCTTCACCACGTTGGATCCCCACTGCGGCCGCGGCATGGCGCCGCCGGTGCGCTCGTCGTCGATGCGGCCGACCACTTCGTAGCGGCGCGGCGGACCGTCGGCGTCCCAGACCTCCATGCCATCCTGCATGCGCAGCAGGCCGCCCTTGCCCTGTGCCACCTGGGCCTTGCCCGTCGTCGGCTGGTACTGCGTGGTGGAGCAGCCGGCCAGCAGCAGCCAGGAGGCCGACGCCAGCAGCGCCGCGCCGATCGAGAAGCTCGCCATCCACGGGCGGGGCAAGCGGGTGTGGTCCGTGTTCATGCCCGGCATGCTACGGTGGGAACGGTGCCCCCATCAGGCCAGGGCACCTCAGCAGCAGCACGTCCGGCGCCGCGATCTGGCCCAGCGCCAGCCCGCCCGGCACGGGCACGGCCACCGAGACCGCTTGCGCCTGCGTGCCGTCGTCGGCCCACACCAGCATGGGCTGGGCGGCCGGACCCAGCGCGTCCAGGGCCAGCGGCAGCACATAAACCGCCGAAGGCGCGTCCACGGGCAGGCCGAACAGGTGCAGGCCGGTGCGCCACGCGCTGGGTTGGCCGGCGATCCACAGCCGGCCATCGGCGATGCTGAGGTTGTCGGGGTGGATCGGCAGCGCGGCAGTGGCGTCGCCCAGCGTGGCGCCGGTGGCCGCATCGATGCGCAACAGGCGCCGGCCCCAATAGTCCGCGACGATCAGTTCACCGGCGTGTTGACCCGCGACGATGCCGTTCGCACCGCGCAGCCCATCGGCCTGCGCCGTCGCCTGGCCGTCCTGCAGCCTCAGCAGCCCGGCCCAGCCCGGCCGGCCAGGCCGGAACAGCCCGTAGAAGTCGAAGCGCGTGACGTGGACGACGTCGCCGACCGCCTGCAGGTCGTTGCCCTGGGCCAGCGGGCCGTCCCCGGCCTCGGTGTGCCATGGCGCCACCGGCGGCTCGATGTGGCCGTCGACGATGGACAGGCGCCAGACCTTGGCCGGCGGCGACGCGTCCAGCAGCGTCAGGCGACCGTGGCCGGGCCGCGCCGGGTCGGCTTCCAGCGACAGGCCGCGCGGCTCGAAGGCGCCGTCCGGCCGCCAGGCCAGCTCGGTCTGCGCCGACAGCGCCCGGCCGTCGGCGCCGATGTCGATGCGGGCGATGCGCGGTCCTTCGGTCGCGCAGGACTCGCGGCGGCAGTCCTCGCGCAGGAAGAGGCGGGCGCCGCCGCCGGGCATCGGCAGCGCAACGATGTCCTCGGCGCCTTGGCCGGCCGTGCGCACGCGCTGCGGCTCGGCCAGGCAGGCCGGCGCCGCGCCGGCGTCCGGCCGTGCCGCGGCAACCGGCATCGCGGCGATCGCGACGCCGGCTGTCATCAACCACCGCGCCAACGCGGCCGCAGCCGACGCCCCGCAGCGACGGCGCGGGCTGGCCGCGCCGTGACCGGGAGCAGACACCCGGCACCCGTCCTGATCGAAACCCATCGCGCCTCCCTGGCGGCTTGATTGCAGCTGGCCGCACTACATCACGCGGGATGCACGCACTCAAGTGACCTAGGACCGGCTGGACCAGGACCGACCGAGGCCTCCTGCCAACGGTCCCTAACGCATGAAAGTGGCGCGGTGGCTGGGGTCGCCTGTGCAAGCGGCTCAGCGCGCCGTCACGGTCAGCGGCGCACTGATGGTGCGCGTGCCCAGCTTGGCGCTGATGCTGACGCCGCGGTTGCGCCGCGTGCTGGCGGTGCTGATGGCGAACGTGGCGCCGCGGGCACCGGCCGCCACGGTGACGCTGGCCGGCACCGCGGCCAGCGTGGCGTTGGACGATGCCAGCGCCACGACGGTGCCGCCGCCTGGTGCCGCGGCGGACAGCGAGACCGTGCCGGCCGCGCTGCGCCCGCCCACCACCCGGGTGGGCTGCAGCGCCAGCGTCGCCTGCGTGGGCACCGCTGCCGGCTGCACGGTCAGCGTCGTGCTCTTGCCGACACCGTCATAACTCGCATCCAGCGTGGCCACGGTCGGTGTCCCGACGGCACTCGTCGTGATCGCGAAGCTGGCCGTGCTGGCGCCGGCGGCCACCGCCACCGTCGCCGGCACCTGCACCGCGCCCTGGTTGCTGACCAGCGCCACCAGAGCGCCGGCTGCCGGTGCCGGGGCGGACAGGCTGACGCTGCCGGTGGCGCCCGCGCCGCCGGTGACGCTGGTGGGCGAGACCGCCACGCCGCTCAATGCCGGCGCCGTCCCCACCGGGTTCCAGCCGAGCTGGATCACCTCGAAATCGCTGGCGCTCAGCAGCCGGAAGGCGGGATTCAGGATGCTGTTGTTCCAGCGCGTGTCGAAAGTGCCGGTGACGTACAGGTCCGAGCCGTTGTCGGCGACGATGAGGCCGTGCTTCTGCATCGCGCGGAAGATCTTGCGGACGTTGGGGTCGCTGGTGCGCAGCACGGGATCGGTGCCGTTGACGCTGGCCTTCAGCCGCAGCCGCGCGCCCATCGGCAAGGCACCCGCGGTGCTGCCGGCGCGGTGCGACGCAGGCCAGACGTAGCCATTCGTCGCGCGAACGGTTACACGAAAGGCATGGCCGATTTCGGCGACCGTGGAATCGTTCACTTCGTCCCAGCGCACCAGGCCGGGCAGGATGGCGAGGCCCGCGGCATCGGCCGAGGTCCAGCCGGCCGGCCGGCGGGCATTCGTGTTCATGTCGAAGAACGCGCCCGAGCCGGCGTGCCAGCGACCCGCGGCAGGGTCGTACCAGACGTTGTAGAGCTCGTAGAGGTGGTTGTTGCTGCAGTCCACCATCAGCAGGTGGCGATCCGAGCCGCCGCGCTGGTCCACATTGGCCGGTGCGCCGCCTTCCACCCAATGCGGCTGCGTGATCGACTGCGTGGGGATCGGGTAGAAGGCCTGGCCGGTGCCGTCACTCTCGCTGGCGTACTGGAAGTTCACCAGCGACTTCAGCTGCGACGCATCGACGATGGCATAGGGCATGCCGTAGATCGCCACGCTGCCGGGCGACTCCTCGCCGCCGAAGTCCGGGTGCAGCCGCCGCGTGCCGCCGTTGTTGATGAAGGCGATGTAGGCCGCCGAGTTGGCATCGACCGGCGCCTGCCGGATGTCCAGGTTCCACCAGTTGTCCGCCGGAAACAGCGGCGCGGCGCCGCGGATGGCCGCGCCCTGCACCGGCGTGCCGGCCGGGCACAGCGCACTGCCGGCCTGGGCCGGCAGTGCGGCGAGGGCGAACGGCACGAAGCACAGCAAGGCGCGCAGGATGGTCGGCAGCATGGGCACGGCTCGGGGTGGGCGGGTGCCGTGTTGTGCCACCGGGCCTTGCAGGCGCAGTTTCAGGCTGTAATCGGCCCAGGCGCGCCGAGCCACCCGCCTCACTCGCCGGCGACCGAGCTCCTGCGTTCTCCGCGCAGCCGGTCTTCAGACGCGCGCAGGATCTCCGCCAGCCCGGACAAGTCCTGGCCCATCTGCCTCACGCCGCGCAGCGCGCCGTGCAGCAGCCCGGCCTGCAGGGACTCGGCCGCGCGCGCCTCGGTGTCCTTCGTGACCTCGACCGGGTACGGCAACGCCTGCCGCAGCGACACGATGCCGGCACCGAGCGCCGCGTCGATCACCCGCATCGGGTCGGCCCAGCGGATGGGCGGCGGGTCGGGCAGCGGAATCGGCGGCTGCCAGGGATCGACCAGTTGCACCAGCTCCGGCAGCAGCGGCGTGAGCAGGTCCAGCGTGAGTTCCAGCGAGCGGCAGTGGCCCGCCGCTTGGCCGATCACGTCCCGCGCGCTGGTGCCGATGTGCAGCAGCAGGTCGAGCGGCACCTTGGCGAGCGGCGTGTCCGGATCGACCAGCGTGCCTTCCATCAGCCGGTCGCGGTAGACCACGTCCCAGCGCAGCGTGTTGTTGAAGCAGCGCTGCCGCGCGGGCGGCGCGATCCAGACCCCGATGTTGACGAAGTAGTCCTTGATCTTCGCCAGCGCGGCGCGGCCGCCGGGCGTGCTGAGGAAGCCGTCGTGCTTGCTCGGGCTGTTGGCCGGCGTCAAGTCGTCGAAGAGGCCGCCTTCGACCACGCCGATCAGGTTGACGTTGACGAAGTGGTGCCAGGTGGCATCGCACACCACGCGGCCTACGCCGGCGCGGTGGCCGTCGTAGGTGCTGATGGCGCCGAAGCTGTGTGCCACCGTGGCCACCTTCGTCGACGAGAAGTGGGACGCGGTGTTGCCCGAGGGCACGCGGCTGGTGGCCACCACCTCGGGCGACACGCGCGGCCCGCCGCCGAGGGCTGGGGGGAACTCCTCGCTGCCGTCGGGCGAATAGATGTCCGTCAGCGAGGCAGGCGAAGGCTCGATGCACTCGCCCTCGTGCGGATGATCCGGCAGCACGGTGATGCGGCCGTCCGGTCCGCACAGCACCGGGTGCGGATAGCGCTCCCTCGTGAAGATGCCCAGCCGCGAGTGGTAAAGCTTGAGGTCGAGGGTCTGCGGGATGTCGTCACTCTGGTCGCTGAACTGCGAACCGGCATCGCCGCGCTGGTTGGTGTCGTTGCGCCAGGCGTTGTTCATGCCCACCTGGTCCTGGCCGCCGACGACATGGCTGTCCCAGTAGCGCATGCTGCGCACGCGGTTCACGCTGCCGCACAGGGCCCGGCCCAGCGCACCATGGTCTCCGGTGGCGAACACGCCCCCGCCGCGGCGCATGTGCGCACTCAGCGCGATCAGCTCGGCATTGCCGAGCCGGCCGGCCGGGTAGACGTCCTGGTGGGTATTGCGGTGCTCGTACTCCGGGCGGTGAAAGCTGGTCTCGAAGCCGAACAGCCACACCTCGTCGAACCTGTTCTCGTCGAAGTGGTGCGGATCGTCGAAGCGGAAGCCCTTGATGCTGTCCACGATGCGCGGCTGCCCTTTCATCACCTCGGCGTCGCTGACGTTGCTGCGCAAATGCGCCAGCGTGAGGTCGAACCGCACGTAGCTGCGGCCGTCGTTCACCATCAGGTTGACGAAAGCAGAGAGGCCGAAATCGCCGACGCCGAAGTCCAGCGAGCCGTCGGTCACCAGCAGCGCCTTGACCGTGCAGAACCGGCGCAGGGGGAAAAGCACCTGCGGGTCGCGCCTGAACTGATCGGCCCTCCAGCGAACCATGTCGTCCAGCCTGGCCGTCGAAAGACTCGTCCTGATATCCATGGAGACTCCCTGTTGATCCGCCGCGCACCAGCGGCGCGGCATGGTGCGCCGTTGTAGGGCGTCCGCGCCGTGCCGTCTTCCGCAGGGCGCAGGACGGTTCGGCAAGGCGGTGGATGGCGGGAAGAAGCCGGCCGGGCGCGGCGATCGATAACTCACAATCGACGCGTCACTGCCTGCAGGCGCTGCGCGCAGGCCTGCAGCGAGGGCGCGCACCAGGTGTGGCGCATGGCCTCGGGATCACGCTGGATGGCGTAGAGCGCCGGCGCGTCGCCGGGCCGCGGCGGGCGCAGCAGCAGGCGGGAAGTGATCAGCATCGCGTCCATGTCGTCCATGGTGGGCACACCATCAACCGGGTTACCAAAGGCGGCGACGGGCCATTCTGGCGCGTAGCATGGCCCGCTGCCCACCCGGAGCCGACCATGGACACCACCACCCCGCCCGCCTTCGAGGTGCTGCCGCGCGACCTCTCGCCCTACCGCCGCGGCAACACCGGCATCGATTACGTGCACCGCTTCGAATCGGGCCGGCCCGGCCCGCACGTGCTGGTTAACGCACTGACGCACGGCAACGAGTTCTGCGGCATGGTTGCCGCCACGCACCTGCTGGACACCGGCATCCGTCCGCTCATCGGCACGCTGACGGTGAGCTTCGCCAACGTCGCGGCCTACGAAAGCTTCGACCCCGCCCGGCCGCTGGACAGCCGCCAGCTGGTGCACAACCTGAACCGCATCTGGTCCGAAGCCTGGCTGGACGGCGACGAAGACAGCCCCGAACTGCGCCGCGCACGCGAGCTGCGGCCCGCGGTGGCCGCGGCCGACCACATCCTCGACATCCACTCCACCAGCACCGACGTGCAGCCGTTCTGGGTCTACCCGCAGTTCGAACGCAATGGGCAGGCCGCGCTGGCGATCGGCCGGCCCGCGGTGCACCTGGTGATGCCGCAAGGGCTGGGCTCGGGCACGCCGCTGGTCCAGCATGGCCGGCACGGCCGTGCCGACCACCACGGCGTGGCGCTGGTCGCCGAATGCGGCGGCCACTTCCGCCGCGAGAGCGCCGAGTTCGCGACCCAGGTGGCGCTGGATTTCCTCGGCCACTTCGGGCTCATCGACCACCAGCCGCAGCCCGATCCGCGGCAGCAGCGCTTCGAGCTGCTGCAGGCCTGGGTCATCAAGACGCCGGACTTCCGCTTCCCGACGCCGCTGCGCGGCTTCGAGACCTTTGCCGAGGGCGAGCTGATCGCCATCGACGGTGCCGAGGAAGTGCGCGCCCCCTGCGACGACTGCACGATCCTGATGCCCACGCGCAAGCCGGTGCCGGGGCGCGAGGGGGTGTACCTGGCGCGGCCGATGGTGCGCTGAATCACGCGCCCGCAGCGGGGCACGGTGGCACGGGCACACGGGCGCACAGTGCACAGTGCACAGTGCACCGGCTCGATTCAGTGCGATCGAAGCTTCAGGCCATCACAGGTACTTGCGCCACAACTCGTTGCTCCATCGCCCCGCCGGATCCATGGTGGCCTTGAGGCGGCGCAGCTCGCGCGCCTCAGGGTAAGCCGCATCGAACTGCGCCGGCGTGGCGTGCAATTGGTAGGGCAGGTAATAGCGCCCCTCGCACTTCAGCGCGGCGTCGATCAGTTCGCGCGTCCAGCGGCCCACCGCCTCTTGCGCCAGCGTCCAGACCCGCTGCTTGTGGTACAGCACGAAGCAGAACACGTCTTCCCTGGCCCAGGGCAGCAAGGCGACGCGGTCTGCCGGTGAATGCCGGATGCTCACGTTCAGCGCCTCGACGTCATGGCGCCGCAGCACGGCCGCCAGGGCCGCCGCAAAGGCGGCGAAGTGCCGCTCGGGCACGAAATACTCCTGCAGCGCATAGGTCGAGAGGCTGCGCGTCAGCGGCTCGAGCCGAGCCACGTCCAGGCTGGCCTCGCGGTTCAGCCACTTCACCGCGGGGCCGCGGGTCAGCAGCGGATGCAGCACGTCCGACCGCAGCCGCTCGCCGAACGGCATTTCGGTGACGAGCCAGATCATGCCGGCCTCCGCCACGTGCTTGCCGCCGTGCGGTTCCAGCAGGGCGGCGTCGGTCAGCACCGCATCGGGCGCTGCGCGCCGCCACGTGACCGCGACCGGCGCATTGAAGTGCGGCGGCAGCAGGTCGGCGTTGTGCAGGATGGCCGACGGATCGGCCAGCACCTGCTCCTTGAAGTAGGCGGGATAGCGGTCGAGCGGCACCTTCTCGACCTGACGCTCAATTTTTACGTTATCTGCCACGTCAAGCTCCACCTCGGTGATGACGCCCACGGCGCCATAGCCGCCGATGGCGGCGCGGAACAGCTCACGGTTGCCGGTGCGGCTCGCTTCCACCACCGAGCCATCGGCCAGCACCAGCTGCAGCGCCCGCACCGTGTTGCCGACCGGGCCGTGCCCGACATAGCGGCCATGCGCATTCACCGACACCGAACCGCCCACGGTGAAGTTGGCGTAGCTCTGCATGGTCTTGACGGCGAGCCCCACCGGCTGCAGCAGCGCCTGCAGTTCGCGCCAGCGCATGCCGGCCTGCACGCGCACCGTGCGCTCGCTGGGCCGGAACCACACCAGCCGGTTCATGCCGCGCATGTCCAGGTGCAGGCCGCCTTCCACCGCCACCTGCCCGCCCATGCTGAAGCGGCCGCCACCCACGGCCACCCGGCCCGGCCAGGCCTTCAGGGCACGTGCCACGTCGGCCGTGGCCGCCGGCACCTCGATGCGGCCCACCTGCACCGTGTAGAGCCCGGTGACGTTGGCGACCTCCGCCGCCTCGGTGGCGGCGCCTGTCGGCCGTGCGGCCGGCCCGATGATCCCGGCCGCGGCCAGCGCCTGCACGAGCGCACGGCGCCGCGGCAACGGTGCGGGAGGCAACGGTGCGGACGGCAACGGTGCAAGCGGCACGGGGAATGGCGATGGGGAGGGCGATGGCGATGGCGATGGAGGTGCGTGCATGGCGCCGGATTCTTGCGCCGCCAGCGGGCGCCGGCAGGCGATGTGCGGCGGCCGCAGCACGTGGCACCTTTGGTACATCGCGCCGATACCCGCCGACACCCGGCCCGTGCGCCGCCATCCGGCAACAATGGTTTAGTATCCATTCAGTATCTATTCACCACGACACGATGGAACCGTCACGCGACCCGGACCCGCAGCGCATCCTCGGGCTGCTCGCGGTGCGCGGCATCGTGTCCGCCCAGGAACTGCAGGAGGAGCTGGGAAAGAGCCAGCCCACCATCTCCCGCCTGCTGGCCGAACTGTCCGGCCAGGTGCTGACGCTGGGGCGGGCGAGAGCCACCCGCTACGGGCTGGGAAAATCCATTCGCGGGTTACCGGCGCAGCAGCCCATCTGGTGGACCGGCGAAGACGGCACGCCGGTTCGCATCGGCACCCTGTCGCTGCTGGCCGGCGACCTGCTGCACACCGAGTGTGGCGCCTTCACCACCATCACCCGCGGCGCCCTGCCCTGGTTCCTCAGCCCGCTGCAGGCGCAGGGCTTCCTGGGCCGGCTGCTGGCGCAGCGCCTGGCCGGCGCGGGCGTCGACTCGCAGCCCGAGCGCTGGAACCTGGAGACGGTGCTCTTCGCCGCGCTGCATCTCCACGATGCGGCCGGCGCCATCACGCTGGGCGAGCCCTGGTCCGCCACGCCGGCCACCGCCGTCCACGCGCCCCTGCCCACGGCGCCGCAGCGGCTGCCGGCGGCACTGGACGCGCTGGCGGCCGACGTGGCGCGCACGCTGCCCGCGGGCTCGTCCGCCGGCGGCGAGCAGCCAAAGTTCCTGGCCCTGCTGGACGATGGCCGCCACGTGCTGGTGAAGTTCACGCCGCCACGCGGCACGCCTTTCGGCGAACGCTGGTCCGACCTGCTGCATGCCGAAGCGCTGGCCAGCCAGGTGCTGGCCGAGCACGGCGTAGAGGTGGCCGCCACCCGCGTGGTCGAGAGCGCGCAGCGCAGCTACCTGCTCAGCGCTCGCTTCGACCGCATCGGCCAGCGCGGCCGCCGCCACGTGGTGCCGGTGGGCGCGGCGCACCAGGCCTTCGTCGCCGATGCCTACATCCACTGGGCCGCCAGCTGCGAAGCGCTGGCTCGCCAGCGCCGCCTGCCCGCGCTGGACGCCCGCCGCGCCGAAGCGCTGCTGCACTTCGGCCGCCTGATCGGCAACACCGACATGCATTCCGGCAACCTCGGCCTGTTCGTCGCACCCGAGGACCTGGCCAAAGGCCGCTTCACGCTGGCGCCGGTGTACGACATGCTGCCGATGCGCTGGCGGCCCGACGCGGCGCTGGGCGGCGCGGCCGACTATGCGCCCTTCGAGCCCGACCTGCGCAGCGCGGGCAGCGCGGCCGCCGGGCCGGCCACGGTGTTCTGGGAAAGGCTGGCGGTGAATGGACCGGTGAGCCAGGCGCTGCGGCAAGTGGCGGCGCAGATGGCACGACGGCTGTCCGGGGGTGGCTGAACCGGGGCGACGGCAGGCACGCCGCAGCAACACAGGCGGCATCGTCTTGGGTGTCCAGCCGGTGCCGCTGTTCGCGGAGCCGGCGGCGACCCGCCGGATGCGCGGGAAAAAATGGCCCGCGCTGTCGATTTGCCCGCCGCTCGTTCGTCGTAGCGCGGGGGCGACAGGTGGCGCCTTGCCGAGCTGCACGATGGCAGCGTTCACGGAGTGACTTTCATGAACCCATCCCCAACCCGTCTGGCTCTGCTCGTGGCGACCCGCAAGGGCGCCTGGCTGTTCCACGCGGACGAGCAACGCAACGCCTGGACGGTGGACGGCCCGCATTTCCTGGGCCACACCATCAGCCACCTGGTGCTGGATCCGCGCGACGGCCGCACGCTGCTGGCCGCCGCGAAGACCGGCCACCTGGGACCGACGGTGTTCCGCTCCACCGATCTGGGCCAGACCTGGAAGGAAGCACGCCAGCCGCCGGCCTTCGACAAACCGTCGAACGAGCTGCCGGCGCGCGCGGTGGACCACACGTTCTGGCTGACGCCCGGCCACGCCAGCGAGAGCGGCACTTGGTACGCCGGCACCTCGCCGCAGGGGCTGTTTCGGTCGGAAGACGGCGGCGAGAGCTGGGCCCCGCTGCCTGCGATCAACGACGACCCGCAATTCCGCGAGTGGATGGGCACGGTGCAGGACGGCACGCCCGACGGCCCCAAGCTGCACTCCGTCATCGTCGACCCGCGCGACCCGGCGCACCTGCTGTTCGGCATGTCGGGCGGCGGCGTGCACGAATCGCGTGACGCGGGGCGCAGCTGGACGACGCTGATCGAAGGCATGCAGGTGGTCGAAGGTTTCGACGCCAGCACCGTGACCTTCCACGACCCCCACTGCGTGCGCCTCTGCCCCAGCAACCCCGATCGCCTGTACCAGCAGAACCACTGCGGCATCTACCGGCTGGACCGGCCGGGCACCGCCTGGCAGCGCATTGGCCGCAACATGCCGGCCGACGTGGGCGACGTCGGCTTCCCGATGGTCGTGCACCCGCGCGACGCCGACACCGCCTGGGTCTTCCCGATGGACGGCACCGACGTCTGGCCGCGCACCAGCCCGGCCGGCCGGCCGGCGGCCTACGTGACGCGCGATGGCGGCCTGAGCTGGCATCGGCTGGACCAGGGCCTGCCGCCGCAGCAGGCCTGGTGGACCGTGAAGCGCCAGGCGATGACGGTCGACACCCGCCCTGAACCGGCGCTGTACCTGGGCACCACCAGCGGCGAGCTGTGGATCGGGCACTACGGTGGAGCGCGCTGGACCAACATCGCCCGCCACCTGCCCGAGATCTACGCGGTCGAAGTGGCGGAGCTGACGTGAAGGTGCTGGTGCCGAGCGCGCTGCGCTCGTACACGGGCGCGTCGCATGTGGAGGCCACCGGGGACACGCTGCACGGTCTCTTCGCCGAGCTTGACCACCGCTACCCCGGCTTGCGCTTTCGCGTCGTCGACGAGCAGGAGCAGCTGCGGCCCAACATGCGGATCTTCGTCAACGGACTGGGAGTGCGTGATCTCGATCATCCGCTGCGGCCGGATGATTTCGTGGCGATCGTGCTGGCGCTGAGCGGCGGGTGAGATGGCTGATCGGACGTGCGTGTTCCGAGAGCGCGCGGTCCGTTCGATGCGTTGGAATGGCGGCGGCTTCGGAGCCTCTCCGGTCCGTCTGCCGCCGCTGTCGACCTCACGATGTCGCCCCCATCGCGATCAGTAAAAGCGGCTGGCCAAGTGCTACGTGGCTGACCGGTCCTGAAGGCACTGCCGACGTTCAGGAGGTGACAGGGCACACGCCGCGTCTTGCCGCGACCGAGTGACCGCTGCTCCTGTCCGCCTACTCCCCCAACCAATCCGAAGGAGTCATCAGCCGTCGAACCTGATCGCTGAGAAGCCGGCGTAGCGGGCCCGAGAGAGCTTGCATGGCCGACCTTCGTGTAGCCTCAGCGCCCGTCGCACTTCTCGATCATTTCGATGCTTCTCTGATGACACACAACGAACGCGTTTCACGATGGGCGCAGGTCTCGGCTGCGCTGGCTCTGCAAAGCGACCAACAGTTGACCCGCGTGGTAGACGAGGCCGAGCAATTGGCGACGGGCATCGGTGGCACCACGTTGGCGTTTGAAATCGAGGGCATCAAGGTGTTCGCCAAGCGCCTGCGGCTGACGGACATGGAGCGGCGCCCCGAGAACCGGCTGTCAACGAGAAACATTTTCGAGCTTCCGACGTTTTGTCAGCGAAACGTCGGCTCGGTCGGCTTCGGGGTGTGGCGGGAGTTGACCGCTAACGTCATGACGACTGGATGGGTGCTCTCACAGCAATTGGAAAGCTTCCCGTTGATGTACCACTGGCGTGTGCTTGAAGGCGCGGCCGCCGCCCGGGCGGCGCCAATGCCCAATGAGTTGGCCGATGTCGACGGCATGGTCAGCTACTGGGAGGGCTCCGAAGCGATGGGCGAGCGACTTAAGGCGCTCGCCAAGGCCACGGCCAGTGTGATCATTTTCCTGGAGCACGTGCCCTGGAATCTGTCCAGTTGGCTGGACCGACAACTGTCCGCGGGGCCTGGGGCAATGGAGGCAGCTTGCAGCATGGTCGAGCATGGCATGACCGTCGACATTCCCTCGATGAACTCGCTGGGGCTGCTGCACGGCGATGCTCACCTCGGCAACATCCTCACCGACGGGCACAAACTCTATTTCGCAGATCTTGGCCTAGCCACGTCCGAGCAATTCGCGCTCTCGTCTGATGAGTTGAGCTATTTGAACCACAACGCCAGCCTGGACCGTGCCTATGTGTTGGCCAAGTGGGTGAACTGGTTGGTCAAGGCTTGGGCCAGTACAGCGAGCAGTCCGCAGGATCGGATGGACCTGATCCGTGCTGCCGCGCAAGGACATGCACTGCACGAGCTTATCCCTGACCTGCCTTCCTTCGTCGCTGCGAGCATCCATCGCCACGCGCCGATTGCCACACTCATCAACGAGTTCTACGTCAAGCTGCACGGTGAACGCAGGAACGTGCACTACCCACGGGATGAAGTCGAAGCCTTGCTGCGGACCGCAACAGCATAGCAAGGGCCTGCTGCGCGACGATCACGGGCCAGGCCGAACGTCCTCGCGGGCGGCCGGCGCGGTAAAGCCGTCGGGCGCCCACTGCCGAGCGCAACAACGGGTCGGTCGCGTGAGATGGCGGCCCGCGGAAGCGGCCGCCAGTCGTCTACCTGATTGATCGCCGATGTCGGACAGCTTTGAGAGCACACCAGTCACTCACTCGTGCGGTGCCCGGACGGCGGGATTCGGCGGCCGCTGCCGCTCAGTTCCCGAACGCGAGTAACTGAGTTCAGTCTTAGCACAACCCTTAACTGAAGCCGCCCATCAACCTCCGGCCCATGGTTGCCGTAGGCGCGAACCCAACCATGCCTACCGCAGCAGCGCAGCTGCGCGTTCCAGCTCCATCGACCGCAAGGTGTCTTCGATGACCTCCGGCGATGCCCGTCCCCCGAACTCGAAAAGGATGATCTGGACTCGGCCCCGGTCGGTGCGGTGCCAGAACGAAGGATCGATCTTGACGAGCGGAATGGCGCCCTTGTCAGCAGCGGTGGCCAGGTCTGCCGGAAAACCCGCGGGCCCCTTTCCCGTGTATGCCTGCGACGCCAGCGCCGCGCCGAGCTGCTGTCGTGCGAACGCGAACTGCGACGCCCGCAGCGCCTCGGCGCGTTCCCCGCTCGCGGCGCCCCGGGCCATGCGCCGGTTCATGCGAGAGTCCGGGTCGCGCTGCTTGGCCAGCTGCTTTTGCATTGACACCAGGAACTGCTCCGCCGCCGCGGCGTCAACTTGGCGCAATGACTCGTAGGTGGCATGCACCTGCCTGTCGATCTGTTCGTCGGTGACGGCGGGGGGCTGCTGCCGGGCCAGGTCCTGCTGATAGCGCAGCGTGCGCTCTTCCATCAGGTCCAGGTACTCGCCCGCCGACACCGGTATCCACGGCAGCCGGCCATCGGCCGTCATCAACAGGAATCCGCTGTACGAAGGACGCACCGTCTCGCGGTGATAGGCGTTGCCCGATGCGTTGGCGTAGCCATAGAAGCGGAAGCGCCCGAAGCTGCCCAGCACCTGCGGCTGGTAGAAGATGCTTGGCCGTCCGCGCAGAGACAGGGCCGTGCGCAGGATGAACTCGTAGTCGTTGATCCAGGCACTGACACGCAAGGCGTGCGATGCCGGGATGCGTTCGGACTGGGCATGGATGCCGCAGGGTCCGGCCACCCATGCCGGCCTCCAATAGCGCCCGGCGTACACGGCCGCCGCGTGCGGGCGGGGCTCGGTGGGCGCCCCGCCCGACGAACGCCAGATGCGACCGCGCGTGTCCGGCATGTCGCGCAGGGGCGGGTTCTCCAGCATCAGCTGCTCGATGGCGCCGACGGCGCGGCGCAGCTCCGCGTACTCGGCCCGCTCCAGGGAGGCGTCGGCCCCGCTGGTGTCGATCGGGCGCCAGCAGGGCTGCGCCGCGGCGTGCGCAGGGAGCGCGACGAGATGGAAGGCGGCGGCGGCCGCGGCGCAGCGGGATCTCATGGTTCCTTCCTGGAGGCGGCGTCACTCGACGACGAGTTCCGCCGTCGCGATGACACGGTCGGACGCAGCCGCCCTGGTCCGATACTGGATTTCATAGCGGCCGGGCGCGGACGGTGCGACCAGGCGCGCAGGCGCGCCATGCGCAGCGTTGTAATAGGTCCGTGCCCTTGGGGCCGACGGCCGGCTGGTACGTGATGACGTCCCCCGGTCCGGTGGAGCCGGTGAACTGCACCTGGAACGGCTTGCCGGCTTTGACGGGGCCGCGGACCTGCAGGACGACGGGTTCCATCGCGACGGTCAGCCGCTGCCGCGCCAGCGCCGTGCCCTGCGCGGTGCGGTAGAGGACCTCGTACTCGCCGGATTCGGCGGGCGCGCGCAACTGGGTGGCAGCGCCGCCGGTGGCATTCGCATGCGACAGCACGGCGGGCGCGCGCGAGCCCGCCTTCGGATCCACCAGCACGATGCGATCGCCCGGGCCCGCCGGACCGCTCCACCGGACTGGGAAGACCTGGTTGCCTTCGACGGTGGCCGGCGCTGCCACGGCCGCCAGCGCCGGCGCCACCTCGATGCGCTGCGTCCCCAGCACCTCGCGGCGGTTGCCGCTCAGATAACGCAACAGGTACTCGCCCTCGGCGGCTGGTGCCGTCAGCTGTGCGCCCGTCTGCGGATGGTAGGTGGCGGCCGTGCCGCCGCCCACCGGGGCCTCCGGCAACGAGATCGTCACGAGATCGCCGGTGCGCGGCTCGCCGTCCCACCGCACGGTGAACCGGCTACCGCTGGTCGGGCGGCCCGGGCCGGCGCTGAGTTCGGCGCGGGCGCGGCCAGGCGGCGCTGCGGCGGCGGCCGGTTGCTCCACGGAGGCCAGCGCCAGCGACAGCTCGGCGCCGGTCCCGGCCAGCACCCTCAGCGTGCCGCTGGGCTCCGCGCGCGTGCCAGCGGCGCGATCCTGGAGCGCCTGCACTTCCTGCACGATGTGCCGGCAGCGCTCGAACAGTTCATGCCCGTCGGGCGTGAGGCTCAGTTGCCGCGTGCTGCGATGGAGCAGGCGCAGCCCCAGATCGCTTTCGAGCCGCGCCACGCTCTTGGCGACGGCCGAAGCCGTCAATCCCAGTTCACGGCCTGCGGCCGCGAAGCTGGAGGTTCGGGCGGCTGCCACGAATGATTCGATCGCCTGGAATCCGAACATGGGTGAGTCAGCGCCGATGAACGTGCCGTCGCGGCGCCCGGGTCACGACTGCGGGTCGAACATGAACTCGCGCAGCTCCTGGTCGCATCGGCATGCCTTCGCGATCTTCGCGGCCCATTGCACCGCGGCCTCCCGTGATGGCAGCTCCAGGATCGTGTAGCCGCCCTCGATCCGTCGCGTCTGCGGGTACGTGCCCGGGACGATCGAGCCGTCTGCGGAGACCTTGACCGGCGGCACCTGCTCGTTGAGGCCGCCGCCGAAGACGTAGACGCCGGCCGCCTTGGCCTCTTCGATCACGGCGTGCGACTCGTCGACCACCGCCTGGAAGTCTTCCTCCGCCACGACCATCGCGGCGCTGGGAAACGAGATCAGGTATTTCGTCATGGGCAGGGCTCCTGGCTGCGCCCGATCCTATGCCGGGCATCCGGTGGCGTCGTCTGGTACCTCGCCCCTCAGCCTTGTCCGGGCTGTGGACCTACACCCCGGATCGGGACACCACCTTGCCGATCGGCTTCCGAGCGCACAGGTCCGCCGCTGCCGCCGCCGACGGCGACCGCGACGGCGACGATCTTCATGGCGCTGCTCCTGTCTCAGCGAACGCGGCGGCGATGCGCACCAGCTTGTCAGGGTTGCGCTGCACGTGGATGCGCACGATGCGCGCGCCGTCGGTCTCGTACGACTGGGCCGACTCGAGCACGCCGTCGATGAAGCGCAGCACGCCCCACTGGCCGTTGATCACGGCGAGCTCGATGCGCAGCGCCTGCTTGAAGCGCAGGTTGGCGGCGTAGAACAACTGCGCAATGCGCCGCCCGCCGCGCAGCGGCTGGCCGAAGCTCGGCACCTTGCCGCCGCCGTCGCCGATCAGCTCCGCGTCCTCGTCCAGCAGCGACTTCAGCGACGAGAAGTCGCCCTTGGCGAGCGCATCGGCGAACTGGCGCATCACGCGCAGGTGGGCCTCGGGGGCCACCGTGTAGCGCGGCCGCGCCTCGCGCAGCTGCGCCTTTGCGCGGCTGACCATCTGGCGGCACGCCGCCTCGCTCTTGCCGAGCGTGCGTGCGAGCTCGTCGTAGTCGGCGTCGAACACCTCGCGCATCAGGAACGCGGCGCGCGCCTCCGGCGCAAGCCGTTCCAGCAGCGTCAGGAACGCGACCGACAGGTCGTCGGCGCGCTCGAGCAGCTGCTCGGGCGAGTGCGGGGCGTCGTCCAGCTGCGGTTCGGGCAGCCAGAAGCCTGTGTAGTGCGCACGCTCCACCTTGGCGGCGCGCAGCCGATCGATCGCGATCCGCGTCGTGATCGTGACCAGCCATGCCTCGGCGTTGTTGATGCCCGACTGGTCGGAGGCGTGCCAGCGCAGCCAGGCGTCCTGTACCACCTCCTCAGCCTCGGCCGTGGAGCCGAGCATGCGGTAGGCGATGCCGTGCAGCCGTGGTCGGAGTCGGTCGAAAGTTCGGGTGAGGTCATCCATGCCGGTTGCCAGGTCCATCCAGGACCAGGCTGAGAGGTCGTTCCACCAAGACGGGCCAGGTCATCGGTTTGTGACAGGGATCGGCGCTGTGCTGTGTGCAACGCGAACTTCCGCGGGCTGCACACCTCCGCGGCGCAGGTCGCATCGCCCATATGCGTTCCCAACCGGCCTGCCGCTCGATCAGCCACCCGCAACCGCCGATTCGCGGCCACGAGCAAAGGTCCGCAGTGGCGGGCCGCTTCACAGCTGCCCGTTGCCGTCAGTTCAGAACACGTCCAGCGTCGGAAACTGCGCCTCGCCGCGGATGCAGTCCCACAGGTACACGGCAAAACCGAGGTCGCCGGTCCATAGCGAGTAGCGCAGGCGGCCGTACTGGGCTGCATGGGCCTCCGTCTGGCGGATGCCGTGCATGGCAAATGCGCGCGCCCGCTGCAGCCACCGCGCATCGCCCGTTCGCTTGTAGAGCTTCAGGAAGGCGTAGCCGTTGCCGCCCGTGCCGTGGCACAGGTTCGATCCCTTCTTCAGCGGCCCGGCGGCCCACGTGGTCTCGCCAGCGGCGAGCAGCAGGTCATCGAGCTCGTGTCCCGGAAAGTCGGCCAGGTTGATGACGAAGCCCGGCGAGCCGTGGCAGTACTGCAGCAGCCAGCGCGGCCGGGTGTTCCAGCGCTCTTGCTGCACGGCATCCAGCATGAGCCAGGGGGTCCAGTTGACCTGGCGCCCCTCATCGCCGCCTGCGCCCTCCAGCGTCGCCGAGCGCCGCACGCTGGTGGCAATGCATTCGTGCCACCGCGCCCAGTGGTCCTCGCCCAGCAGGTGGCGGCCGCGGATCAGCGGCAGAGCCGTCCCCACGAAACCGTGCACGGCATCCATGTATGAGGAGACCTGGCCGTAGAGCTGCTGCGTCCAGTAGCGGCAGCCGTGAAGCTCGGACCACTCGAGCTGCGACCAGAGCACCGCCGCCGTGCGGCGGAACAGTTCGGCGAAGCGCTCCTGCCCTGTGCGTTGGTGCATGAACAGTGCGGCCAGCAGCGTACCCGGAGAGCCCCACATCAGCTCCCGCGCCGGGTGCTCGATGTTGCCCTCGATCAATTCGGCGAGGCGGTCGGCCGCCGCGGCGCTGCCGGACTGCGCATGCTCCAGCAGCCGGACCGGTGTTTCCCCCATCAGGTAAGCGGCGCGCTCGCGCTCCGCGTCATCCTTCAGCCACCCGCGCGTTCGCTGCACGAGTGCGGCCGCATCGACTGGCCAGTCGCGCTCGCACTCCGCCGCGCCCCTCGAGCGCAAGTAATGCAGTGCCCACAGCACACCGCAGGTGCCGAAGTACAGCGACGGGTTGCCCGCCTCCAGATCGTCTCCGGGATCAGCGTCCAGCGGATGCACGGGCCAGCCCCGCTGCGGGCTGAACTGCGCCTCGGTGTCGCGCACGATGTGGCCGATGCAGGCGCGGGCGCGATCTTCGTCCCAACCAATATCCGTGGGATGGAGCGGCTCATGGCGGTCCGGGTTGTAGAGCATGGGCATCCTTGGTGAAGCGCGGCAGAGCCGGTCCGCAGGAGGAGGCGGCAACGGTCGACCACCGGCCTTTGGCTCTCGCAATGCTAGACCCGCGGGGCTCGCCGTCTTGGCTGGAGCCATCGAGATCTGACTGGCTGGACTCGGCTGCAGAGCCGTCGGCCATTCCGCCAGACCAGGAGCCGACCGCGCGGCCGAGCAGTCGCCGCCTGCGTGAGACACTGCCCGCCCCAGGTTCCGCCGGCCCATGCCCGACACGGTCTTCACCACCGCCCGCATCGTCGTCCGACGTTGGCGTGACACCGACCTCGATGCCCTGCTCGCCGTCTATGGCGACGAAGACGCGATGCGCTGGGTCGGTGACGGCCGCGCGATCACCCGTGACGAGTGCGTGCAGTGGCTGGCAGTCACGGCCGGCAACTACCGCCGCCGGGGCTACGGCATGTTTGCCCTGGAAGAGACCGTGGCACCTGGCACCGTGTTCGGCTTTGCCGGCATCGTGCATCCCGGCGGGCAGGCAGAGGCGGAAGTCAAGTACGCACTGCTGCGCTCGCACTGGGGCCGCGGCCTGGCGACCGAAGCGGTGATCGGCCTGCTCGCGCACGGCGCCCGATCGCACGGCCTGAAGCACATCATCGCCACCACGGCGCCCGAGAACGCCGCCTCGCACCGCGTGCTGCTGAAGGCCGGCATGCAATGGGGTGCGGTGCGCCGCAACGACGATGGCAGCGACACGCAGCTGTTCGATTGGCGCGCCGCCTGACGACGTGCCCATCGTCCGTCAGCCATTGAGCCAGCCCATCACCGCCGCCGGATACCGCGTGCCCGCCACCGGCGTGGCCGCCAGCAGTTCATCGATCTGCCGCAGCTCATCGCCACCGAGCACGATGCGCGCCGCCGCCGCGTTCTCGTCCAGCCGGCCGATGCTGCGCGTGCCTGCATCGG
>Ga0196963_10001027_pt1 | contig 20707 bp, 19 predicted proteins | sample S1_5metaG_FD_148600 | JGI IMG/M metagenome (GOLD analysis project Ga0196963, IMG submission 148600) | Soil microbial communities from Anza Borrego desert, Southern California, United States - S1_5 | ecosystem: Environmental > Terrestrial > Soil > Desert | place: USA: California | collected... | reverse complement strand
ATCGAGCGTGTCTCTTCGGCCGCCTTGGGATTCAGATCGACCGCGAATACTTTCGCCCCCTCACGGGCGAAGACCGCCGCCGTCGCTTTGCCGTTTCCCCACCCGGGACCGCTGGATCCGGCCCCCGTGACGATCGCCACCCTGCCTTCGAGCCGCCCGCCCATGGGTCCTCCGCTGTATCGCGTTCTTATCCGACGAGTTTGGCGATCGCCTCGTCGGTCGGCAACTCCAGCTTTTCGCCGGTGGCGCGCCGCTTGATCTCGACCTTGCCGGCGGCCACACCGCGGGGACCGATCACCGCCTGCCAGGGCAGGCCGATCAGGTCCATGGTGGCAAACTTGGCGCCGGCACTGTCGCCGCGGTCGTCATAGAGAACCGTCCTGCCGGCTTTCTGCAGCTTGGCGTAGAGCTCGCCCGCGGCGGCGTCGCATTTGGCGTCGCCCGAGCGCAGGTTGACCAGGCCGATGTCGAAGGGCGCCACGCTGTCCGGCCAGATGATGCCGTTGGCATCGTGGCTGGCCTCGATGATGGCGCCGACCAGCCGCGATACGCCGATGCCGTAGGAGCCCATCTCCACCGTGATCGTCTCGCCGTTGGGGCCGGCGACATTGGCCTTCAGCGGCGCCGAATACTTGGTGCCGAAATAAAAGATGTGGCCGACCTCGATGCCACGGGCGCTGACCAGCCGGTCGCCGAGCTTCGCCCCCTGCTCCGGGTCGTGCTTCTCATCGGTCGCTGCATAGATGCTGGTCAAACCATCAACCGTCTTCTGCACCGCCTCGCGGTCGTCATAGTCGACGTTGATGTTGAGCAGGTCGGTATCGAGGAACTGCTTATCGACAAAGACGGCACTTTCACCGGTGTCGGCCAGGATCTGGAACTCGTGGCTGAGATCGCCGCCAATGGGGCCGGTATCGGCGCGCATCGGGATGGCCTTAAGGCCCATACGCGCAAAGGTGCGCAAGTAAGCCAGGAACATCTTGTTGTAGGAATGCCGCGCGCTCGCCGCGTCGATATCGAAGGAGTAGTTGTCCTTCATCAGGAACTCGCGTCCGCGCATCACGCCGAAGCGCGGCCGCACCTCATCCCGGAACTTCCATTGGATGTGATAGAGGTTCTTGGGCAGGTCGCGGTAGGTCTTCACCGAAGCGCGGAAGATCTCGGTGATCTGCTCCTCGTTGGTCGGCCCGTAGAGCATCTCGCGCTCGTGCCGGTCGACGATGCGCAGCATCTCTTTGCCGTAATCGTCGTAGCGGCCGGACTCCTTCCACAGCTCGGCCGGCTGGATGGTCGGCATCAGCAGTTCCTGCGCACCCGCTCGGTCCTGCTCCTCGCGCACGATCTGCTCGACCTTCTGCAGCACCCGGAAGCCGAGCGGCAGCCACGAATAGATGCCGGCCGAGGACTGCCGGATCATGCCGGCACGCAGCATCAGCCGGTGAGAAACGATCTGCGCCTCGCTCGGATTGTCGCGGAGCGTGGGCAAAAAATACTGGGAAAGCCGCATGAAACCTCGAAGGCGCGAAAGCGAAACGCCGCGCGACTTTAGGCAATGCGGGGGCTTATTGCAAAGCGGCTAAAACGGCGCCGGTTATATCCGCCGGATCACCGGAGGTTCATCGGCCCGGTCATCGGCCGGCCCTGTGGCTGCTGCGCCTGCCGCTGTTTGCACAGCTCTGCCAAGGCCTGCTTCTCGGTGTTGCCGACCGACTGGCCGTTGAACAGCACACGCCGGCCGTTGTCCTCGACCGTGATCTTCCCGACCCCGACGGTCGGCTGAAAGATCGGCGAGGTGGACGGGATGCCAAAGCCCGTCAACGAGGTGTTCAGATCGAAGGTGAAACTCTGCGGCGGCTGAATCCCGCCCGGCGACGACAGGTCCGCCGGCGCGACCGGCCGGCCACGCGCATCGACACCCGGCTGGTAAGTCGCATCCGGAGCGGCGGCGTGGTCGACAAGCTGGCGGCAGTCCCGGTCGGTGACCGTCGCCTGCTGGGCGACAGCCGGGCCCGCCATCAGAGCCATCGCAAGGATCGATACGACGGTACGCATAGCCCGATTATAACCCACCTCGGGAAAAAACGATTAACGGGGTCCGGGCATTCCCCGTACCCTTGTTAACGGAAGACTCCGGGGCCCCCGAGTCCCGGATTCCGGCGCCAAAAGGGGGGCATCGATGAACCTGGAACGCTATTTCGAGCTTCGCGAGCACGGCACGACCGTGCGCACCGAGATCCTGGCCGGGGGCACCACGTTCCTGACCATGGCCTACATCATCTTCGTCAACCCGGCGATCCTGTCGAACGCCGGCATGGATCGCGGCGCGGTGTTCGTGGCCACCTGCCTCGCCGCGGCCATCAGCACGGCGATCATGGGCCTCTACGCGAAATATCCGATCGCCCTCGCCCCCGGCATGGGCCTCAACGCCTTCTTCGCCTTCGCGCTGGTCAAGGGTATGGGCCTGTCGTGGCAGGTGGCGCTGGGTGCCGTGTTCATCTCGGGCGTGATCAACGTCATCCTCAGCGTGCTTCCGGTGCGCGAATGGATTTTCAACGCGATTCCGCGTTCGCTGAAGATGGCCATCTCCGCCGGTATCGGCTTCTTCCTCGCCATCATCGCGCTGGAGAACGCCGGCATCGTCGTCGACCATCCGGCCACCCTCGTGACCCTCGGCAGCATGACCAAGCCGGCCGCGGCCCTCGCCGCCTTCGGCTTCGTGCTCATGCTCGGCCTCGAGGCGCGCCGCGTCCCCGGCACGATCATCATCTCGATCCTCGCCACCACGGCACTGGGTGTGGTCCTCGGCGTCTCACCCGGTGGCGGCATCTTCTCCTTGCCGCCAAGCCTCGGGCCGACCTTCCTTCAGCTCGATATTTGGGGCGCCCTCAATGTCGGCCTGTTCACCGTCATCTTCGCTCTGGTGTTCGTCGACCTGTTCGACACGGCCGGAACGCTGGTCGGGGTGTCCCACCGCGCCGGCCTCCTCACCCCCGACGGCAAGCTGCCGCGCCTGCGCCAGGCGATGCTGGCCGATTCCTCGGCCACGGTGATCGGCTCCCTCCTCGGCACGTCCAACACCACCAGCTACATCGAGAGCGCCGCCGGCGTGAAGGCGGGGGGCCGCACCGGGCTCACGGCTGTCACGGTGGCTGTGCTCTTCCTGGCGGTTCTGTTCCTCTCCCCCTTGGCTGGGATGGTCCCAGCTTACGCCACCGCCCCGGCCCTGCTGTTCGTCGCCTGCCTGATGGCCCGGGGAATGACCGAATTGGACTGGGAGGATGTAACCGAGTACGGGCCGGCCGTCCTCTGCGTGGTGGCTATGCCCCTGACCTTCTCCATCGCCCACGGCATCGCCTTCGGCTTCATCGCCTACGCAGTCGCTAAGCTATTGAGCGGCCGATGGAATGAGCTCTCCTGGCCGGTCATCATCCTGGCCCTCATCTTCCTCGCCAAATATGCCTTCGGGATAGGCTGACCCCGCTGAAATATCATTCGTATGCCTATAATTTGGCGATAACTTACGTGACTCATAATGTCGCCGTGGCTATAGTTCCTCGCACAAAAATAACGTTCAGGCGGTCTAGCCGCCACACGGGCCAAGTTTAGGGAGCTGCGTCGCCAAGTCCGGATCGGGGATACCCCGGTCCGGATTTGTGTTTTAGGGCTCTGCTTTTTCGCCCTGTTCTTCCGGCGGCCGGACCCGCGCAAACAGCGCCAGCAGGCCAAAATCGTACGCCACCTTGAGCGCGCCCCCGATGACCAGAGGCCAGCCGAAGGACGACAAGCTCAGCATCCACCCCCCAATGGATGGCGCCAGGGCCGAGGCCAGGCTGCGCGGCACATTGGTGAAACTCGATGCCGCCGGGCGCTCCTCGGGCGTCACGGTCGCCATGACGTAAGATGTGCGCGTGGGCACATCCATCTGCGACAGCAGGCTGCGCGCCACTAAAGCCGCGATCGCCCACTCGGCATTCGGGGCGAAGGGGGCAGCCATCAGCAACACGCTCGACGGCAGGTGGGTGAAGACCATCGTCTTGATCAGCCCGATCCGCGCCGCGATCCAGGTCGCGACGAAGTAGGAGCCGGCGCTGCACAGACCGGTGACGAAGAAGACCATTCCCGTCTCACCGGGCGACAGCCCGAAGCGGCCGAACAGCCAAATGGCGATCAGCGCGTTGAGCACAAAGCCCCCGGCAAACGCATCTACCGAGAAGAGCGCTGCGAGTTTCACGACATGTCCGCGCGACGGCCCCAGTGCCCCCTTGGGCTTGTCGCCATGCGCCAGAGCCTCAACCGGCAGGCCGCGATAGAGCAGCAGCACGATGAAGCCGACCGTGCCGTAGACCAGGAAGTAGGCCTGAATGGCCTGATGGCGTCCGACCCACTCCGGCAGGTGGTCGAGCAGGGCGATCGACAGGGCCCCCAACGCCGCCCCACCGGTCCCCACCGCGCTGTAGATGGCGAAGGTCAGGGTACGCCGGGCCGCCGGGGCGAGGCGCGCCAGCAGGGAATGCTCCAGCGGCACGAAGACGCTGACGTCACCCGCCGAGGGATTGAGCGTGCCGGCGGCGGCGATGATGAACAACGGCACCAGCGCGTCCACGGTGCCAAAGACGAGGCCGGTGACGGTCATCAGCAGAGCCGCGCCGAGAAGCATCGAGCGCAGGGTGTACCGCCAGGCGTAAAGCCCGACGCCGATGGTCAGCGCCGCGGAACCCAGCAGGGTGACCGTCGCCATAATGCCCACCATCGTGGCATCGAAGCCGAGATCGAAGAGATACAGCGGCAATAGGATGGCGGTGAAGCCGTCGCAGAACGCGCGCAGAGCCCGGCTGGCGTAGACCCGCCCTGCCCCTGTTGGTGACACCGGCGAAGCCTCCCTCATCGCCGGCTCACCTAGTAGGCGAAGTTCTTGGCGGTCATCCAGGGCGGCTTCAGCCGGGCAATCCGGCGATGAACCGGGCAGTTGGCATGATGCGCGCCCGGCAGATAGCCGGTGCTCATCAGGAACTCGCCGACGATCTCGCCGCCGGTGAACTTGAAGGTCTTCTTGAAGAGCTTCACCCACTCCGCCTTGGACAGGGGATGGCGCTTGGCCAGCCACGCCGCGAAGGAGCCATGCTCCTTTGCCAACGCCTGAATGCGGCGCGCGTTCTCGATGGCCGCGTCGACCTTCAGCCGGTTGCGGATGATGCCGGCATCGGCCAGCAGCCGAGCGCGGTCCTTTTCGCTGAACCGTGCCACCTTGGACACGTCGAAGCCGTGGAACGCCTTGCGGAAGGCCTCGCGTTTCTGAAGCATCAGCAGCCAGCTCAGGCCAGCCTGGTTGATTTCCAGCACCAGCCGCTCGAACAGCTGGTTGTCGTCGGCGAGCGGAAAGCCGTACTCGCCGTCGTGGTAAGGCCCGTGGAACGGATGCCCGGGCGCGACCTCGCAATAGGTGTTCGGTCCGCCGCCCATTCTAGCTCCGGAAGGAAAACAGGTCCGACTGGATGACCCAATAAAGGCCGGCGAAGACGACAGCGGCGATCACGGTCGTGATGGCGAATTTGAGCAGCAGGCGCGGCCGCACCGGCGCACTGGTCGCATGTCCAGGCTCCGGATTATCAGGCGCATAAGCGCCCCACGGCAGCACCGTGAACAAGACGATCCACCAGATCACGATATAGACGGCAATGCCCGTTATCAGCGTCATGGCTCAGGCCTGCTCGAGCTCGACCAGCGTGCCGCAGAAATCCTTGGGATGCAGGAACAGCACCGGCTTGCCATGAGCGCCGGTCTTCGGCTCGCCATCGCCCAGGACCCGTGCCCCCTGGGCCTTCAGCGCGTCGCGTGCCGCGTAGATATCGTCGACCTCGTAGCAGACATGGTGCATGCCGCCCGACGGGTTCTGCTCCAGAAATTTGGCAATAGGTGACTTGTCGCCCAGCGGGTGCAGCAGCTCGATCTTGGTGTTCGGCAACTCGACGAACACGGTCGTGACCCCGTGCGCCGGGAGGTCGACCGGGGCCGAGACCTTGCCGCCCAGGGTGTCGCGATAGACCGCCGACGCCGCCGTCAGGTCGGGCACGACGATAGCCACGTGATTCAGGCGTCCGATCATAGGGTGGTTTTAAACCCGGACGAGGTGCACGTCGACAACCGGCTTGCCGCTGCGCCGCTCGCGGATACAGGCACGAATGGCGCGGCGGACGGCCTCTTCGAGCTTCTCGTCGTTTGCTCCCCCCTTGCCGACCTTACCCACCCCCGCCTCGATCGCCTCGACGATCTCGGAGGCAAAATCCATGTCGGTCTCGGGGTCGAGCAGGCCCGGCGCCGAAATTCGCGGCGTGGCGGCCAGCCGGCCCTTGCGATCGACCACCACGGTGGCGATGACCGCGCCATTCCACATCAGTCTGGAGCGGCCGCGCAGCACGGCCCCGCCGAGCGGCAGGAGCCGATCGCCGTCCACCGCCAGCCGTCCCGCGTGGACGCGGTCGACGATCTCCGGCCCGTCGGCGGAGAGACGGATCAACGTGCCGTTCTCGGGCACCAGGGCGTACGGCACCTGGCAGGCCTTGGCGAGTTCGGCATGCGCCTGCATGTGCAGCGATTCGCCGTGCACCGGAATGGCAATGCGCGGCCGCACCCATTGGTACATACGCGCCAGCTCGTCCCGGCACGGATGGCCGGAGACATGGACGAAAGGATGCGTCTCGTCGGTGACCAGCGTGGCACCCAAATGGGCCAATGAGTTCTGCAGGCGGAGAACATTGCGCTCATTGCCGGGGATGACGCGCGACGAGAAGATGACCACGTCGCCCTTCTCCAGCACAACATGCGGATGGTCGTCGGAGGCGATACGCGACAGAGCCGCGCGGGGCTCCCCCTGGCTGCCGGTGCAGATCATGACCAGGCGATCGGGCGGCAGGAATCCGGCGTCCTGCTCGTTCACGAAATCCGGCAGACCGCGCAGGTAGCCAACTTCCTTGGCGGTGTCATGGATGCGCCACAGCGACCGGCCGACCAGCGCGCAATGGCGGCCGTTGGCTTTGGCCGCGACGGCGATCGATTCGACGCGAGCGACGTTGGAGGCAAAGCAGGCGACCGCTATGCGGCCGGTGTACTGGCCGAACAGGTTAGTCAGGGTTTCCCGGACCTGCCCTTCAGACCCGGATTCGCCGGGCTTGATGGCGTTGGTCGAATCGCCAACCAAGGCGAGCACCCCATCATCGCCGATCACCCGCAGTCGGGCGTCATCGGTGACCTCGCCGACCAGCGGCTCGGGGTCGATCTTCCAGTCGCCGGTATGGAACACGGTGCCGGCCGGCGTGCGGATCGCCAGACCGTTGGGCTCCGGAATCGAATGGGTCAGCGTCACCATCTCCAGATCGAACGGGCCGACCTTGAAGCGGCTGCCCATCTCGACGATGTGGATCTCGACCTCGTCGGCGAAATCCGTCTCCTGCAGCTTGCGGCGCAGAAAGGCGGCGGTGAACGGCGTCGCCCAGATCGGGCAGCGCAGCTCGGGCCACAGATACTGCACGGCGCCGAGATGGTCTTCATGTGCGTGGGTCAACACCAGGCCGACCAGCTTGTCGCGGCGCTCAACGATGAATTGGGGGTCGGGCATCAGCACCTCGGCCCCCGGTACACCGTCATCCGCGAAGGTGACGCCCAGGTCGACCATCAGCCACTGGCCGCCGTATTCGTAGAGATTGAGATTCATGCCGATCTCGCCCGACCCGCCGAGGGGCAGGAAATGAAGATCGGCCGGAGCGGCGCTCATCGGCGGTTGAGATTGTAGATGTCGACGAGCCCCTTGAGCGTCAGGTCGAGATCGACGTGCTGGATCGACGGACAGGAATCCGCGATGAGCGGCACGAGGCCGCCGGTGCCGATAACGCTCATCTTGCGGCCCCATTCCGCTTCGATGCGCGACATCACGCCCTCGATCAGACCCACATAACCCCAGAAAATGCCGGACTGCATCGCGCCTACCGTGGTGCGGCCGACCACCGTGGCCGGACGCTTGATTTCGATGCGCGGCAGCTTGGCCGCGCCCATGTACAACGCCTCGAAGGCGAGGTTGATCCCGGGTGAGATGGCGCCGCCGCAGTAATTGCCGCCCTCGTCGATGACATCGAAGGTCGTGGCCGTGCCAAGGTCGATGACCACGCCCGGCATCGTGTAACGGCTGCGGGCGCCGGAGCAGTTGGCGATCCGGTCGGCACCGGCTTCCTCCGGCCGATCCAGGCGGATTTCGAAGCCAAGCTTCACGCCCGGCTCACCGACGACCACGGGTTCCGCCTTGAAATACCGCTGGCACAGCGACCGGAGATTGAATGTCGTCTGCGGTACCACGTTGGACAGCACGACACCGTCGATGTCGGCGAAGCTCAGCGCTTCTAGTGCCATCAGATGAGTCAGCCAGACCGCGTATTCATCGGCCGTGCGCCGCGGATCGGTCGAGATGCGCCAGGTCGCGCGCTTCGTATCGCCCGTGAAGACGCCGAAGACGGTATTCGTGTTGTTGGAATTGATGACCAGCAGCACGGGGCCTCACTCGAAGAAGACATCGCCGGCGGTGATGCGGCGGATGCCGCTCTCCTTCTCGGGCTGGAGAAGCAGGGCACCATCGGCGTCCAGATCCATGAATTTGCCCCGAAGCGTCTCCCGGGGCAACCGGACGCGGATCTTGCGGCCAATGCCCAACCCCCGTTCCTTCCATTCGGCGTGGATGGGAGCGAAGCCCTCCTCCATCCAGCGGTTCGCCCAATCGAGGAAATAGAGGGCAAAGGCGCCCAACAGGGCCTCGACCGTTACATCGCCGGCCCCCTCGTAGCGCAATGAGGTCGCCGGAAACTCGGTGTCCTCGGGGTAATGCTGCACATTGACGCCGAGGCCGAGGACCATCCATTCAAGCGGGTCCCCGGGCTGGGGCTGGAGCGCGCTCTCGGTCTCGATCAAGATGCCGGCCACCTTGCGCTCGCCGAGCAGGACGTCGTTGGGCCATTTGTAATTGACCGGGCAGAGCGGCGGCACGAGGCTGGCCAGCGCCGTGCCCAGGCCCACCGCGGCGACGAAGCCAAGCTCCGCGGCCCGCGAGGCGGGGCATTCCGGGCGCAACACCAGCGAGAGATAAAGATTGCCTCGCGGCGAGGCCCAATGGCGGCCGCCGCGGCCCCGCCCCGCGCCCTGCTCGCGCGCCCAGACGAGCGTGCCATCCTCGGCACCCTCACGCGCCAGCCGCTTGGCCTCGTCGTTGGTGCTTTCGACCGTGTCGAGCGTAATGAGCCGGTAGGCCGGCGGCAGCGTGACCTCGCCCGCCATGCCCTTATCCCCTGTGACTCAGCTGCCGAACAGCGCCGATGCAGCGACCGCCGCGGCGCCCAGCAGCGGGGCCGGATAGACAAAGAACAGCAGGGTGAAGAGGCTTGTTCCCGCCAGCACGACGCTGACGCCGGTCCCCAGCGGGCGGTCGAAGGCCGGGGCGGGTTCGTCGAAATACATCAGCTTGACGATGCGCAGATAGTAGAACGCGGCCACGACGCTGCTCAGCACGCCGATCACCGCCAGCCAGTAGTAGCCGGCCGAGACCGCGGCGAGGAACACGTAGAGCTTGCTGAAGAAACCCGCGAGCGGCGGGATACCGGACATCGAGAACATGCAGACAGCCAAAGCCGCCGCGACCATCGGCTGGCTGCGGGCCAGACCGGCGAGGTCGTCGATCCGCTCCACCATCTTGCCATCCCGCTTCATGCATAGGATGACGGCGAAGGTCGCCACGTTCATGAAGATGTAGATCGCGATATAGATGAGAACGCCGCGCACTCCGGTTTCGTCGCCCGGCACCAAGCCAACCAGCGCATAGCCGATATGGCCGATCGAGCTGTAGGCCATCAGGCGCTTGATGTTGGTCTGGTTGATCGCGGCGAAGGCGCCGAGACACATCGACAGCACCGACGTCACCCAGACGATCTGCCACCACTGCTCGGCCAGCGGGCCAAACGGCTCGATCATCACGCGTACGAACAGGGCCGTTGCCGCCACTTTCGGGGCGACCGAGAAGAACGCCGTGACCGGTGTCGGTGACCCCTCGTAGACGTCGGGCGTCCACATGTGGAAGGGAGCGGCGGCGACCTTGAAGGCGAGGCCGGCGGCGATGAAGACGAGGCCGAAGAGCAGACCGAGCGGCGGCTCGGCCGCCTGGTCGGCGACGATGGCGGCGAGGCCGGGAAAGGTCGTCGTGCCGGCGAAGCCGTAGGCCAGCGACACGCCGTAAAGCAGCATGCCCGACGACAGGGCGCCGAGGACGAAGTACTTGAGGCCCGCCTCCGTCGACTGCAGCGAATCGCGGCGGAAGGCGGCGACGACGTAGAGCGACAGGCTCTGCAGCTCGAGGCCGAGATAGAGCGCGATCAGGTCGTTGGCCGAAACCATCAGCATCATGCCGACGGTGGCGAAGAGGATGAGCACGGCGTATTCGAAGCGCGCCATCTTCTCGCGCTCGTTGTAGTCGATGGCCAGAACCAGGGTCAGCGCCGAGCCGAGCAGAATCAGCAGCTTGGCGAAGATGCCGAAGGCGTCGCTGACGAACATGCCGGCGAAGACGACGGTGCGCTCGACCGGCTGCCCGGAGACGAGAAAGGCGGTGACCACCAGGACCGCAATCGCGGCCCAGGAGACAAAGCGGGCGTTGACGGCGTGGGCCGGGCTCCAGGTCGCAGCCGCCTCGCGGCCGGCGGGGCCGCGGAAGACGCCGAGCATCAGCAGCACCATGCCCGCAGCCGCCAGGAACAGCTCCGGGAGGATCGCGGCGAAATTCATTCCGTACTCGCCCATCGGGCCCTACTCCTGCTTCGCCGCGGCGATAGCACGCGCGGGCGTCGCCTGGTCGGCCGCCGCGGTCTTGGCGGCGTGATAACGGGCCGCGATCGGCCCGCTCGATGCGGCGAACACGTCGAGGAAGGGCTTGGGATGGATGCCCATCCACAGCACGAGAACGACGAGCGGCGCAAAGATCAGCTTTTCGCGCAGATTGAGATCGGTGATGTTCTTGAGGTCGTCACGAGTCAGCTCGCCGAAGATCACCCGCCGATAGAGATAGAGCATGTAGGCCGCGCCCAGGATGATGCCCGTGGTGGCGAACAGCGCCGCCCAGGTGTTGGCCTGGAAGGCCCCGGCCAGCGCCAGGAACTCGCCGACGAAGCCGCTCGTCCCCGGCAGACCGACCGACGCCAGCATCATGACCATAAAGACAAAGGCATAGACCGGCATGCGATGGACGAGACCGCCGTAACGCGCAATCTCGCGGGTGTGCATGCGGTCGTAGACCACGCCGACGATCAGGAACAGCGCACCGGACACGATGCCGTGGCTCAGCATGGTGAAGAGCGCGCCCTCCACCCCCTGCACCGTGCCGGTGAAGGTGCCGAGCGTGACGAAACCCATATGCGCCACCGAGGAGTAGGCGATGAGCTTCTTCATGTCCTGCTGCACCAGCGCGACGAGCGAGGTGTAGATGATGGCGATGATGCTCAGCACGTAGATATGCGGTGTAAAGAAGACCGAGGCATCCGGCAGCATCGGCACGGAGAAGCGCAGAAAGCCGTAGCCGCCCATCTTCAGCAGCACGCCGGCGAGGATGACCGAGCCCGCCGTGGGCGCCTCGACATGGGCATCGGGCAGCCATGTGTGCACCGGCCACATCGGCACCTTGACGGCGAAGGAGGCAAAGAATGCCAGCCAGAGCCAGAACTGCACCTCGGGCGCCAGGTAGATGTTGAGCAGCGCCGGAATGTCCGTCGTCTCGGTCTCGAAATACATGAACAGGATGGCGAGCAGCATCAGCACCGAGCCCGCCAGCGTGTAGAGGAAGAACTTGAAGGCGGAGTAGACGCGCCGTGGGCCGCCCCAGATGCCGATGATCAGGAACATCGGGATCAGGGTGCCTTCGAAGAAGATATAGAACAGCACCATGTCGAGGGAGCAGAACATGCCAACCATCATCGTCTCGAGGACGAGGAAGGCGATCATGTATTCGCGCACGCGGTGCTCGATGGCGTCCCAACTCGCCAAGATGCAGATCGGGGTCAGAAACGTCGACAGCAGCACAAAGAGCAGCGACACGCCGTCGATACCCATGTGGTAGGTGATGCCGAAGGCGGGGATCCACTCGCGGACCTCGGTGAACTGGAAGTCCGGCGTGCGGACATCGAAATCCGTCCACAGGAAGATCGACAGCACGAAGGTGATCAGCGAGGTCCAGAGCGCCGCATGGCGGGCGTTGGCCGCCACGACTTCGGGCGTGCCGCGCACGACAAGGATGAACAGCGCGCCAACCAGAGGCAGGAAGGTGACGAGCGAAAGGAGCGGCCAGTTCGAGATCATGGCTGGGCTCCGTGGCGCGCGAGGAGGTACCACGTCACCAGGACGACGACGCCGATCAGCATCGCGAAGGCATAGTGATAGACATAACCGGTCTGCAGGGCGCCGGCGCGCCGGGCCAGGCGCAGGGTGTTGGCGGCGATGTTGTCGGGCCCAAGCCCGTCGATCGTCGCTTCGTCACCCTTTTTCCAGAACCCGAAGCCGAGCTTGAAGGACGGCCTGACGAAGATCGCGTCGTACAGCTCGTCGAAATACCATTTGTTGAGCAGGAACTGGTACAGGCCGCGGAATTTCGCCGCGATCTCGCCCGGAATCTGCGGGTTGCGGATATAGAGACCGTAGGCGACGCCGATGCCGGCAAGGCCGACCACGATCGGCAGGACCTTCACCCAGACAGGCACGTGGTGCGCCGCCTCGATCGAGTTGTGCTGCGGCAGGACGAGGATCGACTCCCGCCAGAACTCGTTCATGTGGTGGCCGACGAACGATTCATAGCCGACGAAGCCAGCGACGACGGCGCCGACCGCCAGGATGTAGAGCGGAATAAGCATGACCTGCGGCGATTCGTGCACGTGTTCCATCGTGTGCTTGTCGGCGCGCGGCTTGCCGTGGAAGGTCATGAACAGCAGGCGCCACGAATAGAAAGCAGTCATGAAGGCAGCGACGATGCCCAGCCAGAAGGCATACTGGCCGACACCGCTATGCGCGCCGAACGCCGCCTCGAGGATCATGTCCTTGGAATAGTAGCCGGCGAAAAACGGCACGCCCGCCAGCGCCAGGCTGCCGATCCACATCATCGCGTAGGTGACTTTGATCAGCGGCGCGAGCCCGCCCATCTTGCGCATGTCCTGCTCGCCGGACATGGCGTGGATGACCGAGCCCGAGCTCAGGAACAGCAGCGCCTTGAAGAAGGCATGGGTCATCAGATGGAAGATCGCCGCCGCGTACGCCGAGACGCCACAGGCAAAGAACATGTAGCCGAGCTGCGAGCAGGTCGAATAGGCGATGACGCGCTTGATATCGTTCTGCACCAAGCCGACCGAGGCGGCGAAGATCGCCGTGGAGGCGCCGACCACGCAGACCACGGCCAGCGCGTCGGGGGCATATTCGAACATCGGCGACAGGCGCGCGACCATGAAGACGCCGGCGGTCACCATCGTCGCGGCGTGGATGAGCGCCGAGACGGGTGTGGGGCCTTCCATCGCGTCCGGCAGCCAGGTGTGCAGCGGCACCTGCGCCGACTTGCCCATGGCGCCGACGAACAGCAGCAGGCAGAGCAAGGTCAGCGCATCGAATTCCCACGACAGGAAGGCCATCTTGGTGCCGACCTGGCCGGGGACGGCGGCGAACACCTCTTCGAACACGACCGAACCGAAGAGATGGAACACGCCGAAGATGCCGAGGGCGAAGCCGAAATCGCCCACACGGTTGACCAGGAACGCCTTGATCGCGGCGGCGTTGGCCGAAGGCCGGTCGTACCAGAAACCGATCAGGAGGTAGGAGCACACGCCCACTCCTTCCCAGCCGAAGAACATCTGCACGAAGTTGTCGGCGGTCACCAGCATCAGCATGCAGAAGGTGAACAGGCTGAGATAGCCCTGGAAGCGCGGCACGCTCGGGTCGTCGTGCATGTAGCCGCAGGAATAGATGTGGATCGCGGTCGAGCAGATCGTGACCACGAAGACCATCACGGCCGAGAGCGTGTCGTACTTGAACGCCCATGAGGCCTGCAACGCGCCCGAGGTGATGAAGGGGAAGGCTTCGACCGTGCGTCCGTGGCCGAGAATGGCAACCTGGTAGAAGATGAAAACGGCCAGCACGGCCGAGATGGCCATGCAGATGCAGGTCGCGAGCTGGGCCGCGAGGTCGCGGCTGTGGCTCTTGGGCATGAAGGTGTTGATCAGGCCGGCCAGAATGGCCCCGATCAGCGGCATGACGACGGCGGCGGAGTACATGCCCTCAGCCCTTCATCAGATTGATATCCTCAACCGCGATCGAGCCGCGGTTGCGGAAGTAAACGACAAGAATGGCGAGACCGATCGCCGCTTCGGCGGCGGCTACGGTCAGCACCAACAACGCAAAGACCTGGCCGACGAGATCGCCGAGATGCGCCGAGAACGCCACGAAGTTTATGTTCACCGCGAGCAGCATCAGCTCAACCGACATCAGAATGACGATCACGTTCTTGCGGTTCAGGAATACGCCGAAGATACCGAGCGTGAAGATGATCGCCGCGACGGTCAGGTAATGAGCAAGAGTGATGTGCAGCATCACGCCCCTCCCCGCGTCGGAACCTTAACCACCTCAATCGACTGCTCGCGCGTGCGGTTGATCTGCCGGCTGATATCCTGGCGGCGGACACCTTCACGCTCACGCAACGTCAGGACGATGGCGCCGATCATGGCGACGAGCAGGATCAGCCCGGCGACCTGGAAGGCGTAGACGTAGTCGGTGTAGAGGACGAGACCCAGCGCGTGGGTGTTGGTCACCTGGCCAGGATCGGGGATCGGCAGCTGCGACGCCGAGGCGGCCTCTGGCGCGAAGCTCCAGGCGCCGGCGATCAGCGCCAGCTCCCCGAGCAGGATCAAGCCAACCAGGCCGCCGATCGGCAGATAGCGCAGGAAACCCGACCGCAGCGCCGCGAAGTCGACATCGAGCATCATGACGACGAAGAGGAAGAGCACCGCGACGGCGCCGACATAGACGACGACCAGGATCATCGCCAGGAACTCGGCGCCCATGAGCACGAAGAGCCCGGCGGCGTTGAAGAACCCGAGGATGAGGAAGAGGACCGAATGCACGGGATTGCGCGCGGCGATGACCATCACCGCCGACGCGACGAGGATCGCGGCAAACAGATAGAAGCAGAGGGCGTGGATCAGCACGGCGTTTGTCTTTCCCCTGTGTCCCCCGGACCGCTCAGCGGTACGGCGCGTCCGCTTTGAGGCTGGCAGCGATCTCAACCTCCCAGCGGTCGCCATTCGCGAGCAACTTGTCCTTGTTGTACATGAGCTCCTCACGGGTCTCCGTGGAGAACTCGAAATTCGGGCCTTCGACGATCGCATCCACAGGGCAGGCTTCCTGGCAGAAGCCGCAGTAGATGCATTTCGTCATGTCGATGTCGTAGCGCGTCGTGCGGCGGCTGCCGTCGGCGCGCGGCTCGGCTTCGATGGTGATCGCCTGCGCCGGGCAGATCGCCTCGCACAGCTTGCACGCGATGCAGCGCTCCTCGCCGTTCGGATAGCGGCGCAGCACATGCTCGCCGCGGAAGCGCGGGCTGATCGGCCCCTTCTCGAACGGGTAGTTGAGCGTGACCTTCGGCTTGAAGAAGTATTTGAGCGTGAGCGCCAGTCCCGAGACGATCTCGGACAGGAGCAGGCTGCGGGTCATGGCCATGGCGATCTCTCCCTTAGCCCCGGGGTACCGGCACCCAGCCGGTGTACATGAGGACACCGGCGGTCAGCACCACCCAGAGCAGCGAGAACGGCAGAAAGACTTTCCAGCCGAGGCGCATCAGCTGGTCGTAGCGGTAGCGCGGCAAGGTCGCACGCACCCAGAGGAAAACGAAAAGGATGAACGCGACCTTGGCGGCGAACCAGAGGGGGCCGGGGATCCAGTTGAACGGCGCCACGTCGAAGGGCGGCAGCCAGCCCCCGAGGAACAGGATGGTCGTCATGCCGCTCATCAGGATCATCGCGCCGTATTCGCCGAGGAAGAACAGGGCGAAGGACATCGACGAGTATTCGACGAAGTAACCGGCGACGATCTCCGATTCACCTTCCGGCAGGTCGAAAGGCGAGCGGTTGGTCTCGGCCAGCGCCGAGATGAAGAAGATGACGAACATGGGGAAGAGCGGGATGGCGAACCACACCGTCTTCTGGGCCAGCACGATCTGCGTCAGGTTGAGCGAGCCGACGCAGAGCAGAACGGTGATGATCACGAAGCCGATGGAGACTTCGTAGGACACCATCTGCGCCGCCGAGCGCAGCGCGCCGAGGAAGGCGTATTTCGAGTTCGAGGCCCAGCCGGCCATGATGATGCCGTAGACGCCGAGGGAGGAAATGGCGAAGAGGTAGAGCACACCGACATTGATATCGGCGAGCACCAGCCCGGCGCCGAACGGGATCACCGCCCAGGCGATCAGGCTGAGTAGGAAGGTCAGGATCGGCGCCAGCATGAAGACGATGCGATTGGCGCCACTGGGAACGATGGTCTCCTTGAGCAGGAGCTTGAGGCCGTCGGCGAAGGGCTGCAGCAGGCCGAAGGGGCCGACGACGTTCGGGCCCTTGCGCAGCTGCATCGCCGCGATGACCTTGCGCTCGGCCAGCGTCAGAAAGGCGATCGCCACCAGCAGCGGCACCACGACCGCCAGGATCTGGGCGACGATGATCGCGCCCGGCAGCGCGTAGCCGTAGACGAAATCACCCATGGGTGCCGGTCTTCCCTGCCGGCGTCGCCGCAACGGCGCTGCACTTGGCCATGGTTTCCGAGCAGCGGCTGATCGGATCTGTCATGTAGTAGTTGGCGATCGGGCTGACGAACGAGGCGGTTGTCACCGGCCCGGTCGCGCCGAAAGCGCCCCAGGCGGCCGGGGCCGGCGTCTCACCGATCGTGGCGAATACCGGGTTCACCGCGGCCAGCCGCGCACGAACCTGCGCCAACGTGTCGTACGGCAGCTTCTTGCCGACAGTCTCCGACAGCGCACGGATGATCTTCCAGTCCTCGCGCGCCTCGCCCGGCGGGAACACGGCAAGACGGGTCTGTTGCACGCGCCCTTCGGTATTTACATACGTGGCATTCTTCTCGGTGTAGGCGGCACCCGGCAGCACGACATCGGCACGCATCGCGCCCTTGTCGCCGTGGTGGCCCTGGTAGATCACGAAGGCGCTGCCCAGCTTCGAGGTGTCGATCTCGTCGGCGCCGAGCAGGTAGACGATCTCGATCTCGCCCTTGGCGGCGCCTTCGAGGATGCCGGCGACGTCGCGTCCGCCCCCTCCTCCTTGAGAAGATGGGCCCGGCACGAAGCCGAGATCGAGCCCGCCGACACGCGCCGCCGCGGTGTGCAGCACGTTGAAGCCGTTCCAGCCGTCCTTGATGAGGCCGCAGCCGTCGGCGATCTGGCGCGCGAGGGCGAGAACGGCCGAGCCGTCGGAGCGCGCGAGCGCGCCCTGGCCGACGATGATCATCGGGTTCTTGGCGGATTTCAGAGCTTCGGCAAACGCGTGACGGCCGGCCGCGACGTCGGCCAGTGTCTGGGGGCCCGCCCCCAGGTAATCCGCCTTGTAGGTCAGGTCGACCTGAGGACCGATAATGGCGACCTTCAGCCTGCCGGTCAGCCAGCGCTTGCGGATGCGTGCGTTGATGATCGGCGCTTCCCAGCGCGGATTGGTGCCGACCAGGAGGACGAGATCCGCCTGCTCAATGCCGGCGATGGTCGAATTGAATACGTACGAGGCGCGCGATCCGGCTTCAAGCTTCGCCCCGTCCTGGCGGCAGTCGACGTTCGACGACCCCAGCGCCGTCATCAGGTCCTTGAGCGCCACCATCGCCTCGGCATCCGCGAGGTCGCCGGCGATCGCGGCGATGCGGTTACCGGCGACGCCGCGCAGGCGCGCGCCGACGGCGACCAACGCGTCCTGCCAGGAGACGGGCTGCAGCTTGCCGTTCTTGCGCACATAGGGGCGATCGAGCCGCTGGCGCTTCAGCCCGTCATAGGCGAAGCGCGTCTTGTCGGAGATCCATTCCTCGTTGACCGCCTCGTTGAGGCGCGGCAGCACGCGCAGCACTTCCGGCTGGCGCGCATCGATCCGGATGTTCGAGCCGACGGCATCGAGCACGTCGATGCTCTCCGTCTTGCGCAGCTCCCACGGGCGGGCCACGAAGGCGTAAGGTTTCGAGGTCAGGGCACCGACCGGGCAGAGATCGATGATGTTCCCGGAAAGCTCCGAGGTCAGCGCCTTCTCGACGTAGGTCGTGATCTCCATATGCTCGCCGCGGAACGTCGCGCCGAGTTCCTCGACGCCGGCCACCTCGGTGCAGAAGCGGATGCAGCGCGTGCAGTGGATGCAGCGATTCATCGAGGTCTTCACCAGCGGTCCCAGATCCTTGTCCGGCACCGCGCGCTTGTTCTCGAGGAAGCGGCCGCGGTCGAACCCGTAGGCCATCGCCTGGTCCTGCAGATCGCACTCGCCGCCCTGATCGCAGATCGGGCAATCCAGCGGATGGTTGATCAGCAGGAACTCCATCACCCCCTTGCGGGCCTTCTTGGTGATGGCGGAATCGGTCTTCACCACCATGCCTTCGGCGGCCGGCATGGCGCACGAGGCCTGGGGCTTGGGCGTCTTCTCGATCTCGACCAGGCACATGCGGCAGTTGCCGGCGATCGACAGACGCTCGTGGTAGCAGAAGCGCGGGATCTCCGCGCCCGCGGCCTCGCAGGCCTGCAGCACCGTAGCGCCGTTGGGAACTTCGACGACCTTGCCGTCAACCGTGAGTTTTGGCATCGCCCCTACTCCGCCGCCGCCCGGTAGGCGCCGCTCGCCCTGTACTTCTTGATGCGGTCTTCCATCTCCGGCCGGAAATGACGGATCAGACCTTGCACGGGCCACGCGGCACCGTCGGCCAGCGCGCAGATGGTGTGGCCTTCGATCTCGCGCGTCACCTCGTCAAGCGTATCGATCTCCTCGATGGTGGCGCGGCCCTGGACCATACGCAGCATGACGCGCCACACCCAGCCGAGACCTTCGCGGCACGGCGTGCACTGGCCGCAGCTCTCGTGCTTGTAGAACTGCGACAGGCGAGCGATCGCGTAGATGATGTCGGTCGACTTATCCATGACGATGACGGCGGCCGTGCCGAGACCAGTCTTGGCATCACGCAGGGCATCGAAATCCATCAGCACGGTGTCGCATACCGATTTCGGGATGCAGGGCGTGGACGAGCCGCCGGGGATGACGGCCATCAGATTGTCCCAGCCGCCGCGCACGCCGCCGGCATGCGTCTCGATGAGCTCCTTGAGCGGAATGCTCATGGCCTCTTCGACATTGCAGGGCTGGTTCACATGGCCCTGGATGCAGAAGATCTTCGTGCCGCTGTTCTTCGGCCGGCCGAAGCCGGCGAACCAGGCAGCGCCACGGCGCAGAATTGTCGGCACCACGGCGATGGTCTCGACGTTGTTGACCGTCGTGGGGCAGCCGTAAAGGCCGCAGGCCGCCGGGAATGGCGGCTTCAGGCGCGGCTGGCCCTTCTTGCCTTCGAGCGACTCAAGCAGCGCCGTCTCTTCGCCGCAGATATAAGCGCCGGCACCGCGGTGCAGGTAGAGATCGAAATCGTAGCCCGAATCGCAGGCGTTCTTGCCGAGCAGGCCGGCGGCATAGGCTTCGTCGATCGCCGCCTGCAGCACCTTCGCCTCGTTGACGAACTCACCGCGGATGTAGATGTAGCCGGCATGCGCGCCGAGACCGACACCGGCCAGCAGGCAGCCCTCGACCAGCGTGTGCGGGTCGTTGCGGATGATGTCGCGGTCCTTGCAGGTGCCGGGCTCGGATTCGTCGGCGTTGACCACGAGGTAGCTCGGGCGCCCGTCTCCCGGCTTTTCCGGCGTCGCCTTGGGCATGAACGACCACTTCATGCCGGTCGGGAAGCCCGCACCACCACGGCCGCGCAGGCCGGACTCTTTCACCTCGTTGACGATCCAGTCGCGGCCTTTGACGATCAGGTCCTTGGTGCGGTCCCAATTGCCACGCTTGCGCGCAGCCGACAGCTGCCACGGCTGCAGGCCATAGAGGTTGGTGAAGATGCGGTCCTTATCCTGCAGCATCAGTCGTCTCCCGCCGCGGGAACCTGGGTGAGCGAAGTGAGGCCCGAGGCAGGCCCGGAATGCTTGCGGCCCGCGAGCGAGCCGACGGGCGGCGGGTTGCCGGCGCGGCAGGCGTCGATGAGCTTCGCCGTCGATTGGGCGTCGAGGTCCTCGTAGACATCGTCATTGACCTGGATCACCGGCGCGTTGACGCAGCAGCCGAGGCACTCGACCTCACGCAGCGTGAACAGGCCGTCGGCCGTGCTCTCGCCCATGTGGATGCCGAGCTTGCTCTGGCAGCTCTTCACCACGTCGTCAGAGCCGCGCAGCCAGCACGGCGAGGTGGTGCACACCTGGAAGAACCACTTGCCCACCGGCTGCAGGTTGAACATCGAGTAGAAGGTCGCCACCTCGTAGACGCGGATCGGCGCCATGTCGAGGAGACCGGCGACGTAATCCATCGCCGCGCGCGGCAGCCAGTTCTCATGCTGGCGCTGGGCGAGATCGAGCAGCGGCAAGACGGCGCTCTGCTGCCGGCCG
>Ga0196963_10001026_pt1 | contig 20707 bp, 20 predicted proteins | sample S1_5metaG_FD_148600 | JGI IMG/M metagenome (GOLD analysis project Ga0196963, IMG submission 148600) | Soil microbial communities from Anza Borrego desert, Southern California, United States - S1_5 | ecosystem: Environmental > Terrestrial > Soil > Desert | place: USA: California | collected... | reverse complement strand
CGGGACGCGGCCGGTCGACATGGAGGTGGTCGCGTCGGTGCTGACCAAGATGGGCGTCAACTGCGTCCAGGATAACGACGTGTTTCGCGCCGAGGCGTCGAAACTGGTTGGCGCCGGCCGCATCACAACCGGCCTGTGGCCGGGTTTTCCAAGCGACCTGGTCAGCCTGGTCACCGTGTTGGCAACGCAGGCCGAGGGTGCGACGCTGGTGCACGACTGGATGTACGAGCTGAGACTGTTTGCCCTCGAGCAGATGAGCGGCATGGGGGCGGATTTGTTTCTCTGTGACCCGCATCGCATCATCGTGACCGGACCGCGCAAGCTGCGAGGGAAGGCGCTCGACAGCCGCGACATTCGATCGGGGATGGCACTGATTGCCGCGGGGCTCATCGCGGAAGGGCAGAGTCGAATCGAGCCGTTGGAAACGGTGGAACGCGGTTATGGACGTCTTGTCGATCGGCTGCAGCGTCTGGGAGCGGCGGTCGGCAAGATCTAGCTCCCTCGCTCCCTCGCTCCCTAGCTCCCTCGCTCCCTAACTCCCTAGCTTTATTTCCCCTTTGGCGGCGGCTTCACCGGCGTCGGCGGTCCAACCGGAGTGGCGGGTCCGGGGCTATTGGGAAACTGCGGCGCGAGCCCTGGCTGCGTCGTGTCGCCGCCCGGCGGCTTTTGTGGGGCCGGCAGCGGCAGCGGCAATGGCAGCGGCGCGACGATGTCCGTCATCGGAGCACCGCCGTCGCGGCCGACGCGAAACGGCTGCAGATCCGCGGGCGTGAGATTCAAGACGCGCACGATGCGCGGCGTCAGGGTCAGGATGATGTCCGTCTCCTGCGTCTCCTTACGATTGTGCGCGAACAGGCGGCCGAGAACGGGAATGTCGCCGAGGCCTGGAATCGTGGCGACGGTCGTCCGTTCTTCATCGCGGATCAGACCGGCGAGCATGTTGGTCTCGCCATCCTTCAATCGAATCACCGTGTTGATCTGGCGGCTGCCGAAGGTCGGCAAATCGCCGAAGCCCTTCCCGGATATGCTGCTCAACTCGATCTTCAGGGCGAGCGTCACCGCATCGTCGTGATGCATGCGCGGCGTAATGTCGATGTTCACGCCGATCGGCTCGTAATTGAATGAGGTGATGGGCTGCGTCTGCACGCCGCCGGCGGCGATCGGGGAGAACGTCGTCACCGGCACCGGCACGCGCTCGCCGAATCGCGCCTGGGCCGGAATGCCTTCCGCCGTGCGCAACTGCGGGTTCGCGAGGATCCGCGTCGCCGCGTCGGTCTTGAGCAAGCGGTAATACAACGACGGGAGGCTCGTCAGCATGACGTCGGCGCTGGTGAGGCTCGACAGGCTGCGCAGCGAGAGGCCGCCCTCCTTGTTTGCATCGACGTTACCGCTGATGCCCGGCTGTCCCGGCGAAGCGATCTGCAGGCCATATTCTTTCAGGTGCGTGCGGTTCACCTCGAGCAGCTCGACGTCGATGATCACTTCCGGGCGGGCCTTGTCGATCGCGGCGATGATCTTGCCCGCCGCGGTGATGCGCTCGGGCGTGTCCTTGATGGTGATCGCATTGGTCGCGGTCAGTGCCGCCAGGCGGCGCGCGTCCACGACGATGCGCAGGATATCGATCGTTTCCTTGAGATCGGCATTGCTCAAATAGAACGTCCGCACGATCTCTTCTTCGTATTCGCGCCGCTTAGCGGCGGTATCCGGAATGATCGTGATGGTGCGCGGGGCGGTCACGCGCCAGAAGTTGCGCGTCGAGTGCGAGAGGGCGGTGAGGGCCTGCTCGAGGGTCTGCCCGCGCATATCGATCGAGACGGGCTGATCGCGAAATGTCGGGTCGAAGACGACGCTGAGATCGGTGAACTTGCCGATGGCGGAATAGATATCGCGCGCGTTCGCATCGCGAAAGACGACCGAGTCGGGCAGTTTGGCGTCGGCGGGCAGATCCATGCCGGGCAGCGGCGCGTCCAGGCTTTGCTGGATCAGCGACTCGAGGCGCGTCTTACCGCTGTCGGCAACAGCGACTTTGGCGCGGAGCTGCGTACGTGTATCCTGCAGCTCTCTTTGGATATCGCCGTTCGCCGGGTTGAGCTCCGCGGCGAGCTGGTACTCGACGAGTGCCTCTTCGAGCTTGCCGGTGTTGGCCAGCCGGCGCGCCGTCGTGAAATGATCCTGAGACGCGCGCAGCTTGGCGCGGTCGAGGCCTTGCCTGGCTTCGCGGCTGTCGGGGTTGTCGCGGAGCAATTTCGAATACTCGGCGACGGCGATGTCGTAATTCTGTGACGCTTCGGCGTTTCTGGCGCGGCGGAGCGAGGCGCTGCTGGCACAGGACGCCAGCGTGATGGCCACGACGACCGTCAGCACGATTCGGGAAGCGCGGGGCGACAGGGTATGTGACACCAGGAAACTCGATTACCTTATCGGCCAAACCCAGCGGGTTCTTCAGTTTACCGGGGAGCGGGCGCTGGCGACTGCCTCCCAATGATAGTTCGACTTCCCGCCAGCCGGCACGGCTGCCGCGAGCGAAGGTTCACACCTCTGCAGTGGCCGCCTGGACCGGGCGTTCACCGGGGTTTCGCGGTGTTGTTGATCACGTCCACGCCGCGCGGCATCCGAAACTCGAAATCCCGGTCGGCGAGCCCGCGATTTTCTTTGAGGTTGGTGAACGCGAACGACGATCGGCCGCCTTGCGTGTCGACCGCGCTGATGAACTGAATCTGCAGCGTCCGGGCGTCGACGCCGATGCCGATCGACTCGTAGTCTTCGCTCCGTTTTTTGGGGACCAGGCGCAACGTGATCAGGCCGGGCGCCGCGCCGGGCAACGGCGACAGCGACGGGATGTAGTCGCGCGCGAGATCCGACTGTCCGGCGAGAAACATCGCCGGAATGTCGCCCTGATCCGGACCTGGCGCCGGACTGACGATCACCTGCTTGTCGGCGACGAGATAGGTGTAGAGCCGCGTGCCGTCAGACACGAACTCCTTCTTCTCCGGCTTGGTGTAGGTGAACCGCATGCGGCCGGGGCGCTTGATTGCAACCGTGCCGCGTTCGGTCGTCTTGGTGCGAAGCACGCCACCTTCGTAGGTCTGCACGAAGTCGGCCTGGATGTCTTTGATGCCGTTGTAGCGCTGCTGAATTTTTGCCGCGAGCGCGACGGGATCGCCTTGCGCCGAGAGCGCAGGCCACAGCGACATGGCGAGTACAGACACGACGAACGGCTTCATGTGTCCCATACTAGTTCGACTACGATGGGTGCTGATTGGTTGTGTGGGGCGGGGATTTGCGAGCGGTGTGGACTGGTCCGGCGTCGCTGATGCGACGGCCGGCGCCTGATCGCCGAGGACGGCGAAGGTGGTGGACGGCAGGAGGATCGAACTCCCGACCTCAGCGTTGCGAACGCTGCGCTCTCCCAGCTGAGCTAGCCGCCCGACAGGCCAATAACTTATTTACTGTATCAAACTTACAGCCGGAATTGAACAGCCGGCTTTTCACATAGAGTCGCTAAATCGTGCCTCAGATCAAACGTATCGGTGTGCTCACTGGCGGCGGCGACGCACCCGGCTTGAACGCCGTCATCCGCGCCGTGGTCAAGTCGGCCTACAACGCCGGCATCGAAGTCGTCGGACTCGAGGACAGCTTCGACGGTCTGCTCGATCCGTCGCGATCGCGCGTGCTCAAGCCAAACGACGTGACCGGCATTCTGCGTCTCGGCGGCACCATTCTCGGCACGACCAATCATGGCAATCCGTTCGCGTATCCGGTCGACACCGCCGAAGGCAAGGTCGACTACTCCGATCGCGTCGTCGACACCTTTCACAAGATGGGGCTGCAGGCGCTGGTCGTGATCGGCGGCGATGGTTCGTTGAGCATCGCGCATCAGTTTTATCTCAAGGGCATCCCCGTCGTCGGCGTGCCCAAGACGATCGACAACGACATTGTCGGGACCACCAGCTGTTTCGGTTTCGACACCGCGGTGTCGTTCGCTGCCGATGCGATCGACAGGCTGCATACGACTGCCGAAGCGCACAAGCGCATCATGGTCGTCGAAGTGATGGGCCGCTACGCCGGATGGATTGCGTTACATGCGGGGATGGCTGGCGGCGCCGACGTCATCCTGATGCCCGAGATACCGTACGACCTGGACAAAGTCGCCGCGGCCATCCGCCGTCGCGAATCGTTCGGCGCCAAGTTCAGCATCGTGGTCGTAGCGGAGGGCGCGAAACCCGTCGGTGGTTCCGTCACGGTTCGCGAACAGGCGCGCGCCGGCTACGTCGAGCGGCTCGGCGGCGTCGGCATTGTCGTCGCCGAACAACTCGAGGAGAAAACCGGTCGCGAATCGCGATGCGTGGTGCTGGGGCACTTGCAGCGCGGCGGCGGTCCGACGGCGTTCGATCGCGTACTGGCGACGCGTTTCGGCGGCGCCGCCGTGGAACTGATTCAGCGCGGCGTGTTCGGCAAGATGGTCGCGAACAATCCGCCGGACATCCTGCCGATCCCGCTGGCCGATGTGGTTGGCCGGACCAAAACAGTGCCCCTCGATTCGGATTTGCTGAGGACGGCACGCGCCATCGGCGTGTCGCTCGGGGACTGAACAGCAGACCGCGGCCACTTGCGCGCGACGCACGAGCGCCGGGTCGCGACTAACGCCGAGTCCTCACTACTTCAGTAGATCGAGGTACTTCAACGCGCCGCCGGTGTTGAAGAGCACGACCGTCTCGTGCTTCTGGATGCGGCCGTCGGCCACCAGCTTCCGCACCGCGCTCAGCGACGCCGCGCCCTCCGGCGCCGCCGACACGCCTTCATATTGTCCGAGCGCCTTCATGTCGGCGATCATCTGCGCGTCGCTGACCGACACGGCCGTTCCGCCGCTCTCGCGAATGGTGCGAAGGATCAGGAAGTCGGCGATGGCCCGCGGCACGCGCAGACCATCCGCGATGGTGTGCGCGTTCTCCCAGGTGCCGGCGACATCGGCACCACGATCGTGCGCGCTGACGATCGGCGGGCATCCTTCGGGTTGCACGGTGACCATCTTCGGCCGCCGCCCGCCGGCCGGCAGCCAGCCGATCGCTTCCATTTCAGCGAACGCTTTCCACATCCCTACCATGCCGGTGCCGCCGCCCGTCGGGTAGATGATCCAGTCGGGCAGCGTCCATTCGAGCTGTTCGGCAAGCTCGTAGCCCATGGTTTTCTTGCCCTCGCAGCGGCCCGCCTCGCGAAACGTCGAGACTTCGTACCAGCCGCGCGGCTTGGCGGTCTCGGTCGCGACGCGTCCCGCGTCCGTGATCAGGCCATCCACCAGCGTGACGTTGGCGCCGTACAGGATGCACTCGTCGACGAACGGCTGCTTGGCATCCTTCGGGATGAAGACCTCGCACTTCATACCCGCGGCGGCGGCATAGGCGGCAGCGGCGTTGCCCGCATTGCCGGCGGTGGGTAGAAACACCGTTTGCGCCTGCAACGCTTTGGCGCGTGAGATCGCGGCTGACAGACCGCGCGCCTTGAAGGAATTCGTCGGGTTGAGCGATTCGTCTTTGATCAGCAGCCGCTCGAGTCCCAGCTCCGCGCCGATACGCGGAGCCGGCAGCAGGGGCGTGAACCCTTCGCCGAGCGTCACCGGCTCGTCGCCGGGCAACAGCGGCATCATCTCGCGGTAGCGCCACATGTTCGGAGCGCGGTCGGCGAGCGATTCCTTCTGCCACGCGCGCGCGGCCGTCAGATCGTAGCGCGCCAGCATCGGCAGCTTGCACGACGGGCAGAGGAAGTGCATCTGCCGCGGATCGAACGGCCCGGCACCGCATCCACTGCTGCACTCGAGGTGCGAGAGATAGCTATTTGCCAAGAAGCTCTTGATCTTTCTTGGCTTGCAGGTCGTCGATCGATTTGATGTGCGCGTCGGTGATTTTCTGCACTTCGTCGATCGCGCGTTTTTCGTCGTCTTCGGAAATCTGATGATCCTTCAGCAGCTTCTTCAGCTTGTCGTTGGCCTCGCGGCGGACGACCCGCACGTGATTGCGGCCTTCCTCGGCCATCTTGTGCACGTGGCGCGACAGTTCCTTGCGACGCTCCTCGGTCAACGATGGAATCGGAATGCGCAGCACCTTGCCGTCGCTCGCCGGATTGAGGCCCAGATCGGATAGCCGCACCGCACGCTCCAGCGACGACATCAGCGACGGGTCGAACGGCTGCGCGACGATCAGCGCGGGCTCCGGAATCGAGAGGCTCGCGACCTGATTGATTGGCACCTTCGAGCCGTAGGCCTCGACCATCACGCCGGCCAGCATGTCGGTTGAGGCGCGGCCGGTGCGCACGCCCGCCAGCTCCTTGCGGACGAACTCGATGTGGCCGTCCATGCGCTTCTTGACCTCTGCGAACAGCCCTTTGACGTCGCTTGCTTCCATGTTTGACCCTTTAACCTGCCGATGAGTGCTCAGTGTCGATTGGTGAGCGCAGGCGCTCACGCCCGCTATGCGGTGACGACCGTCCCCACGGCTTCGCCCATGACGACGCGGCGGATGTTGCCGGGCGTCTTCAGGTTGAACACCAGGATCGGCAGCTTGTTATCCATGCACAGCGAAATGGCCGTCGCGTCCATCACCTGGAGGCGTTCCTGCAGCACCTGCAGATAGGAAATCCGCTCGTAGCGCGTCGCCTCGGGATGTTTTACCGGATCGGCGGTGTAGATGCCATCCACCTTGGTGGCTTTCAGAATGACCTCGGCCTTCATCTCCATCGCGCGCAGCGCCGCCGCGGTATCGGTGGTGAAGTAGGGATTCCCCGTGCCCGCGGCAAACACCACGACGCGGCCCTTCTCGAGGTGGCGGACGGCGCGCCGGCGGATGAACGGTTCGGCGACCGACCGCATTTCAATCGCGGTCAGCACCCGCGTCGGCACGCCGTTGTGCTCGAGTGCGTCCTGCAGCGCCAGCGCGTTGATCACCGTCGCCAGCATGCCCATGTAGTCGCCGGTCGAGCGGTCCATGCCGCGCGCGCTGGCGGCCAGCCCGCGGAAGATGTTGCCGCCGCCGATCACCACGGCAGTTTGCACACCGAGCGACTGAATGTCGGCGATGTCCTGGGCGATGCGCGTAGCCACCGCGGGATCGATGCCGTACGGCTGATCGCCCATCAGGGCCTCGCCGGACAGTTTCAGCAGAATTCGTTTGTAATAGGGAGCCGGTGAGGGAGCGTCGGGCACAACGATGGATTATATAGAACTCTCACCGCAGTTAGCCTTCAGCGAGTTCGCCGAGCTTGAAGCGTACAAACCGGCTGATCGTGATGTTTTCACCGGTTTTCGCGGTCGCCGCCGCGACCATCTGCTTGATCGTCACGTTGGGATCGCGCACGGAGGGCTGATCCATCAGGCACACCTGCGCGTAATAGCTTTCCAGCTTGCCCTCGACGATCTTGTCGATGACGTTCGCCGGCTTGTTCTGGCCGGCAAACTGCGCGCGGTAAATCTCGCGCTCCTTGTCGAGCGCGTCGGCCGCGAGGTCCTCGCGCTTGACGACTTGCGGGCTGGCCGCGGCGATGTGCATCGCGATTTCCTTGGCGAGCGTCTGGAAATCCGGCGTCCGCGCCACGAAGTCGGTTTCGCAATTGACTTCGACCAGCACGCCGACCTTGCCGCCCATGTGGATGTAATGGCCGATGACACCGTCCTTGGCGACGCGTCCCGCGCGCTTGGCGGCCTGCGCGAGTCCCTTCTTGCGCAGCAGCTCGATCGCCTTGTCGAGATCTCCGCCCGACTCCTCGAGTGCCGCCTTGCAATCCATCATCCCCGCGCCAGTCTTGTCGCGGAGCTCCTTCACCTGTGCTGCCGTCGCCATCGCTCTCTCCGAAATCTGAAGTTTAAAGTTAGAAGTTAAAAGTTAAAAAACGACTAACTTTTAACTTTAAACTTTTAATTTTTAACTTTGTCCGCGCGAGTCGCAGCGGCGGTCGGGGTGCGCCGCGGTTATTGAACCGTCGGCGCTGGGGTCTCTGCCGGGCGCTGCGGCTTGCGGATGTCGGCGGGCCGTACGGTGCGGCGCGCTTCGTCGGCGGCAGCTGCTTCGGCCTCGCTGGCGGCCTGCTCGGCCATCGCCGATTCGCGCTCGCCACGCCCTGAGATCACCGCATCGGCAATCCGCGACACGAACAGCTTCACCGACCGCAACGCATCGTCGTTGCCGGGAATGATGTAGTCGACCTGGTCGGGGTCGCAGTTGGTATCGACGAGACCGATTACCGGAATCTTCAGCTTGCGCGCTTCGTCGACGGCGATCTGTTCCTTGCGGGTGTCGATGACGAACAACGCATCGGGCAGCCGGCCCATGTGGCGGATGCCTTCGAGGTTCTTGACCAGCTTGCGCTTCTCTTTCTCGGCTTTGGCGATTTCCTTCTTCGGCATCGACTCGTAGCGGCCGTCGGTGGCCATCGCCTCGAGATCGCGCAGGCGCGCGATGCTGCGTTGAATGGTGGTGAAGTTGGTCAGCAGACCGCCGAGCCAGCGCTCGTTGACGTAGAACATGCCGCAGCGGGCGGCTTCTTCGGCGACGACGTCCTGCGCCTGGCGCTTGGTGCCCACGAACATGATGGTCTTGCCTTCGGCGGCGAGCTGCCGGACGAAATCCTCCGCCTCGCGGTAGTGCTTGACGGTCTTGCCGAGGTCGAGGATGTAAATGCCGCTGCGCTCACCGAAGATGAACGGTTTCATCTTGGGATTCCAGCGCTTGGTTTGATGTCCGAAATGCACGCCTGCTTCGAGCAGGTCCTTCATCGCGAGCGGGGTCAAATTGCCTCCATCCATACGGGTGATTTGCACGACTAACGCTTACTGAACTGGAACCGCTTACGGGCGCCGGCCATCCCGTACTTCTTGCGCTCTTTCGCGCGCGCGTCGCGCGTCAGCAGGCCGTCCTTCTTGAGGCGCGAGCGCAGCTCGATGTTGTATTCGCACAGCGCGCGGGCGATGCCGAGCCGGATCGCGCCGGCCTGGCCGGACACGCCGCCACCGGCGACAGTGGCGAGCACATCGAACTGCTCGGCGGTGTCCGTGAGCAGCAGTGGCGTCTTCACCTGGATGCGGAGCGTTTCGATCGGGAAGTACTCGTTGAACTCGCGGTGGTTGATCTTGATGGCGCCGGTGCCCGGACGCAAAAACACGCGGGCGGTGGATTCCTTGCGGCGGCCGGTTGCGTAGTACTGAGTTGCTGCCAAAGTTATGCGACCTCGAAGACGGTGGGTGACTGGGCAATGTGCGGATGCTTGTCATCCGCGTAGACCTTCAACTTGCGGAACATCGCATCACCGAGCTTCGACTTCGGGAGCATCCCGCGGACGGCTTCTTCGACCAGGCGCGTCGGCTTAACCGCGCGAACGACCTTGGCGCGATCCTCGCGCAGGCCGCCCGGATAGCCGCTGTGGCGCTGATAGAGTTTCTGATCTTCCTTGCGGCCGGTCAGCTTGACCTTGGCGACATTGAGAATCACCACGTGATCCCCGGTGTCGAGGTAGGGGGTATAAATGGCTTTATGCTTGCCCTGAAGCAGCTTCGCGGCGCTGGTCGCGACGCGGCCGAGCACCTTGCCATTGGCATCGATCACGTGCCACTTGGTGGGCATCGACTTCACGGGCGGTACGTAGGTTGGCATTTCCGATAGTTCCCTGATGACTCTTGGCTGACGCCGTGCTGATACGGTCCCTGACAGGTTCCGCGCAGGGACGGCAAACCCAAATCATACACGTATTTCGGGGCATCGGCAAGGGATCTGCAGAGCCACTGTAGCCCTCCCATTCACACTCCGATAACGCAACTGGCAGCTGAAGGACGCGCCCGACTTTCACGCAAGTGCAAAAAACGTCAGCCACTTGCAAAAGTGTAAGCAGGGTAGAACCGGCCGCCCGGCTCCGAGACGCCAAATCCGGTATTCGGGGCCGAAATTGTGGGATCTACGACTAAGGTCCGGCTGGTATTCGGTTTGCCCAGCTGGCTCGGGTCTGGAGACAACTTAAGTGCTGTTCCGCCGAACGAAAAGCCTCGTAGGGCTCGACATCGGATCGAGCTCCGTCAAGGCGATCGAACTGAAGCCGGCTGGCAAGGGATACCGCGTCTCGGCCATCGGCGTCGAGGCGATTCCGCCTGACAGTATCGTGGACGGCGCCATCATCGACGGCGGCGCCGTGGCGGACGCCGTGCGCCGTCTCTTCACCAACAAGAAGTTCAAGGCCAAGGACGTCGTCGCGTCGCTGTCCGGCAATTCCGTGATCGTCAAGAAGATCACGCTGCCGGCGATGACGGAAGCCGAACTCGCGGAATCGATCTACTGGGAGGCCGAACAGTACATCCCGTTCGACATCCAGGACGTCAACCTCGATTACGAGATCCTCGATGCCGGCACCGGGCAGGACGCGCAGGGCACGATGGAAGTGCTGCTCGTCGCCGCCAAGAAGGACAAGATCGCCGACTACAGCAACGTCATCGCGCAGGCCGGCAAGACGCCGGTGATTGTCGACGTCGACGTGTTCGCGTTGCAGAACGCCTTCGAAGCGAACTACGGCTTCGATCCCAACGCCGTGGTCGCGCTGCTCAACGCCGGCGCCAGCGCCATCAACATCAACATCCTTGCCGGCGCGCAATCGGTGTTCACCCGCGACGTGTCGATGGGCGGCAACGCTTTCACCGAAGCGGTGCAAAAGGAACTCAACCTGCCGTACGAGAGCGCCGAGCAATTGAAGAAAGGGCAGGACGTCGACGGCGCGACCTATGACGACGCGCGCGCCGTGCTCCGCGCCATGACCGACAACGTGCTGCTCGAAGTCGAGAAGACCTTCGACTTCTTCAAGGCCACGGCGTCGAACGATCGCATCGACCGCATCATGCTCAGCGGCGGCGGCTCGCGCGTCGAGGGATTCGCCGACGCGCTGCGCGAGCGCTTCGGCACCGAGGTCGAGTTGTTCGATCCGTTCCGCCAGGTGGCGCTCGACGCCAAGAAAGCCGGCCTCAGTGGCGCCGACGATTTCGCGCCCGTGGCCGCCGTGGCCATGGGACTGGCACTCCGGAAGGTCGGCGACCGATGATTCGGATCAACCTGCTGGCCACCGAACGGCGTGCCGCCAAGGCCGCATCCAGCGGACTGCAAGCCGGCCAGAAGATGATGGTCATCGGCAGCCTGATCCTGGTGCTGACGGCCGTCGGTGTCGGCTGGCGCTTCTGGGCCTTGAGCCAGCAGCAAGCCGAGGTCGCGCGCGAAATCGAGACGGCGCGCCGCGAAGAGGCGCGGTTGCAGGAGATTCTGCGCCAGGTGCAGGAATTCGAGAATCGCCGCAAGCAGCTCGAGACGCGCGTGCAGTTGATCGACGAGCTGCGCAAGGGCCAGGCGGCGCCGGTGCTGATGATCGATCAGATCAGCCGCGCGCTGCCCGACATGACCTGGCTGGTCGGCCTCACGCAGGATGGCTATACGCTGACGATGCAGGGCCGGTGCCTGACGTTGACGTCCCTGTCGGATTTCATCGGCAATCTCGAGGCGTCGCGCTATTTCATGCGCCCCGTGGAAATCATCGAAAGCTCCGTGGTGCCCGGCTCCGACAAGGGCCCGGATCTGATCCAGTTCACGATCCGCGGCACGTTCCAGATGGCCGGCATCGACTCGGTGCCGCCGCCACCGCCCGGCACCAAAGGTTCCGCGCGTGGAGGCCGCCGTGGCTAACCTGAGTCTCGCCAAGCTGCCGTGGTATGGGCAGATCGGTGTCTTCGTCCTGCTGTCGCTCGCCGGCGGCGCCGCCTTCTACTACTTCTACGACATGCCGGCGCAGGTCGAGCTCGACACGCAAGCCAAGGAGCTCAGCGCGATTCGCGGCCGCATCAGCCGCGGCCAGGCGATGGCCCGGCAGCTGCCGGAATTCCGCAAGGAAATCTTCACCCTCGAGGCGCGCCTCGAAGCCCTCAAGCCGATCCTGCCCGACGAACGGGACGTCGGCGACCTGCTGCGCCGCGTGCAGACGCTCGCGACGCAATCGAACCTGCAGATTCTCGGCTTCCGGCCGCAAGCGATTGCCACCCGGGAAATGCACGCGGAGTGGCCGATCAGCCTGCAGCTCGAAGGCAACTACCACAATCTCGGGTTGTTCCTCGATCGCGTCAGCAAGTTTCCCCGCATCATCAACATCAGCAACATGACGCTGAGTGCGAAGGAGCCCCCGTCCTCGACTGCCAGCGTCACCATCTCCGCCACCGCGACGACGTTCGTGTTCGTCGAGCCGCCGCCGCCGAGTGCCGAGGATGCGGCCAAGAAGGGCAAGAGCTCCAAGAAGGGCGCGAAAGGCCCGGCGAAGAAGCAATGACGATGACTCTCGAACTCCGCGGCGCGCTGGTGGCGTCGATGCTGGCGATCGCGGCGCCGGTGTTCGCGCAGGCTCCGAAGGCCGACGCCAAGCCGCGCGCAACCGCGCCGTCCACGAACACGTCGCCAGCGAAGCCCGACCTGCCGGCGCCGCCGCCGAATTACGAGTACGCGCCGCAGGGCAGGCGCGATCCGTTCGTGAGCCTCGTGAACCGCGGGGAGGATGGCAAGTCCTTGGGCGCAGCCGCGGCGAAGCGCGCCGACGGTGCCGCGGGCATTGCCACCAACGAGCTCGTGGTGCGCGGCATCGTCCAGACGCGCGGCACGTGGGTGGCGATGGTCGCGGGGCCCAGCGGCAAGGTCTTCACGGTGCGAGCCGGAGACAGGCTCGCAGACGGAGTTGTTCGTGCGGTGACCGCAACATCGGTAGTCATCCTTCAGGAAGTCAACGATCCGCTGTCGCTCGAGAAGCAGCGCGAAGTGCGCAAGTTCCTTCGCGGCGGCGGAGATGAGGTCAAGTGATGCACGGTCGCATTGGTCCAAACCGCGCCGCCCAAGGCGCAGCAAGCGGACGCTGCCCGGGCGAGTCGCGGCGTCAACGGCGCCGCACGGCCTCGTTCGTGGCGGCCCCCCTGGTGGCGGCCCTGGCTGTGATGCTCTCGGCGGGCCGGCCCGCTGCGGTCGGCGCGCGGGAGACGCCCGCGCTGAAGTCCATCTCGTCGCGCCTCGACGGCACCATCAGCACGGTCCTGATCGAGGCGAGCGAGCCCGTGGCCTACCTCACGAGCCAGCCTGATCCGCTGACGTTGTTCGTCGACCTCCGCAATGTCGATGCTGACGCCTTCCACGGCCGCGCGAGCGCAGCAGCGATGGTGTCTCCAGTTGCCGCCGTGAGCGTCGAGCCTGCGAAAGCGCCGGACGGCTCGCGGGTGGCACGCGTTCGGCTGTCCCTCGATCGCGCCGCGAAGCATCGGATCCGAAGCGCGCGCAATACGATCCTCGTCGAGCTCGACCGAACCGCAGCCGCGCCGGTCCGCGCGCCCGAGGTATTGAGGGCGCCGCCCGCCAGGGCCGCCGCTTCAGCCGTCAAGACGAGAGCAGCTGCCACACAGTTGCGATCGGTTCGTTTCAGCAAGCTCGATAACGGCTACGCCATCACGCTGGCCGGCAACGGCCCGCTTGCCGCGGCCTCGGTGCAAGAGGCGAAAGATCTGCCGCCGCGCGTGTTGCTGGATTTTCCCGGCGTGGCGATCGGATCGGCGCCGGCAGTCACCAACGTCAAGAGCGAAGACATCGATCGCGTGCGCGTCGCCACGAACAGCCGCGATCCGCTGATCACACGCGTCGTCGTCGATCTGGCCCGCAGGCTGCCGTACACCGTCGAGCAGATCGGCGATGACTTGCGGGTGTTCCTCCGGCGTGCCGTCGAAACCGCCACTGCCGTCGCGACGCCCGTCACGCTGCCGTTGGCGGCAGCTCCAACGGCGTCCACTACGGTGCCGGTCGAACCAGCCGTGGTTATTGCGGACGAAAGACCAGCAACCCCCGCCGCTCTTCCCACGCCGGCGCCCGAGCCTGTCGTCAACGTGCCGCCGTCGCCGATCGTGGCGCCCATCAGTCAGGCGCCGCTGCCCGTCGCCGCGCCGGCTCTCGTGGCGGCCGCTGCGCCGCCGGCGCCGCTCGCACAGGGGACTCTCACCAATCCGCTGCAGCAGCCGCCCAATGCGCAGGGGCAACGGCAATTCACCGGCGATCCGGTGACGCTGGATTTCCAGGGCGCCGACCTTCGCGCCGTGCTGCGCACGTTCGCGGAGATCAGCAATGGCCTGAACATCGTCATCGATCCGACGATTCAAGGCACCGTCGACGTGTCGCTGCGCGACGTGCCATGGGATCAGGCGCTGGACATCATCCTGCGCGCCAACAAGCTTGGCTACGTGGTCGAGGGCAACATCGTGCGGATCGTGCCGCTGAGCGTCCTCGCTCAGGAAAACGAAGAACGCCGCAAGCTGCAGGAGGCGCAAGCGCTTGCCGGCGAGCTCCGTACAGTCACCGTGCCGGTGAGCTACGCGCGCGCCGCCGATCTGGTCGCGGTCATCACGCGCAGCACGCTGTCGCAGCGCGGTGACGTGCAGGTCGACGCACGCACCAATACGCTGATCATTCGTGACCTCGCCGAACGGCTGACCGCCGCCACCGAGTTGGTGCGGACGCTCGACCGGCCGCAGCCGCAGGTCGAAATCGAAGCGCGGATCGTGCAGCTCAATCGCAACTCGGCTCGCGATCTCGGAATTCAATGGGGTTTCAACGGTCGCGTCGATCCCGCGCTGGGCACCAGCACGGGCCTTGCGTTCCCCAGCAGCGGGCGGTTGCAGGCGGGCACCGGTGGCGTGGATCCGGCAAGTCCGTCGGCGGTGACGCTGGCGCTCGGGTCGATCAACGGCGCCTTGAACCTCGACGTCAGCCTGCGAGCGCTCGAAAGCGACGGCAAGGGCCGGATCCTGTCGACCCCGCGCGTCGCCACGCAGAACAACGTCGAAGCGGAAATTACGCAGGGCTCGCAGATACCGATCCAGGTGGTTTCGAACAACACGGTCACCGTGCAGTTCAAGGATGCCGCGCTGACGTTGCGGGTGACGCCGCAGATCACGGCCTCGAATACGGTGATCATGCGCATCTTCGTCGAGAAGGCCGCTCCAAACTACACGCAGACGACTCCCGAGCAGCCGATTCCCTCGATCGACACGCAGCGCGCCATCACCACGGTCCTGATGGACGACGGCGAGACCACCGTCATCGGCGGCATCTACACGCGCGAGGAGAGCGACGTCAACCTGCGGACGCCGTTCCTGCACCGCGTTCCGCTGCTTGGCTGGTTGTTCCGGACCGAGCGGCGTCTCGACGACAGCGACGAATTGTTGATCTTCATTACGCCACGGATTGCGAAGTAGGGCCTATGAGCACTCGAAGCCATCTCTCACACGTCACGCGGCTCGCCGCAGCGGCGGCCGTCGTTCTGAGCACGGCCTCCTGCGGCGGGGAAATGCTGCGCACCGGCCGCGCGCCCGTGTTTCTCGTAGTCCAGAACATGAGCGGCGCGCCCCAGGGCGGCGCCGCATCCGCCTTCTTGTTATCCGACGTCGAGGCGATCGTCGAACAGCAGATCAACGGTCAGACGGTTCGCGTCCCGACCACGTTCAACGACAACGCGACGGCACGAATCGCCGTCGTGCGCAAGAATCAAAGTATCCCCGCGTCCCCGTTGAACTCGGTGACCCTGACGCGCTATCGCGTCAGTTTCCGGCGCACGGACGGCCGGGCGACTCCGGGCATCGATGTGCCGTACGGCTTCGACGGCGGCCTCGGCATCACGATTCCGACGGACGGCGCCGCCGACGTGTCGTTCGAGATCGTCCGACATCAAGCGAAGCTCGAGCCGCCCCTGCGCCAGTTACGAAACACCGGCTCCCTCGGATTCATCTCGACCATCGCCGAAATCACTTTTTGGGGGCATGATCAGAACGGCAATGAAGTCTCAGTGACGGGCCGAATGGACGTGCAGTTCGGCGACTTCGCCGACGGTAACTAGTTTCAGGAACACAGCAATCATGCGAAATACAATTTTTCTATCCATTGCCGGCGTCGCGGCACTCGCCGTTCTCGCGGGTTGCACCGTGAAGGATATCGACCAGCCCGCGTTTGCGGGCCCGTCGACCTTTGCGCATTCCATTGTCATGGTGGCCGATCGGCACACGCTGACGCAGAACGGCGTCGACTTCACCGACATCACCATCAGGGCGCTCGGGCCCGACGGCCGATCCGAGAACATTCCGTTGCGCGCGCAGGTGTTTGTCGATGGCATCGCGCAGGACTTCGGCACGCTCAGCACCAAGAACCCTGTGACGCCGGCGACCATTCGCTATACCGCACCGGCGGCGTCGACCCTTGCAGGCGGCCAGACGCCAGCGACCGTGACGATTGCCGTCACGCCGAGCGGCAGCGGCGACTTCCGCAGCGAGTTATCGCGAACCATCGATCTCCGGCTGCAGCCTCAAGGCGTCATTCTTCCGTCGAATCCGAACCTCGTGTCGGCATTCACGTTCACGCCCGCGCAACCGCAAGCCGGGCAGACGGTGTCGTTCGATGCGTCGACGTCGACCAACGCCGGCACGCCGTGCGCATTCGCATGCACGTATTCGTGGAACTTCGGCGACGGCACGACCGCCTCAGGCGTGACGACCACGAAATCGTTCCGGGCTCCGGGCAACTATGCGGTGCAGCTCACGGTTACCGATGCGCGTGGCGCACAGCAAGCATCGGTGCGGACGATCTCGGTGACCAATCCGGCCCAGCCGACTGGCCTGGTCGTCGTGGCGCCAGGTACGACTGTCGGCACCAACACGCCGGTGTTCTTCAACGCCTCCAACGTTACCTGGGAAGGCCGGACGATTACGGGTTACTCGTGGAACTTCGGTGACGGTTCGACCGGCACAGGCATCACTACCACGCACTCATTCCGAAGCCCCGGCGCCTTCCCGGTGGTGCTGACAATCACCGATACGACGGGCACCACGCAGCAACTGACGACGAACATGACGGTGACGGCCCAAGGCGGCGCACAGGCGCGACTCACGGCGACGCCGACTTCCGGGCGGCCGGGCCAGCGCGTGGTGTTCGATGCAAGCCAGAGCACCGCGAGCACGGGCGCGGTGATCACAAACTACAAGTTCGATTGGGGTGAACCGAATCAGCCGGCAGAGAACTCGACCAACCCTGTGCAGAGCCACATCTACAACGCCGTCGGCACCTACGTCGCCTCCGTAGAGATCACCGACAGCAATGGCAAGACATCTACCGCGGTGGTCACAGTCACGATTTCGGCTCAGTAGCGCGACGTGGTCGGCGACGACGATTCACGGCTGATTGAATTGCGACGCCGGGTCCAGGCGGATCCGGCGTCGACTGCGTTTGCGCAGCTCGCCGAGGAGTACCGGCGCGCCGGCGACAACGAGGAGGCGGTGCGCGTCTGCCGTGCCGGCCTCCATCATCATCCCAACTATCTGTCCGCGCGTGTCACGCTGGGCCGCGCCCTGCTTGAACTCGGCCAACTCGATGACGCTCAGCGCGAGCTTGACGCCGTGTTGACGTCGGCGCCCGACAACCTCGCCGCACTCCGCACCATCGCAGAGGTGTATCAACACCGTGGGCAAATGGATGCGGCGCTCGAGCACTACCGCCGTGCGCTGAGCCTCGCCCGGCACGATACAGCGCTCGAACATGCGGTGCAGCGAATGACGCATGCCGCAACGCCGCCACGGCCACCGGCACCGATCGCACCTGCAGCGGTCGCAGAGCTGTTCGACTTCGATACGTTGCTCGAGCAGCTTGGCGGCGCCTCGACGCCGCCGGAGCCGCCGGCTGCGAATCCAGCCGGCGTGGCCGTGCCCAGCGTGCTCCAATCCGTGGTCCTCGAACCGGACGCGAGCGATCCGTTTTCCCGACTCGAACAGCAGCTTCGGGAAAGCGAGTCGCAGAAAATGGTCCTGAACGAGCTCGAGGCGTGGCTTGCGTCGATCATCGCCGACCGGACACACTCCGGCTGATGACCATCGCGCCAGTGCCGCTCCGCCTCGCACGTCATGCGAGGCTCCGTGAGCACCTGCGCCAATCGGGCCTCGATGCCTTGTTGGTGACCTCGCCAGCCAACGTCGCGTATCTCACCGGCTTGTTCGCGTCTGCGGGCGCGGTCGTCATCACCGGCGATCGCCTGTTCCTCGTCACCGATGCGCGGTACCGGCCAGTAGCGGACAATCTGGCCGCGGAACTCGGCGGCGTGGAGCTCCTCATCGCACCCGCGAGCCAACCGTTCGAGTCCGTGTTTGCCGAGGCCCTGCGAACAGTTGACGACGGCTGCGCCGGATTCGAGAGTGTCCACCTCACCGTGAAGCAGCACACTGACTTACAAAGTCGTCTTGCGGGCATGAAGTGCGGCTGTGTGCTTCAACCCGTCGAAGGCCTCGTCGAGCGATTACGGATTTTGAAGGACGACTGGGAGCTGGCGGTACTGGCGGAGGCGGGACGTAGACTTTCCGATGCCGCTAAGTTTATACTCCTGAAAGCTTTAGCCGGAATGCGGGAGCGCGAAGTCGCGGCGCTCATCGAGGCGGAGCTGAGGCGGGTCGGGTTCGACAAGCCAGCCTTTGATACCATCGTCGCTTCGGGTCCAAACTCGGCTGTGCCGCATCATCGCGCGGCTGATCGGGTTTTGACGACCGGCGATCTCGTTGTCCTGGATTTTGGCGGGATGCTCGACGGCTACGCCGTCGACCTGACGCGGACCCTCACCATCGGGCCCGCGACCGCGCGCCAGCGGCAGCTGCTCGAAACGGTGGCGGCCGCACAAGACGCCGCGTTCGGTGTCGTTCGGGCAGGGACCCTTGCGACGGAGGTTGATCGCGCCGCGCGGGATGTGATGGCCCAGGCTGGACTGGCCGAGGCGTTCGGTCATGGTACGGGTCATGGCCTTGGACTGGAAGTGCACGAACGGCCGCGGGTCGCACCATTCCGCGCCGAATTGCCCGGCGAGCCGCTGCAGCCGGGCATGGTGTTCACGATCGAGCCGGGCGCGTATTTCCCGCAGTGGGGCGGCGCACGGATTGAAGATGACGCGGCGTTGACTGCGTCGGGTGCCATCTGGCTCACCGACGTGCCGCGTTGCATATGAGTGCGCAATGACACTGGATGAGATCAAGCAGCTCGTGGAATTCATCAAGGGCCACGACCTCAGTGAATTCGAGCTGGAACAAGACGGCGTCAAGATCCGCATGAAGAGCGGACAGCATCAGGTCGTCGCCGTGCAGCCGGTGCCCGCGGCGCTGCCGATGGTCGCGGCCGCGCCGCTTGCGGCGCCGCAGACGCCGGCGCAGGCTGCCGCCGCAAAGGCGGAAGCGAAAGCGGCCGCCGAACAGGCCGACGAAGACGGCGGTGAACTGGCCATCGTCAAGTCGCCCATCGTCGGCACGTTCTATCGTGCCGCCGAACCCGGCGCCAAGCCGTTCGTCTCGGTGGGGGACACCGTCCGCAAAGGCCAGGTCCTCTGCATCATCGAGGCGATGAAGCTGATGAACGAGATCGATTCCGAATACGACGGGGAAGTGGTCAGCATCTATGTCGAGAACGGCCAGGCCGTGCAGTACGGCGAGCGGCTGTTCTCCATCAAGCCCTCCAACTAGTCGTGTTGCATTCCCTTTGGCCGATCCGGCATCGACACGACTCACCCCGCAGGCGGCGGGGTTAAGCGCCTATGTTCAAGAAGATCCTGGTCGCCAACCGCGGAGAAATCGCCCTGCGCGTGATTTTTGCGTGCCGCGAGCTGGGCATCAAGACCGTCGCTGTCTATTCCGAGGCTGACGAGAATTCGCTGCACGTGCGATTCGCCGACGAGGACATCTGCATCGGCCCGGCGCGCAGCAGCGAGAGTTATCTGAACGTGCCGGCGATTATCAGCGCCGCCGAAATTACCGGCGCCGACGCCCTCCACCCCGGCTACGGCTTTCTGTCGGAGAGCGCCTACCTGGCCGAAGTCTGCGAAGCGTGCCACATCCGCTTCATCGGTCCAGATCCCAGCGTGATCCGCCTCCTCGGGGACAAGGCCAAGGCGCGCCGCGCGATGAAGAAGGCCGGCGTGCCGATGCTGCCGGGCAGCGACGGCCCGATCGAGAGCGAGGAGCGCGCCACCAAGATCGCGCAGCAAATCGGCTATCCGGTGATCATCAAGGCGGTCGCCGGCGGCGGCGGCCGCGGCATGCGCATCGTCAAGAACCCGGCCGATCTGCCGCACGCGTTCAAGACCGCGCAGCGCGAGGCCGAGTCCGCGTTCGGCGTCGGCGACGTGTATATCGAGAAGTACCTCGAATCGCCGCGGCACATCGAATTCCAGATTCTCGGCGATCACCATGGCAACGTCGTGCACCTCGGGGAGCGCGAGTGCTCGATCCAGCGCCGCCACCAGAAGCTGCTCGAGGAATCGCCGTCGGTCGCGGTATCCGAGAAGGTCCGCCGCAAGATGGGCAGCGTGGTCGTCGATGCCGCGCGCGCCGTGCAGTACACCAACGCCGGCACCTTCGAGTTCCTGATGGACGACAAGGGCAACTTCTTCTTCATGGAAGTGAACACGCGTGTCCAGGTCGAGCATCCCGTCACGGAAATGGTGACCGGCATCGATATCGTCAAGGAGCAGATTCGCATCGCCGCCGGCGCGCGGCTCGGCTTCAAGCAGAGCGAGGTCTGTTTCACCGGCCACGCTCTGGAATGCCGGATCAATGCCGAGGACCCCGAGACGTTCGTGCCCTCGCCGGGCATGATCCACGCCTTCAGCGTGC
>Ga0196963_10001025_pt1 | contig 20723 bp, 17 predicted proteins | sample S1_5metaG_FD_148600 | JGI IMG/M metagenome (GOLD analysis project Ga0196963, IMG submission 148600) | Soil microbial communities from Anza Borrego desert, Southern California, United States - S1_5 | ecosystem: Environmental > Terrestrial > Soil > Desert | place: USA: California | collected... | reverse complement strand
TCGCGGCGCGGCGCGGCCTCGACCAGCGACCAGTCGAGGCGTTCCACGACCGCGTAGAGCGGCGCGACCGCGAACGGCGCGAGCGCGGCGACCATGCCGACCCACACCGCGATGGGCGACGGGTAGAGCGCGAGTCCGGGCTCGCTGAGGCCGAGCGCGGCGGCGATCGGCGCCAGCGGCCCCCTGCCGGCGAGCAGCAGCTGCCAGCCGTACGTGCGGATCACCAGGTTGGTGCCGAACGGGATCATCACCGCCGCGAGCAGCAGCGCGCGCAGCGCCGGCCGGCGCGTCGCGATCACCAGGCTCAGGGCGAAGCCCAGGACCAGGCAGATCGCCGTGGTGCCCGCCGACAACCACAGCGTGCGCGCCGCGATGCGCAGGTTGACGTCGCTGAAGCCGTCGGCGGCGCAGCCGAGCGCCCGCGCGAGGTTCGCGGACGTGAAGCGCCACTCGATCTGGCCGTAGTCGCCGCGGCCGCAGAACGCCACCGCCAGGACCAGGCACAGCGGCGCGATCAGGAAGACCGTGATCCAGGCCAGCGCCGGCGCGGCGAGTCCCAGCGCGCGTGCCCGCAGCGAGCGCGGCGTCGCGAGGTCGCCGCGGAAGGCGATCGCGGGTTCAGTCATCCAGCACCTGGAGATGCTCCGCGGGCAGCTCGAGCCAGACCTGCGCGCCGGCCGCCAGATCGTCGCGCGCGGCGATGCGCACGCGCAGGTCGCCGGGGTCGCAGAACAGCTGGCCGTGATCGCCCTTGAACAGCGCCTCGCGCACCGTCGCGCGCACCGCGTTGGCCGCCGGTCGTTCGGCGTGGACGACGATGCGCTCGGGACGGATGGCGATGGTCGGCGCGTCGCGCGTCACCGCCGACGCGACCCGCAGCGGGCCGAGAACCGTCTCGACGGCGTGGTCGTCGACGCGCCGCGCCGCGACGAGGTTGGCCGCCCCGAGGAACGCGGCGACGAAGCGCGTCGCCGGCCGCTCGTACACGGCGCGCGGCACCCCGGACTGGGCGATGCGACCGCGATCCATGACGATGATGCGGTCGGAGACGGTCATCGCCTCCTCCTGATCGTGCGTCACCAGGACGAAGGTCGTGCCGAGCCGCCGCTGCAGGCGCCGCAGCTCGAGCTGCAGATCGCCGCGCAGCTGCGCATCGAGCGCCGACATCGGCTCGTCGAGCAGCAGCACCGCGGGCTCGTTGACCAGCGCTCGGGCGACGGCGACGCGCTGCTTCTGCCCGCCGGACAGCTCGTCGGGGCGGCGCGCGCGCAGCTCGTCGATGCGCAGCAGCGCCAGCGCGTCGGCGACGCGCCGGCGGACGTCGCCCTCGGCGGCGCGGCGCGCGCGCAGGCCGAAGGCGACGTTGTCGGCGACGCTCAGGTGCGGGAACAACGCGTAGCTCTGGAACACCGTGTTGACCGGCCGGCGGTGCGGCGGCTCGCCGGTGAGGTCGCGTCCATCGACCGTCACGCGTCCCGCATCGGCGCGTTCGAGCCCGGCGACGATGCGCAGCAGCGTGGTCTTGCCGCATCCGGACGGCCCGAGCAGCGTGACGAACTCGCCGCGCGCGGCGGCGAAGCCGACGTGGTCGAGCACCGCGACGTGGCCGAAGCGCTTGCGCACTCCCGTCACCACCAGTCCAGCGTCGGGCTTCGCCTGCATGCGCGTCGCGAGTTGTGGTCCGCCGCACCGGCCTGGCTACGGACGAGTGCCGGGCGGGTGCGCGCGCATGCCGCGGCTACCCGCATGCCCGGCTGGGGGTACCCCGGCATCGACCGTCCCCTCCGCTTCGCCGGCACGCTCCTCACGCCATCGCTGACGGTGCAGGCATCATGCGACTCCCTGGCACGGTCGTGGCCCCGCCCGTCATAATGGGAGCGTCGCCTGCGGGCCGCGTGTCAGGTCAACAGGCTCCTCCTGGCGACTCCGGCCAACCTGAGGCCGGGATCGAAGCCCCCGCTCCGGCCGGAGCGGGGGCCTCTTTTTTCGACCCCCGGCGCCCCGTCGGCGCGATTTGCCGATTCAGCGGCCATAAGCTATGCTCTGGTAGGAATCTGCGTCCGGCCTAGCAGGTCGGACCGCCGCCCTACCGATGAGCACCCCCGACGCCGGTCTCCTGCCGCGCAACGACACCGAACTGGTGCGCTACGCCGTGCGCATCGGCCTGGTGGCGGGCGACCTCGCCGAGCAGGCGCTGGCGCGCTTCACCGCCGATGGCACCGCCGCGCTGACCGATCTGATCGCGCGCGGCGCGCTGGATCGCGAGCGCGTGCTGGCGCTGCGCGACGGGCAGTTCGACTTCATGGACCGCCTCGGGACCTACCGGCTGTTCGAGGTCCTCGGCCACGGCGGCATGGGCGTGGTCTACCGCGCCCACGACGAGCGCGGCGGCGAGGCCGCGGTGAAGGTCCTGTCGCCGCACCTGGCCCTCGACCGCGTGTACCAGCAGCGCTTCCTGCGCGAGGCCCAGGCGGCCGCGTCGGTCGCCAGCCCGTTCGTGGTGCGCTGCCACGGGGGCGGCTCCGGCGACGGCCGCTACTGGATCGCGATGGAGCTGATGCGCGGCGGCAACGCCGAGGACGCCGCCGAGCGCGAATGCGGCCGGCTGCCCCCCGAACGCTGCCTGCGCCTGATGCGCGACGCGGCCGAAGGACTCGAGGCGATCGATGCCGCCGGCCTGGTGCATCGCGACATCAAGCCGGCCAACCTGTTCCTGACCGAGGACGGACGCGCCAAGCTCGGCGACTTCGGCATCGCCCGCCTGCCCGAGGACGACGGCGCGACGCGCCTGACGGCGATCGGCCGGACCCTCGGCACGCCCGGGTTCATGGCGCCCGAGCAGGCCAGCGCGGTGCCCGACCTCGACATCCGCGCCGACGTCTACGGCATCGGCGCGACGCTGTACTGCCTGCTGACCGGCCAGGCGCCCTTCATCGGGTCGAGCAACTGGCTGGTGATGTCGCAGGCGCTGGCCAAGCCGCTGCCGGATCCGCGCGACCTCGCGCCCGAATGCCCGCCGGCCGTCGCCGCGATCGTGCGCGGCTGCGGCGCGCTGCGCCGCGACGATCGCTACCTGACGCCGGCCCTGCTGCGCGCCGACATCGAACGCGTGCTGGCGGGCGTGGCTCCGCGCCACCTGCCGGTCGCGGCGATGGCCGCCGTGGCGAGCTCGCCGACGCCGAAACGCGCGGCCGGCGCGCCTGAACTCGAGCGACGGATCCTGATCGTCGACGACGACCCGCTGCTGACCAGGATCCACGAGTCCAAGTTCACCAGCGCCGGCTGGGAGGTGTCGGTCGCGCACGACGGCGCCACCGCCCTGGAGCGCGTCGCGACCTTCCGCCCGACGATCATGCTGCTCGATCTGGTGCTGCCCGGACTCGATGGACCGGAGGTCATCCGCCGCCTGCGCCGCGACGCGCAGACCGCCCTGCTGCCGATCGTGGTGCTGTCGAACGCCTATTTCGCCGACGAGCTGCGCGCGGCGCGCGAGGCCGGCGCCGATCTGATCCTCAGCAAGGTCGACCACGGCCCGCGCTCCGTGCTCGAGGCCGCCGAGCGCATGCTCGCCGACGACAGCGGCGCCCGCCGCGCGCCCGCGGTGCGGGTCGAGCCGCCGAGCGGACGCATCGATGGCGGACTGGCGCGCAGCGGCAAGCCCGCGCTGGCCGCGGCGCTGCGCGCGCTGGCCGCGGTCGGCGACGGTCCGGACGCGCGCGGCGACCTGCTGGAGGTGGCGAACAACCTGCGGCCGCTCACCGGGCTGTCCGCCGCGGCGCGCGCCCCCTACGCCGGCACGCTGGCGTCGGCCGGCGAATCGCTCGCGCGCCTGCTGCACAGCTGGCCGCGCCACGTCAATCCGTCGTCGCTGCGCACCCTGCGCCAGGCCTGCGATCGCCTCGATGCGATCCTCGCCGGCGACGCGGCGCCCGACCAGACGGCGGCGCGCGCGCTGGTGGTCGACGACGATCCGGTATCGCGCAACACCATGGTCCAGGCGGTGCGCAAGGTGAACGTCCAGGTCGAGGCGTGCGCGGACGCGGGCAGCGCCCTCGCCGCGTTGGCCAGCGCGCGCTTCGACATCGTCCTGTGCGACATGATGAAGCCGGGCCTCGACGCCGCTCAGCTCGTCAGGCGCGTTCGCGCCGACCCGCGCAACCGCGACCTGCCGATCATCGCCGTGACCGGGCTCGGCGATGTGGCGCGGGTCCTCCAGCCCGCGGCGGGCGAGCGGCCCATCGCCGACGACGTGATCGCCAAGCCGTTCCTGCTGATGGAGCTGGCGACCAAGACGCTCGTCCACCTGCGCTGACGTCGGGTTCGCTCGGAGCGCGAAGCGCGAAGCCATGAGCCGATCCCCGCATCACCGGACGCATCAGCCAGGGGCCGCGCACGAACCCCGCGGAATGAACCTGCTGGCGAGGACGATGCGGTGGTCGTCGGCGACCGCCGCGCCGGTGATGAGGTCGCGCACCGCGGCGAACGCCGCGCGACCGATCTCGGTCTTCACCGTCCCGACCGACGCCAGCGGCGGATGCACCTGCGCGGCGACATCGAGATCGTCGAAGCCGACCAGGCTCAGCCGTCGCGGGACGGCGACGCCGAGCTCGCCGGCGCGTTGCAGCGCCCCGAGCGCCATGGTGTCGTTGGCGCAGAAGATCGCCGTCGGCGGCCGGCGCAGCGCGAGCAGGCGGTCGAGCCCGTCCCGGCCCGAGACGAACTCGAAATCGCCCGCGGCGACCAGCGCCTCGTCCCAGGCGATGCCGGCCTCGTCCAACGCCGCCCGGTAGCCGGCGAGGCGCTCGCGCATCACCGGCGTGCCGCGCAGCCCGGCGATGTGGCCGATGCGGCGATGCCCGAGGCCGATCAGGTGCGCGACGGCGTCGTGGGCGCCGCGCGCGTTGTCGACGTGCACCGACGGGACCGGCGCGCCCTTGATCACGTCGTCGATCAGCACCAGCGGGACCAGCTTGGCGATCGGCAGCGCCTGGCTCTTGTGGTCGAGCGCGACGCCGACGACGCCGTCGACCTTGCGCATCGTCCCGCGCGGCGCGTCCACCGCCGGGCGCGGCAGCACGTCGTCGGGCCGCGTCGCGAAGAACACCGCGTAGCCCTCCTCGCGCGCCGCGGCCTCGAAGCCGGCGAAGACCTGGCCGTAGTACGCGTTGGCGATGCCGTGGCGGATGTCCGGACCCATGATGAAGCCGAGGTTGCCGGTGCGCTTCACCACCTGGCCGGCGCGCGAGACGAACGTGCCCTTGCCGAGCTCGCGATAGAGCAGCCCCTCGTCGACCAGCTCGGTGACCGCGCGCCGCACGGTCATGTAGGACAGGCGGAAGCGCTTGGTCAGGTCGCGCTCCGGCGGCATGCGACCCGTCATCTTGCCGCTGAGGATCAGCTCCTTGAGCTGCTTCTTCGCCTGGAGGTACGGTGGTTCCTGGGCGGTGCGGTCGATGAGCTTCATGGCCGTCACCATGCTCTAGACCTCGCCGCCGGCGACAAGGCGCGATAGCGCGACCAAAGCCGATCGGGCTTCGCGTCCGAGCCCGTCCGCCTCAGGGCCGGCGGAAGACCAGCAGGTGCTGACGCGGCAAGGTCGCGATGGTCTCGACCCATTCGAAGCCGAGCGACGCCATCTCCAGCCGCGCCTGGGCCTCGCTCATCGTGTGCAGCGGCTTGATCGGCACGTCCGGATCCTCGGCGCGGTACTCCACCAGCGCGACGCGGCCTCCGGGCCTGAGCGCGACGCGCAGCGCGTTCATCAGCTCGACGGGGTATTCGAGCTCGTGGTAGACATCGACGAACAGCGCCAGGTCGATCGAGGCCGCGGGCAGGCGCGGATCGTCGATCGTGCCGAGCACCGGCTCGATGTTGGCGACCCCCGCATCCGCTGCCTTGGCGCGCAGCAGCGCGAGCATCTCCGGCTGGATGTCGACCGCGTAGACGCGCCGCGCGATGGCGGCGAGGCGCAGGCTGAAGTAGCTGGTGCCCGCGCCGATGTCGGCGACGACGTCGGTCGCGCGCAGCCGCAGCGTGTCGACCACCAGCGCGGGCCGCTCCTCCTCCTCGCGTTCGGGACGGTCGAGCCACTCGGCGCCCTCGTGGCCCATGACCTGGGCGATCTCGCGGCCGAGATGCCACTTGCCGATGCCATCGGCGCTGGGCTCGGTGAGCGCGTAGGGCTCGAGCGTCGCGGACTCGGCGCCGCCGAGCGCCAGGACCAGGGCCCAGGCCAGGAGGCCGATGCGCAGCGTGGCGTGCATGCCGTGGTGATCACTGCGCCACGCGCCTGGACAAGCGACGATGCCGCGCCGTCAGCGCGGGCGGCGCAGGAGCAGCGCCGCCGCCGCGATCACCAGGCCCCCGACTGCGCCGGCGCCGCAGCCACCGCCCGATCCGCCGCCGCCACCGCCGCCGGCGGTCGATCCCGCGCCCGTCCCGGTTCCCGGCGGCGCCGGATCGCCCGCGCCGACCGTCACGCTGCGCGTCGCCGTCGCGCTGGCGCCGAGGTCGTCGAGCACCGTCAACGCGACGGTGTAGGTGCCCGCGGTCCCATAGGCGTGCTGCGCGTCGATGCCGTGACCGAGCGCGCCATCGCCGAAGTCCCAGCGCCAGGCGACGATCGCCCCGTCCGCGTCGCTCGCGCCGGCGCCGTCGACGTCAACCGTCAGCGCGGCGGTCGCGGCGGTGAACGCCGACTGCGGGGCGGCATTGCCCGATGGCGGCGCGTACGGCGAGAGGCGCGCGCCGAGGATCGGCAGTTCAGCCCGCCCGTCCGGCAGCTCCCAGCCGACGGCCAGGTGGTCGCCGCCGCCGCCCTCCTTCTGCAGCGCCTCGATGTAGTAGGTGCGGCCCGCCTCGAGACGCACCGGCGCCGAGCGCTGCGCGGGGAACCTGGTCCACTCGCGCGGAGCGGTCCACCCCGGGACGTGCGCGATCAGCCGCCGCGTCGCGGCGCGATGGTCGTCGCCGAGCCACAGCTGGCAGCGGTCGTCGCCGGCGACGACGAAGACGTAGTCGCCGGTCAGCGGCGGATGGACGACGCCGCGCACCCGCGCGCCGTAGAGGTCGCCGACGCCGGCGTACTCGAAGCGCGTCAGGTGCCGGCGCGCGTCGGGAGCAGCGGGGAATCGCGCGTCGGCCGTGAGATCGGCGACCGCGTCGCCGGCGATCCCGTGCCAGAGCTCGACCCAGGCCACGCCCTCGCCCATCGCCACGACCTGCGTGTCGGCATGGCCGGCGGGCTCCTGCCCTTGCGCGCGCAGGCCGTTCCAGTCGCGCGCCGCGTCGTTCCACGCCCAGTGCTCGTCGCCCGCGTCGTGGGCGTGGTACCGGTTGCGGTCGAAGCGGTTGCCGCCGGCGGCGCCCTGCGCGTCGGGATCGGGGAAGTCGCAGCCGATGCCGCTGAGTCCATCCGCGCCGTGGTAGACGATCTCGTTGCCGTGGACGACGACGTTGCGCACCAGGCACGGGCCGAACTCGCCGACGCCGCGGTTCTGCGCGATCAGGGTGATGCCGTGCCCAGCGCGCACCGAGACCAGGTTGCCCGAGACGTCGACGTCGCGCGAGGCCGAGATCTGGATGCCGGCGCCGTACACCCACTCGCGCGTGCCGTTGTCGATCAGGCTGTTGTGGCGGATGGTCGCCGCGTAGCTGATCTCGTGGAAGATGCCGGCGTCGCGGTTGCGCGCGCAGGTGTTGTATTCGTAGGTCGTGCGGATGTTGTCGATGTCGGTCCACAGGCCGGCGCCGCGGTTGTCGTGCACCCAGTTGTCGCGCACCACCAGGCCGTCGGTCAGCGCGAACTTGCTGCCGCCCGCCTCCCACCCGGCGTTGAAGCGCGCCCAGTTGTTGAAGGCGATCTCGTTGCCCTCGACCACCACGCCGTCGCCGTTCGAGCCGATGCCCTTCTGCCCGTTCATGACGATGCGGTTGCGCAGCGCGCGCCCGCCCGAGCCGAGGTTGACGCCGGTGCCGTGGTTGAGCCGCACCGTGCAGTCCGCCACCGTCCACCCCGGCGTCGGGTACTGGTCGCCGATCGCGCCCATCTGCGCCGGGATCGCGTACTTCTCCACCGTCAGCGCGCGGATCACGACGCGGCTCGCGCCGGGCGCGAACGCGCAGCGCGTGACGCTGGTCTCGACCACCCGCCCCGCCGGATCGTCGCCCAGCCAGATGCGGTCGGCGTCGTAGTCGAAGAACCACGTGCCGGGGACGACCGCCGCCTTGCTCGCGACGTGCTGCAGCGGCTGGTCGTCGATGAACAGGTCCTCGGCGTGCTGGCTGCGCCAGCCCGGCTCGACGTCGCCGTGCACCTGGCCCTGCTGGGTCTGGTTGGACGCGAACCACAGCGCGCCCTCGCGCGTGAAGGACGTCAGCCGTCGCGCGCCGCTCAGGATCGCCCCCGGTTCGCCGATGAAGACCTGGTCGTCCTTCGGTCGGATGGCGGCGTGGCGGTGCACGCCGGAGCGGATGATGAACGTCGTCCCCGCCGGGTGCGCGTCGACGATCGCGCGCGCATCGTCGCCCGGATGGATGTCGACGGCGTGCGCCGTGGCGGACAGGAACAGCGATGCGGCGACGACGCAGCGGATGCGTGCCATGCGGGGACTCCTGCGTGGGGACGGTGGACGGGGATGACGGACGGGGCTCAGCGCGGCTGGACGACCTCGATGTCGGGAAGCGACGTGCCGATGACGATCACGCCGCCCGGCTCGTTGCCGGCGGCGCGGAAGCCGTCCCAGTCCATCGGGCGGTCGAGCCACGCCCAATGGAGGGCGGCGGGATCGGGCACGATGTAGCGGTTGCCGTCGAAGACGTTGGTGGCGAAGCAATCGCCGCGCCCGGTGTCGGTGCAGGCGCCGCAGAACGCATCGGGGCTGGTCATGAGAACGGCGTTGCCGCTGACCAGCGAGCCCGTGGCGCGCGGCGTCTCGTCCTGCTCCATGATGACGATCCCGTCGGCACCGGGGTCGGTGGCGACGACGCGGTTGCCCTGCACGCGCACGTCGGCGGAATTGCGCACCAGGATCTGCGCGCCCCAGGCCCAGCCGTTGTCCTGCGAGCCGTTGCCGGCGACGTGGTTGCCGGCGATCAGCGCGCCTCGGCCCTGCTTGTGCGCGATGCCTTCGCGCGCGTTGCCGACGACGTGGTTGCCGGCGATCGTGGTGTCCCGCGTCGCGCCCTCGGTGATCAGGCCGGCGCCGTGGTTGCCGGTGATCGACGTCCCGCGCACGAGCAGGCCGGCGCATGCGCCGAACTTGGCGCCGCCGGCCTCCCAACCAGGATCGAATCCGGCGTGGTTGTTGCCGGTGATGCGGCAGCCGTCGACGACGAGTCCATCGCCCGACCCGCAGACCCCCTGCTGGCCGTTGCCGGTGACGGTGCAGTCGAGCAGCCGGCTGCCGTCGCGCATCGCGACGCCGGTGCCGTGGTTGTGGCGGATGACGCAGCGCTCGATGGTCCAGCGGACGACGCCCTCCTGGTCGCCGATCGCGCCCATCTGCGCGGGATTGGCGTAGCCTTCGATCACCAGGTCGCGCAGCACGACGCCCTGCGCGCTGCCGGCGAAGGCGCAACGCGCGACGCCGATCTCGACGACATGACCGGCGGGATCGTCCGCCAGGTGCACGGTGTCCGCGTCGTAGTCGAACAGGAAGGTGCCGGGCTCCAGGGCGGCGCGGTCGCGCACGTGGCGCAGCGGCCGCCCATCGCGCAGGCAGTCCTCGGCGAACACCGCGCCCGCGCGACCGGGCAGCGCGCGGCCGTGCACCTGGCCCTGCTGGTCCTGCGCGCGCGCGACCCAGTGGCCATCGGCGGGCACGGCGTCGGCGATGACGCGCGCGCCGGACATGATCGCGCCCTCGTCGCCCTGGAAGACGTCGCCGTCCTTCGGCCGCACCTGCTGCAGGCGATGGACGCCGGCGAGCAGGCGGTAGCGGGTGCCGGGCGGGTGCGCGTCGACCGCGGCCTGGAGGTCGTCGCCGACGGCGATCACCACCTCGCCGACGGGCGGCCGGTCGGTCGGCGCGCCGCCGAGCACGGCGACCGCGCCGCCGACCAGCGAGCCCATCAGGACGATGCCCGCCGCCCACGACGCGAGGGTCACGCCCCCGGTCGCCGACGCCGTGGTCGCCGCGGCGCCGTGCAGCGTCGCCAGCGATGCGACGAGCGATGCGGGCGCCGCATGGGACGGCTGCGCGGTGAGCAGATTCAGGATCGCCGCGGCCGACAGCGCGAAGCCGGCGCGGCCGAGCCGCACGCGCAGGCGATCGCGCGCCCGCGACAGCTGCGCCGCGATCGTCCCGGGCGGGACCGACAGCGCCTGGGCCGCCTCCTCCTGCGTCAGACCGGCGAAGTAGTGGAGCAGCACCGGTCGGCGGTAGCGCTCGGGCAGGGCCTCGACCGCGTCGCGGACGGCCGCGATGGACTCGGCGTCGCCCGGATCGCGGGCGGCGGGTTCGGGCATGGCATCCTCGCGGCGTTCGCGGCGGCGGCGCGCGCTGCGTCGTTGGTCGATGGCGGCCGCGCACACCAGGCGGCCGAGCCAGGCGGCGAAGGCGATGCCGCCGTCGTAGCGCGGCGCGGTGGCGATCAGGCGCAGCCACGCCTCCTGCACGGCCTCCTCGGCCAGGTGCGGGTCACCGGTGATGCGCAGCGCCTGGGTGTAGGTGCGGTCGGCGACGAGCCGGAGGAGGCGATCGAGCGCGGCGCGGTCGCCACCCTTGGCGAAGCGCAGGAACAGCGCTTCGGCGGTGTCGGCGTCGCTCGGATCCGGGGCGGCATGCATCACCAGCTACCCGTACGCCCCGGCCGGATTGTTGCACGCATTCCGGGGCGGGGGGTCGCCGTCTCGGCAGTGACACGCCTCGGCGGCCGGCGGCCTGCCCTGATGAACCGCTCACCGGTTGGCGGGAGCCGACGCGTGCAGCCCTAGATGTCGTCCCGCGTTGCGCCCGCAGATCCCGGCGGATCCCAGGCGAAGTCGCTCTCGATGTCGAAGGCAACATCGCAGACGACGACGCGGGCGAAGCGCCGGTAGGCCTCGTCCGAGACCCATGCCAACGCTTCACCCTTCACGGCGAAGACCTCGGGCGGGTGGTGGCAGTAGGCGTCCACCACCTCCCACCCGTCCGCGGTCGGTACGACCAGCAGCAGCGAATCGACGCCCGCCGCCATGGCCGGTGCTCAGACGTGCTGAGCGGTCAGCCCGGTGCGGTCGAGCGCGCCGCGGGCTTCGTCGAGCAGGTCGGCGACCTTGCCGACGCCGTCCTTGATGCGGTCGCCGAGCTCCATGAGCTCGTGGCGCGCCTCGGGATCGGTCGCCAGCTTGTAGGCCACGAACGCGGCGGCCGCAGCCACGCCGACGGTGATCAGATTCTTGCTGTCCATTCTTGTCTCTCTCTGGTTCGGGTCAGCGGCGGGTGCCGCGGTTACGGAAGCGGTTCATCAACCAACGCAGGGCGAAGAGCTTGAACATCGGTCCGGCGAGTCGCATAAGTCACCTCGACGACGATTCTAGCAGCCCGCTTGCGCGCTCCGCACCGACATCGCCCTTCTTCCACAGGCGAGCTCCGCGAAGTTAAGGACCTCGCAGTCCGTGTGATCTCCACGGCACGCGCCTGCGTCGATCACCCATCGGCGTAGGATCGCCGGGCCGCACCGCGGCGAGGATGGGTGGATCATGGCGCGACCGATCTGGAGCGGGGCGATCAGCTTCGGCATCGTCAACATCCCGGTGAAGCTGTTCGGCGCGGTGCGCGACCGCGGGCTGCACTTCCATCAGATCAGCGAGAAGCACAAGAAGCGCATCCGCTACCGGAAGGTCGCCGAGGGCCATGACGAGGAGGTCCACCAGGACGACATCGTCAAGGGCTACGAACTGTCGAAGGGCCGCTACGTCATCGTCGCCGAGAAGGAGTTCCAGCAGCTCGCGGCGAAGAAGAGCAAGGCCATCGACATCATCGACTTCGTCGGCCTGCACGAGATCGACCCGCTGTACTTCGACCAGCCGTACTACGTCGTGCCGGATGAGAAGGCCGGGCGTTCGTACTGGCTGCTGCTCGAGGCGCTGGCCAAGGCCGACAAGGTCGCGATCGCGCAGTTCGTCATGCGCAGCAAGGAATACCTCGCGGCCGTGCGACCGCTCAACGGCACGCTGTGCCTCGAGACCATGCGCTACGCCGACGAGATCGTCTCGCCCAAGGAGATCGGCATCGACGACAGCGCGCGCGAGAAGCCGCAGGATCGCGAGCTCAAGATCGCCAACCAGCTCATCGAGTCGATGACCACGACCTTCGATCCGACGCACTACCGCGACGACTACCGCGAGCGCGTGATGGCGTTCATCGAGAAGAAGGCCAAGGGCAAGGGCGTCGAGGTGCTGGACGAGGAGTGGGAGGACGAGCACCACGAGAAGCCGGGCAAGGTCATCGACCTGATGGCCGCGCTCGAGGAGAGCCTCAACCGCGCCAAGGGCGGCGCGCACCCGCGTTCGCGCAAGCCGGCGCTCAAGCACCACGGCGACAAGCATCCGGACAAGGGCCACGAGAAGGGCCACGACAAGGGCGGCGACAAGGGCCACCACGGCCGCAAGCGCGCGGGCTGACGCCGGGCGATCCAGACCACGAGGAGCTGCAGCAGATGGACAATGGCATGAAGCGCGCGCTTCCGGTCGCCGCGGCCGGCGCCGCCGCCCTGGCGGCGTGGAAGATCGGACCGCGGCGCATCGCGCGCGGGCTCGGCGGCCTCGGCATCGCCGTCACGACGCACGTCGTCGACACGATCGCCGTCGAGGTTCGTCGCAACCGCGACGCGTGGCGCGATCCGGACGCGCGCGATGCGCAGCGCCCCGAGGCCGACGCCGAGGCATGTCCGATCCCCGCCGCCGCGCCCGCCGAGGCTGGCCCCCGGCTGCGCGGCAAGGCCGCGTGGTGGGCGGTGACCAAGGAGACCTTCGCCGGCTACGGCGCCGACAAGCTGCCGCGGCTGTCGGCGTCGCTCGCCTACTACACCATCTTCTCGCTCGCGCCCCTGCTGCTGCTGTGCCTGGGCATCATCGGCCTGGTCTTCGACCGCGAGACCGTGCAGGCGCAGCTGCTCGCGCAGTTCGGCCAGCTGATCGGCAAGGAAGGCGCCGAGGCGATCGCGATCATGCTCGGCGCCGGCAGCGCGACGAAGTCGTCGGTCTTCGCGACGGTCATCGGCATCGCGATCCTGATCTACACCGCGACCAACGTCTTCGTCGAGCTGCAGTCGGCGATCAACACCATCTGGAAGGTCGGACCGCGCGCCGGGCTCGGCTTCTGGGGCGCGATCCGGCGTCGGTTCGCGCCCTTCACCATGATCCTGGGCGTCGGCTTCCTGCTGATCACCTCCCTGATCGTCAGCGCCGGCGTCACCGCCCTCGCCGCCTGGCTGTCGCAGCGCTTCCCGGCGCTCGAGGTCGTCCTGCGCCTCGCCGACGTCGTCATCTTCCTCGGCCTCTCGACGCTGCTGTTCGCGATGATCTACAAGGTGCTGCCCGACGTGAAGCTGCGCTGGAGCGACGTGTGGTCGGGCGCGCTGCTCGCCGCGGTGATGTTCTCGATCGGGCGTTTCCTCATCGGCCTCTATCTCGGCCATTCGTCGGTCGCGTCGAGCTTCGGCGCCGCCGGGTCGCTGGTGGTGCTGCTGATCTGGATCTACTACTCGAGCCAGATGCTCCTGCTCGGCGCCGAGTTCACCCGCGCCCGCGTGCGGGTCTACGGGCCGCCGGTCGAGGTCGACGACGACGCGGCCAAGACGCTGCCCGACGAATGCCGCCCCGAGCCGGCGGTGGTCGGTCCATCGCAGCCGCCGAAAACCCGGCGGTGAGGCAGGCGACCACGGCGACGCGCCGCGCGCGATCAGGCGCCCGCGCGAAGCGGCGCCTGACGCCTCCGGCGCTGACCCCGATGATGGCCAAGCCCGCCCCGCTGCCGAGCGGCGCCGGGTGGAGCTTCGAGTTCAAGTGGGACGGTTTCCGCGCGCTCGGCGCGTTCGACGGGATCGATCTGCGCCTGATCAGCCGCAACGGCAACGACCTGACCGTCCAGTTCCCCGAGATCGCCCCCCTGGCCAAGACCCTGCGCGAGCCGTGCCTGCTCGACGGCGAGCTGGTCGCGCTCGATGCGGATTCGCGACCGAGCTTCAGCCTGATGCAGCAGCGCGTGGACCGCGGCACGGCCGGCGGCGCGCGGATGTCGATCGCCTACATCGTCTTCGACCTGCCGTGGCATGACGGCGATGATCTCTGCGCGATGCCGCTGACGGCGCGGCGCGCGCGGCTCGCCGAGCTGGGCCTCGACGACCCGCGCTGGCGCGTGCCGGGCTCCCACGACGACGGCGCCGAGATGCTGCGCCTGGCGCGCGCGCACGGCCTCGAGGGCGTCATCGCCAAGCGCGACGACAGCCCCTATCGCCCGGGCAGGCGCAGCGGCGAATGGCTGAAGATCAAGATCGTCAAACGCGACGAGTTCGTCGTCGGCGGCTACGCGTTCGGCAAGGACGGGAAGAGCCTCGGCGCGCTGCTGCTGGGCTTCCACGACGCCACCGGCCGGTTGATCTACGCCGGTCGCGTCGGCACCGGCTTCAGCATCCGGCAACGCCGCGAGCTCAAGGCGCGCCTCGACGCGCAGGCCTGCGCCGCCAGCCCGTTCGCGAACCTCAAGCGCCAGAAGGACGCGGTGTGGTCGACCCCGCTGCTGGTGGCCGAGGTCGGCTACAGCGAGTGGACGCACGACGCCTCGCTGCGCCATCCGACGTTCCAGGGACTGCGCGTCGACAAGTCGCCCGCGGAGGTCCTCGATCCGCGCGTCGGCGCGTGATCGCGTCCCGTTCCTAGAGCTCGACGGTTCGCGCCCAGCGACGGCGGTACGCGCGCGGCGACATCGCGAAGGCGCGGCGGAAGTCGCGGGTGAAATGGCTGTGGTCGCCATAGCCGACGGCCAGGGCGATGGCGGTGATCGGCTGCGCCCCGTCCACCAGCGAGCGGCAGGCGTGGTGCAGGCGCAGCTTGCGCTGGTACTGGAGCACGCTCGTGCCGAACGCGCTCGCGAACGCCCGCTCGAGCGAGCGCACCGATCGCCCGACGAAGCGCGCCAGGCGGCGCTTGTCGAGCGGCAGGTGGTAATGGCGCCTGAGGTGTTCGACGACCGGGCCGAGGCGATCGAACGGCGCGAGGGCGACCGCCGAGGCGTCGATGTCGCGCGTGATGCCGGCGGTCGCGACCACGCGGCCATCCCGACCGCGCAGCGGCACCTTGTTGGTCAGGTGCCAGCCGGCGGTGCGGTCCGGACGCGCGACCAGCTCGACGCGATCGCGCAGCGGCCGGCCGGCGAGGACCTGGCGATCGTCGCCCTGGTACTGCTGCGCGAGGTGCGGCGGGAAGAGCTCGTCGTCGCGCTTGCCGACGACCGCCGCCGCGTCGGCGAACCCGTAGTTGCGCAGCAGCGCGCGGTTGACGCGCAGGTAGCGGCCGGCGCGGTCCTTGATCCAGAACTGCACGTCGTCGAGCGCGTCGAACAGGCTCTCGCCGTGGTCGTCGGCGAGCAGCGACGCCAGCGGATCGGTGCTCCGGGCCATGTGTCGCGATCAGCATGGTCGGTGGCGCCGCCGTCCAAGACCGGATCGCGGCGCCGGCCACGCTGCGCTGAACCGCTCGAGGAGTCAGCGAATGAAGGTCGGCATCGACAGCTACTGCTACCACCGGTTCTTCGGCGAGGTCTACGCCCAGCAGCGTCCGCCGGAGCGGCGCATGACCCTCGAGGACTTCATCGACCGCGCGCACGCGCTCGGCGTCGATGGCGTGTCGCTGGAGTCCTGCTTCATCCCGCGGCGCGACGACCCCGGCTACCTGCGCGGGATCCGCGAGCGCCTGGACGGGTACGGCCTCGACCGGGTCTACGCCTGGGGCCACCCCGACGGCCTGCGCGGCGGCACGGCGCCGGAGGAGTACCAGGACATGATCGCCTCGCTGGCGCACGCCGGGCGGATCGGCGCGAAGGTCATGCGCATCGTCGGCTCGAGCCTGATGTTCCGCTTCGAGGACCACCAGGCGCAGATCCGTCGCCTCGCCGTGCAGCTGCGCGAGGCGGTCAAGGTCGCGGCCGACCACGGCATCAAGCTGGCGATCGAGAACCACATCGACTTCACGGCCAGGGAGATCCTGCAGCTGATCGAGGAGGTCGATTCGCCGTGGCTCGGCGTCAACTTCGACACCGGCAACTTCGCGCGCCTGCTCGACGACCCGATCAAGGGCATGGAGCTGCTCGCTCCGCATACGCTGGCGACGCACATCAAGGACCTGCGCGTCAACCCGATGGCGGCGGTGGACGACTGGTACTTCCTGTCGACCACGCCGGTGGGCGCCGGGTTCATCGACAACCTGCGCCTGGCGCGCCTGCTGCACGCCGCCGGCTACCAGGGCTTCCTCGCCATGGAGATCGACTTCCTCCATCCCGACTTCGCCGACGACGAGGACGGCGCGGTCGCCGCGAGCGTCGCATCGCTGCGCGCGATCGCCGCGGCGGTCACGGCCGAGGCGCCGGCCGCCCGGGCGGTCGCCACCGGACCGCGCCGATGAGGCAGCTCAACGTCGCCATCCTCGGCACCAGCTTCATGGGCAAGGCGCACAGCAACGGCTGGACGCAGGCGCCGCGCTTCTTCGAGCTCGGCATCGCGCCCGTGCTCAAGGTCGCGTGCGGACAGGACGAGGAGCGGACGCGCCGCTTCGCCGCGACCTGGGGCTGGCATGAGCACGCCAGCGACTGGCGGCAGGTGATCGCGCGCGACGACATCGACATCGTCGACATCGCGCTGCCGACCCACCTGCACCACGACGTCGCCATCGCCGCGGCGCGCGCCGGCAAGCACGTGTTCTGCGAGAAGCCGATGGCGTTATCGCTGGCGCAGGCGCGCGCGATGCGCGACGCCGTCGACGCCGCGGGCGTGGTCGGCTACGTCAACCACAACTACCGCCGCCTGCCGGCGGTGATGCTGGCCAGGCAGCTGATCGATGACGGCCGGATCGGCCGGATCTTCCATTGGCGCGGCGCCTACCAGCAGGACTGGATCGTCGACCCGCGCTTCCCGCTGACCTGGCACCTGCGCGCCGAGTGCGCCGGGTCGGGTCCGCATGCCGACCTCAACTCGCACAGCGTCGACCTCGCGCACCTGCTGGTCGGAGGCATCGCCAGCGTGTCGTGCCTGACCGCCGGCTTCGTGGGCGAACGCCCCCTGGCCGGCGCCGGATCCGCGACCTTCCAGGCGGGCGAGGTCGGCCAGCGCACCGGCCGCGTCACCGTCGAGGACGCCTCGCTGATGATGGTGCGTTTCGCGAACGGGGCGATCGGCTCCTTCGAGGCGACGCGCTTCGCCAGCGGGCGCAAGAACCGCAACGCCTTCGAGATCTACGGCAGCGACGGCGCGCTGTCGTTCGACCTCGAGCGCCTCAACGAGCTGCAGTTCCACGACCATCGCGCGCCGTCGGTCGAGCAGGGCTTCCGCACCATCCTCGCCACCGACCCCGGGCACGCCTACATGCGCCGCTGGTGGCCGCCCGGGCACACCATCGGCTACGAGCACACCTTCGTCCACGCGGTCGCCGACTTCCTGACCGCGATCGAACGCGGCGGGCGCATCCGCCCCGACTTCGCCGACGGCGTCGCGGTCATGGAGGTGCTCGAGGCGGGACTCGCGGCGATGCGCGACGGCCGCTGCGTGCAGGTGGCGGATCACGGCACCGCGGCCACGGGATCGTCGTCGTGACGCCGATCGACCGCGAGCGGTACCGGCGCGACGGCTTCGTCCTGGTCGACGTCCTCGCCCCGGCGGAGGCGCTTGCGCTACGCCAGCGGATCGACGAGGTCATCGACCGGCACCGCGTCGGCGGCGGCGCGGTGGATCGCTCCTTCCACGCCTCGCAGCACCAGCACCTCGGCGATCGCCTCGCGACCTACGGCACCGCCGCCAAGCACTACTATTTCCACCTGCTGACCGAACCCGCGTTCCTGCCGATCCAATCGGTGTTCCACCGTCCGGAGATCCTCGACGCGATCGGGCAGCTGCTCGACGGTGGGCCGCTGATCATCGACAACGCCTCGTTGTTCGCGGCCGAGCCCGGGACCTGCTACCGGCTGCCGTGGCACCGCGACGTCATCCAGATCCCGCAGCGCGAGATCGACGAGGAGGCGCTCTTCACCCCGACCCGATTCCACAACAACGTGCAGATCAACCTGCCGCTCCACGAGGACGAGACGCTGTGGGTCGTGCCGGGCAGCCACCGCCGGCCCAACACCGCCGCGGAGGACGCCGCGTTCGCCGGCTCGAAGCACTACGCGCCGCTCGCGGCCGAGATGCCCGGGGGCGTCAATGTGCGGATCGGCGCCGGGCAGGCGGTGCTCTACGACAACAACATCATCCATCGCGGCTGGAACGAGCGCTTCGCGCGTCCGCGCCGTTCGCTCCATCTCGGCTACCACGACGCGTCGCGGCCGCCGACCTGGCACTTCTACCTGCTGGACGAGAGCAGCTTCACGCCCGCGTACCTCGCGCGCATGGAACCGGAGGTGCGCCGCATGATCGACGCGTACTTCGCGTGCCGGAAGCGCTACCCGAGGATCGAGGACACCTGGCGATCGCTGCGCCAAGCGACGGGGCCTACGCCTCAGGTCTGACGGTGGCTGTCCGTGCCGTGCAGGTGACGCGCGGTCTTGTCCGACTTCTCCTTGCCGTCCACCGGAGCGGCGGCGTCGGCCGCCGCGAACGGGTCGGGCAGCGGTTCGACGGGCGTGCGCCACACCGTGTCGATGCGCAGCAGCGGCGGCTGATTGCCCGGCGCGGCGACCGGCTGCTGCGGCGCGAGCGGCTGCGCGCCCTTCGGCCAGCTGATGACGTCGGCCGAGTGGCGCGAGCCGTGCACGGGTTCGCGCTTGCCGGTCATCGGCTGGGGGCTGTCGGGCGCGGCGGCGAGGCGTTCGAGCCGCGACGTCGCGCGCTTGGGCACGCGTCCGGTGTCCTTGGCCGGGACGCCGCCGCCGCGCCGTCCGATGCGATCGGTGACCGAGCGGCGCAGCGGCGCGGCGGTCGGCTCGGCGGGTTCCATCACCTCGGTCCGGACCTTGTCCTGGTCGCCGGCGCTGGAGGCGGTGGCGGGCGACGGACCCTTGGCCGAGACCTCGACGGTGATCCCGTCGACGAACAGCTCGCCCTCGTCCGGCAGGTCGGACTGCTTCTTCCGCGGCGGCGGCGGGATCGGGATCTGCGGCATCGACGACGGCGCGGCGGGCAGCGACGGCAGCGGCGTGCTGTACATCGACGTCGAGCGGCGCAGGCCGTTGGCCTCGCCCTTGCGCATGCCGGGCACCGTCGGGTAGTCGGCGAAGATGTCGTCCTCGTCCTGGCGCGTCCGTCCGAACAGGCGCTGCGACCAGCGGCGCAGGCAGTCGACGACGGCGACCGCGGATGATCGGAATGCGCCCATGGGTCAGGAAGAGTATGTACCGGACCCGACCAGGTCGGAAACCCCAGATCACGGCATCGCTGTTCAGTCGATGCGGACGTAGCGGATCTCGCGGCACGCCGAGGCCCGCCCGCCTCCGGGCGCGGACGGACCCCGCCAGACGTTCCAGGCGTCAGGCGGGAAGGCTGACCAGGATGCTGGCGCCGCCGTCGACGGGATCGTCGAACCAGATCCGGCCACCGTGACGCGTGACGATCTTGCGGCACAGGGCCAGACCGATGCCGGCGCCGGGATAGTCGTCGCGGCTGTGCAGGCGCTTGAACACCTCGAAGACCCGTTCGCGGTCCTCGCGCGCGACGCCGATGCCGTCGTCGTGGACGCCGATCGTCCACGCCGCGCCATCGCGTCGCGCCGTGATGCGCACGCGCGGCGCATGACCCGGACGACGGAAGGTCAGCGCGTTGACGATCAGGTGGCGCATGACGCTGGTCAGCTGGGCCGCCGAGCCGCGCACCGTCGGCAGGTCGCCGACGTCGATCCGAGCCCCGCACGCGTCGATGCGCGGCTGCGCCTGGAGGATCGCCTCGGCGACCACCGCGGCGAGCGCGACCTGATCGTCGACCGCCGGCATGCGGCCATGACGCGAGTACTCGAGGATCGACGCGACCATCCCCTGCATCCGCACCGCGCCTTCGACCGCGAAGCGCATGTACTGCTGCGCGCGCGCATCGAGCCCGGCGCCGTAGCGCGAATCGAGCAGGTGCATGTAGTTGGCGATCATGCGCAGCGGTTCCTGCAGGTCGTGCGAGGCGCCGTAGGCGAACTGGTCGAGCTCGGCCTCGACCTGCGCGAGCTCGTCGGCGCGCGCGCGCGCGTCGCTGCGGTCGACCACGGCGCCGGTCGCCCCGACCATGGCGCCGGACGCGTCGCGCACGCTGCGCGCGCGATCACGGATCCAGCGCAGGACGCCGTCGGGCTGCACGATCCGGTACTCGATGTCGTACGGCGCGTCGTCCTCGACCAGCCGGCGCACCGCGTCCTCGACGCGGGCGCGGTCGTCGGGATGGACGCGATCCAGGAGATCCTGCACGGGCTGGCAGGTCTCGCGCTCGGCCAGGCCGAGCATGCGGTTGAGCGCGGCGTCGCGCGTGCCCTGCCCGGTCGCGAGGTCGACGCGCCACGTGCCGACCCCGGCGAGCGCGAGGTGCATCTCGGCGAGAGCGGCGCCCGAGGTGGCCGGTTA
>Ga0196963_10001024_pt1 | contig 20725 bp, 19 predicted proteins | sample S1_5metaG_FD_148600 | JGI IMG/M metagenome (GOLD analysis project Ga0196963, IMG submission 148600) | Soil microbial communities from Anza Borrego desert, Southern California, United States - S1_5 | ecosystem: Environmental > Terrestrial > Soil > Desert | place: USA: California | collected... | reverse complement strand
TGTGGAGCTACCGCTGCCACCGGTCGAGCCAGAGGCAGAACCTGTTCCGCTACCACTGCCGGAGCCGGTGGCATCCGAGCCGCTGCTGGAACCGGAACTGCCGCTGCCTAAGCCCGAGCCACTCGTGCTCCCAGAGCCGGAGCCGCTGCCGGATTGGCCGCTGGCGGAGCCGCCAGAGTTTCTCCCGCCGCGCTGGCTTTGATCAGCATTGCCATGGCCGCGATAACGATTGGTGGAGTTATATAAGCCAGTGTCAGAAGCACGGCCGCCGCTCGCCGACGCGCCGATGCCACCCTGGGAGCTGGAGCCGCTGCCGCTCAGGCCGCCTGTGCTGCTGCCGCTGGTAGATCCCGAAGCGCCGCCCTGGCTGGAGCTGGAGCCGGAAAGGCCACCGGAGCTAGAGCCAGAAGAACCGCTCTGCCCCGAGCCGGAGCCACCCGAAGCTGACGTGCCGCTTTGGCCGGAGGCAGAACCGCCGGACGAAGAGGATCCGCTTTGGTCAGAGCTGGAGCCGCTGGTGGACTGGCCAGAACTGCCTTGAGAGCTGGATTGGCTGCCTTGCTGGCCTCCAGAGAATGTTCCGCCGCGGGAACGCGCCGTGTCGCTTTGCGAGTTGCCTTGAAGTGAGCCGGAAGAGGAGCCGGAGCTTCCGCTGCCAGAACCCGAACCGGAACCCGGACCCGAACCGCCAGAACTTTGCGCATGCGTCATGGCGCTCAGCGCGAAGACTGCGATTAAAACTGCAATTTTTTTCATTCCGTTAATCTCCTAGTTGTCGTTGGACTGCAACCAATGCCGACATGGCTGATTGCGAGGCCAACCTTCCTCGCCAGCAGAGTGGCAACAATGCGTAGAGGAGCGGGGATGAAGGGCGAACTATGAGATGAGAGCGCGCTCAGGGAAACACGGGGGTATGAGTGCAGGAGAAGCGGAGCGCCAGTTTGTGGTTGCGCATGGTCTTAATGAAACTTAAACCAAGCATCACGATGAAATCCCTCGTTTACATTCTGATTGCTGTAGTCGCTTTCAGCGCGGCGCCGGTCTACGCTGCGAACGATCGAGCCAAAGAATCCGCACCGACCGAAGCGACGGATGGGGTGAAGAAAGAGAAGAAGGCCGAAAAGGCCAAAAAGAAGAAGAAAGCCAAGAAGGCAAAGAAGGCTAAAAAAGACAAGAAGCACGCGCGGCAATCCTAATCACGAACACGTTTTTACCGGGCCAGCGCTTTTGGTGCGCTGGCCTTTTTGTTTAGATTTCCGGGCGCTTGCATGAGGATCGAACTCAGTGGTGTTTCAAAGAGGTATGGCCGCACACGTGCACTGGATGCGGTAAGCCTGCAGATTGAGCCGGGGCAGATCATCGCACTGTTGGGCTCGAACGGAGCCGGGAAAACAACGTTGCTGCGAGCGTTGGCAACCATTGTGGGGCTGGATCGCGGCGAGATCCGCCTCGATGGGGAATTGCTCACACGCGACCGGCTGGACTTGCGCCGGCGAATGATGTTCCTGCCCGATTTCCCTTTTCTATTCTGGGACCAGAGCACGCTAAAAAATATCGCAACCATCTTGCGGTTGCACGAAGCAGATGCTTCAGGCGTGGAAAAGCGGGTGGTCGAATTGCTAAGGGATTTCGATTTGCTCCCCCTGGCCGATACGCCGGTGCAGAGCTTGTCGCGAGGACAAGGTTATAAGACCGGTCTAACAGGGCTGCTGGCCGTCAATCCTGAGCTGTGGCTGCTGGACGAGCCGTTCGCCTCGGGCATGGATCCACATGCGATCCAGGCGTTCAAACGGCATGCCCGCACAGCCGCAGCCGCAGGGAGAACCATCATTTACTCGACGCAGATTCTTGATGTGGCCGAGCGGTTCTCTGATCGCGTCTGCGTGATCCATGAAGGCGAGATTCGGGCCTTCGATAGCCTGGAACGACTTCAGGCTGCTGCCGGAACACAGGAGCAGGCTCTCGATGCGCTGTTCCGGCGGTTGCGTGAGGAAAGCAAGTGAGGCTGCATTCACCAGCTTTTCTCCGAGGCGCGAGCGCCCTGGTGCGAAGGGAAATCCGCGCTTCACGCGAGCTTCGTCGGCAGGCCCGCAGAGCGAAAAAGGCACGGTGGTTCTCGAGCAGCGATTTTTTTGTTCACGCACTCGGGCTGTCGTTTTTCTTAAGCATGCTCTCGAAGGTGGGCCCCTCGGGAACAGGGGCGCAGATGGTGTTAGTCACTATCTGGTCCACCCTCGCGGTGTTCTGGATCGTCCCAGCTATTTTTGAGAGAGTGTATCGATCGCCGATCGTTTCAACGCTCTACCATCTGCCCGTCCCAGATGAGATGATCTTCGAGCATCGCTTCCGCGCGTTAGTCCTGAACGCGGGTGGCTGGCTGCTGGCAGACTTAGCAGTGATCATGGGCTCCCTTCATATCTTCCAAGGGTGGGAGATTTCCGCGGGAGCAATTGCGGTCACCGTCGCAGTGGTGTCGCTCCAAGCCGCGGTGGTTATGGCCTGCGCAACCCTCGCAGCTCGGCATGCGCCCTCCCTGCCCTATCGCCTCATTGTGTGGCTTGTGGTCATGGGGGTGATTCTGCCGGTTTGGATCGGGAGCAAGTCTGCGGTCAACACGATTGGGGGAAGTCTCCAAACGATTGCTGGATGGCCGTTCTGGGCTTTGCCCACCGGGTGGTTAACGCGAACGCACACGGAAGCAATGGGAGAGTTTTGGCTGAGCGCCCTCTTGCCGATTCCCGCCGTTATATGCCTGATGATTGGAGCGCGCTTGGCCTATCGCGACCTCAAAAGCTCTTACACACTTACGGAGGAAATGCTTCCGCATCCCGGCTCGATTGGTAACCCTTTAAGGAACGATGAAGAGGGTCTCCAGGAGGAGCGGACGCGAGCAGGCATAACGGAGATCGAAGACCGAATCTTTTCACGCGAATTCTTAACGCCGAGCGCCGTGAGGCCGGAAGGCATAATCGAGCAAACTGCGCTGGGCGCTCTCAACCCAAAGGAGCGCGAGCTTGTTGCCGTTTTCAACGGGCAGGAACCGCGATGGACGAGGCAGTGGAAGCGGCGGGCGATTCTGTTGGCGTTTCTGGGAAGCTTGGCCGTGGCCGGACAAAACAAAGCATTGGCTTTGGTGTTCTACCTTGTTTGCGGAGTCTCGCTATTGGCAGTGATCCCGCTTGGGAACCCGTTGCCTACCGCCTTTCAAATGCTGTTCCTTAGCGGCACAAACATCCCGCTGTATGCCGGGTTTCCAGTGAGTTTCAAACAACTCGCCTCGATTATTCTACGGATTTCCACCATCCGTTGGGCGGCGGCGCTGCCGCTCGTGCTCGCGTTTTGTGCAGCTTGCGGGGTCATCGGAGGAAGTGGAGTCACAGCCGGTGTAATGGCCGGTCTGAAAGCGGGGTGGTTGTTGCTCGTTATCCAACCGCTGCTGGTGGTGATGTTCTTCAGCTCGGGCTCGAACGACAGTTCGCAGTTCCGTTGGCGTCAACTCCCGGGGCTGGTTGCCTTCTTAACGGGGTTCGCCCTGACAGGCGGACTCTGTTTGGCCGTTATCTTCTCCCGAAATCCAGCCGTAGTGATCTGGTGCGGCATGGGCGCGCTGGTGTGCGCGTGGATTCTGCTGTGGGCTTACGCGAGGATGTTTCGAACAGGAAAGTTCGATTTACTGCAAATCCCGCAGGTGTCATGAACCAACTCTTCCCATTGGAGGTTCTGCGACGGGGCAGCAAGACCGCAACTCCGCGGGTTGTGCCGCTCCGAGCCGGGCCACTCGTGATGGAGTTCGAAAGCGGCGGTTTGCGGTACATCCGCTATCGTGATGTTGAGTTGATTCGGCGCGTTTACGCAGCGGTGAGGGATAGGAACTGGGGAACGGTTCCTGCCCGTGTTGAAGAGCTGGACATTCAGGCTGTGGATCGTTGTTTCCGTGTCGCTTTTGAATCGGTTCATCAGCAGGGCGAAATTGATTTCCGTTGGCGCGGCACGATTACTGGCTCAGCCGAGGGCATTGTCGATTTCCACTTTCACGGACTCGCGCACAGCGAATTCCTTCGGAACCGCATCGGGTTTTGTGTGCTGCATCCCGCAGATTGCGCTGGGCGATCGTGCGAAGCGTTGAAGGTGAGCGGCGAGCTCGGGACCGGAAAGTTCCCGCTTACGATTGCGCCGCATTGCCCCTTCACTGACATCAAGGCGTTCACGCATGAACCAGCTCCTGGGGTGCAGGTGAAGGTTGAGTATGAAGGGGAAATCTTCGAGATGGAGGATCAACGCAACTGGCTGGATGCCTCCTTCAAAACCTATTGCACGCCGCTGCGGCTCCCCTTTCCCGCTTTGGTGCGCCGAGGAGAGCGCGTTGAGCAGCGTGTGACGGTTCAGTTGCTCGGCAACCCGGTGGAGATGGAGGCGTCCACATCAGCAGTGCAAAAATGTGTGGTGACAATCGATCCTGCGAGAGTTCGCACGAAATTTCCAAACTTCGGATTGGGGATGGCTTCCGACGGGGAGCCGCTCACTGAAAAAGAGACGGAACTCATTGGAAAGCTGAAGCCAGCTCACTTGCGAGTCGAGCACACACCCTCTGAGGCGCGTTCAGAAGCAGCCTTGCAGCAAGCGGATCATGAAGCATTGGCGCTCGGCGCGGGGCTGGAGATCGCCTTGTTCTTGTCCGATGAGGTGGAGCACGAGCTTCAACAGGTCGCGACCACCGCGCTGAAGCTTCGCGCGCCCGTGAGACGGTGGCTGGTGTTCCATGTGCGGGAAAAGGTTCCTCCGCAAGGAGTGGTCGATTTGGCAAACGCCGAACTTCGGAGGATCTCGCCGGATGCTCGCATTGGCAGCGGCACGAATGCGTATTTCACGGAGCTAAACCGGAGCAACTTGGACCCGGCGAAGCTCGACTTTGTTTGCTACTCGGCCAATCCGCAGGTGCATGCATTCGACGACGCAAGCCTGATGGAAACCTTGCCGATGATCCGCGCCACCGCGGAGAGCGCATGGCAATTGAGCAAGGGCAAGCCTGTTTGCATCACTCCGGTCACACTGAAAATGCGGTTTAATCCTGATGCGACAGGAGCCGTAGAGCCCCCGCGTCCGGGCGAACTTCCAGCGCCGGTGGACGCCAGACAAATGTCACTATTCGGAGCAGCGTGGGCTGTGGGAGCGATGAAGCACGCGCTCCAGGCTCCGATCGAGAGCGTGACGTGGTTCGAAACAGTTGGCTGGCGAGGACTCATTGAGCGAGAGAAAGGCTCCCCGGAGCCAGCGCTATTCCCTTCGGCTCCTGGGGCTGTTTTTCCCGTGTTCCACGTCTTCAGGGCATTGGCTGGAGCCGAGGCGGTTCTCGAAACGAACAGTTCTGAGCCGCTGAAATTCGAAGCAGCCGCCGTGAAAGTGAATGGCAAAACGCGAACCCTGATCGCCAACTTGCGCAACGAAGCGGAAGTGGTGGAGGTCCAAGGGATTCCTTCTGAGCGGGTTCGCCTGAAAACGCTGGATGAGCGGACGGCGCTCGGCGCGATGTTTGATGTGGACACTTTCATTTCGAATGCGGGCGCTGGGCTGCAAGTCGAGGGTGGTGTCGCCCGACTACACTTGTTGCCTTACGCGGTGGCCCAACTGGATTGGGATTGACGCTGCGGGGGGTGAGCGAAGACTTCCTTCGATGGCGACTGAAACAAAGCTGCGGTTTGGAACCTTAGGCGCTGGGTTTTGGGCTAATTACCAACTGGCTGCATGGAGCGAGGCTGGCGGCGCTGAATGCGTTGCCATTTACAATCGCACTAGGGCCAAGGCCGAGTCGCTGGCCGGGAAATTTGGAATCCCAAGCGTCTATGACAACGCAGAGCGCCTCCTGGAAACGGAGCGCCTTGATTTTGTGGACATTATCACGGACGTGGAGACGCATCCAAAGTTCGTGCTGATGGCGATTGAGCGCGGAATTCCCGCCATTTGCCAGAAGCCGATGGCCCCCACGTTCAGCGTGGCGCAGGAGATGGTCGAAGCCAGCAGGACGCAGAAAGTTCCTTTCTTCATTCACGAGAACTGGCGCTGGCAGCGGCCGATCCAGGAACTGAAGCAGGTTCTAACAAGCGGGATGATCGGGCAGCCCTTCCGCGCGCGCATTCGGATGGTCTCCGGCTTTAAAGTTTTCGAGAACCAGCCGTTCCTGGCTGAGCTGGAGCGATTCATTCTCACGGATATGGGAAGCCATGTCCTCGATGTGGCGCGCTTCCTTTTCGGTGAAGCCGAGTCCGTCTATTGCCAAAGCGCGAAGGTGCACGAGAGCATCAAAGGTGAGGACGTCGCCACGGTCATTATGCCAATGGGGCCGAGTCGGACGACGGTCACGGTGGAGATGGGCTACCCGGGAAATTACGCGGAGCATGATCGTTTTCCGGAAACCTACATTGTTGTCGAAGGCTCAAAAGGCACTCTCGAGCTTGGGCCGGATTATTGGATTCGGGTAACGACTGCAGAGGGCACCCATGCGAAACGAACGCCGCCTCCGCGTTATGCATGGGCGGATCCGCGCTATGACCTTGTCCACGCGAGCATCGTGCCTTGCAACGTGGATCTGCTCGCGGGCATCCGTGGTGAACGGCCAGCGCAAACCACCGGTGAAGATAACCTCAAGACGACGAGACTTGTTTTCGCAGCCTATGACTCTGCCGAGAGAAACGCGGTTGTGCGCCTCTGAACCAGCGGCTCAGACTTTTGGTTCCCAGCCCGGACGGTAATCACGCTTCCAGAGCAGTTCCGCCTCGGCATCTTCTTTGATCCGGCGATCTTTCGGATTGAAGTGAATCGTGCGGCCGGTGCGGTACGCGATGTTGCCGAGATGGCAGAGCATGACGCTTTTTTGGCCATCCTCAATCTCAGCGTTCAACTTCGTTCCATTGCGGATCGCATCCAGGAAATTCTGGATATGAATCGCTTCACCACCTGGCCCATTCTGACGGGCAACCTCTTTGCCTTTGATGTCGTAGATGACGTAGTCCGTGCCGAAGTTCACAAGGCTCCCACCCTCGCCATAAAATGCGACGAAGGGGAGCTTCTCATTCGAGCGCGGGTGGCAACTGCTGCTGTCCCAGATGCCGACAGAAGTCCCGAAGTCGTAAGTCGCGAGGATGGTGTCAGGCGTTTGTTGGTCGTCATCAAAATGATAGCGGCCTCCATTGCAGGTCACCTTCTGGGGGTATTCAACGCCGAGTCCCCAACGGATGAGGTCTAAAGCGTGGGGCCCATTGTTGGCAAGTTCACCGCCACCCCAGTGCCAACGCCAATGCCAGTTGTAATGGACGAGGTTATCCACGTAAGGACGCTCAGGCGCGGGCCCTTGCCAGGCGCTGTAATCGAGACCCTCAGGAATTGGAGCTGGTTTGCCTCGGCCGATGGACCCGCGCTGGTTGTTGTACCAACCCCGCGCGGAAGTGACCCGTCCAATGGCGCCGGAGCGAAGCTTTTCCATTGCTTCAATGATCGCGGGCCAACTACGACGTTGGTTACCCATCTGAACCTTGCGGTTATTTTTTCGGGCTGCCTGCACCATCATTTCTGCCTCCCATGGATTATGACTCGCGGGCTTTTCCACGTAGACATGCTTCCCCGCGGAACAGGCCAAGATGGTGGCTGGAGCGTGCCAGTGATTCGGCGCGGCGATGAACAGCGCGTCGATATCCTTGTCCTCGAGAACCTGCCGGACATCTTTGACCGCCTTGGGCGTTTTCTCCTGTTTTTCCGAGGTCGTCTTAACACCGCGCGCAAGGCGGCTGTCATCCACATCGCAAACATAGCCGACCTCAAGATTCTTGAGTGTGAGGCTGCTTCGAACATGATCGAGGCCGCGACCCAGCCCCATCACTCCAATGACGATTCTCTCACTGGGGCTTTGTGAGCGAAGGATTGCTGGCGCGCCAAACGCCGCGGCAAGAGCGGTGGCAGTGGCGGCGCGTTTGACAAAGCGGCGGCGAGTGATTGGGGCTTTCATAGGCTCAGCAACATTTTGGTCGCTTCAGCTCCGAGCGGTCAAACGCAAAGCGCGGGTGGCGGTGTTTACTTTCGCAACCCCATTCGGTTGACTGGCGGCGGAAATGAAGATCTACGCGACGATCACGGTGATTGGCAAAGACAAGACAGGCGTTATCGCACGTATCACGAACTATTTGTTCGAGCAAAAAGCGAACATCGAAGCCTTGGAGGAGCAGGTCACGCGTGGGCAGTTCAGCATGATCCTGCAAGCGAGCTGGGAGCAGGAGCAACTGGATCGTGCGGGGATGGAGAGCGGTTTAGAGGCCGTTGGGCAGCAGCTCGGAATGGAAACGAGCATTATGTTCACCGAACCGGGGCGGTTGCAGCGCATGGGAATCCTGGTGACAAAGGAGAGCCACTGCCTGGAAGCCATATTGCGCGCAGTGGCTCAAAAGGAGCTGGAGACTGAACCAGTTGTGGTCGTGAGCAACCGGCCCGAACTGCGCCCTTTGGCTGAGGGTGCGGGGCTGCCGTTCGAGCAGATCGAATGGGAAGATCGGACCCGCGCTGAGGAACAGGCCATTCGGGTGCTCCAGAAGCATGGGGCGGATTTTGTGACGCTCGCCCGCTTTATGAAAATCCTGAGCCCCAACTTCGTTTGGCGGTACAAGAACAAAATCATCAACATTCATCCTTCGTTGCTCCCGAGTTTCCCTGGGCCACAGGCGTATCGTCAGGCGTACGAGCATGGCGTCAAAATCATCGGGGTGACCGCGCATTTCGTGAGCATGCACCTGGACGAAGGACCAATCATTGCGCAAAGCGCATTTGAAACGCGTCCGAATATGACTCTTCGCGAGATTGTCGCCGAAGGCCAGCGCCTGGAAGCGGCCACCCTCCTGAAGGCCATTCAGCTCTACCTGGCTAAGCGGCTGGACGTCTATTGGGGCGTGGTCAAAGAGGTTTAACCTCTGTGTCGAGGTCGGCGTTTGACTTAAGTCAGAACGAGTACTGGTTTGTTGTAACCAGCCAAAAACGGACAGGGATGAGCAAGGAATGTAAAGCGAGGAAACGTCAGGCGGGCGACGCTTTTCCTGCTTGGAACGGAACTCATCAGCCGACCTCTTAGACCAACCCGCAGCCTGGAGTGACCCAGCCATTGCGGGAGACTCTTCGGCTACCGCTGAACCGGCTCGCTGCTTTCATTGCGGCACCCGTTGCCGCGGGGAGGTCTTCACACTTTTAGAGAAGTCATTCTGCTGCCAGGGCTGCAAAACCGTTTTCGAGATCCTTTCCGAAAACGGGCTGAATGATTTTTACAGCCTGAGCGAGAACGCAGGCGTGAGGGTGAAACGAGCCACGCGCGCGGACCAGTTCTCCTATCTCGATGCCCCAGCGGTGCTGGAGCGTTTGGTGAATTTCACCAACGGCAAGCTCACGCGCATCACCTTTCACATCCCGTCCATGCACTGCATCGCCTGTGTTTGGCTGCTGGAAAACCTCTTTCGCCTCAAGGCGGGCATTGGACAATCGCAGGTTAATTTTCCGCGCAAAGAGCTGTCGCTGAGCTTCGAGAACGAGAAGGTAAAACTCAGCGAGGTGGTTGGCCTGCTGGCGGCGCTCGGTTATGAGCCGGAACTGAAGTTTTCCGACCTGGAGAACCATGCGAAAAAGCCGGTGAATAGAAGGCTCTGGTTGCAAATGGGCATAGCTGGGTTCGCCTTCGGCAACATCATGCTGTTCAGCATCTCGGCTTACCTGGGCCTGGATAGCTTCAGCGGGCCGGGGTTCAAGAAACTGGTCGGCTACATAAGCCTGTTCCTCGCGCTACCGGTGGTGACGTATAGCGCCTGGGATTATTGGCGTTCATCCATTATCAGCCTGAGGCAAAAGCTTCTGACGATCGATGTTCCGATCGCAGCGGGGATTCTCGCCATCTATGCGCAAAGCGCTTACGAGGTTTTGAGCGGAGTTGGTGAAGGTTACTTTGACTCTCTCTGCGGGCTGATTTTCTTCCTGCTGTGCGGGCGGTTGTTTCAACAAAAGACCTACGACCGGCTGGCGTTCGACCGTGACTACAAATCGTTTTTCCCACTGTCCGTCACACGCATCGCCCACGGGACCGAAGAAACCGCCGCTTTGGCCCAGGTGGAAACCGGCGACCATTTGCTGGTACGGAACGGCGAGTTGATTCCGGCTGATGCGCGCCTGGTGAGCGGCGCAGCAGTGATTGATTACAGCTTTGTGACGGGCGAATCAGAGCCGGTCGAGAAGCAAGCAGGCGATCATCTTTACGCCGGCGGCAGGCAAATGGGGGGAGCGATTGAAATTGAGACTGTGAAGGCGGTTTCACAGAGCTACCTGACTTCTCTTTGGAACCAGGAAGCTTTCCGCAAAGAGAACAGCGAGACGCTCGCGACGCTCACAAACATCTTTAGTGAGCGTTTCACCCGGATCGTCATCGCGATCGCCGCGGGAAGCGCGGTCTTTTGGTGGCCCACCAGCCCGGCTTTGGCGATCAAAGCATTCACGTCGGTCTTGATTGTCGCTTGCCCGTGCGCATTAGCGCTAGCCGCGCCCTTTACGCTCGGCACAGCGCTGCGGGCGCTCGGGAAGAGGAACATCTTTGTCAAAAGCCCCGTCGTTCTTGAGACCTTGGCGCGGGTGACTGCGGTCGTGTTCGACAAGACCGGGACGCTTACTGCGGCAGGAGCCGGCTCGATCCGTTTCGAAGGCAACGCTCTGAACGATCAGGAAAAGGGCTGGGTTTTCTCGTTGAGCAGACACTCGACGCATCCATACGCAGTCAGAATCAGTGAGGCGCTGGCGGAAGAACAATACCCGCAAGTGGTGCGCTCGTTCCTCGAAACGACCGGCTGCGGGATCGAGGCGAACATCGGATCCAATGAGATCTGGATGGGATCAGCAGCGTGGTTAGCGACGCGCAATGTTGCCGCTCCAAAAGGCGCCATGAAGGGAAGCCATGTCCACCTGGCTATTAACGGCACGTACCGTGGGTGCTTCGTGCTCGCCAGCGCTTTGCGCGAGGAAACCGAGCAACTCATTGGGTCTCTGCGAGCCAACCATCAACTCGCGCTCTTGAGCGGGGACAACGACAAGGACCGCGCCAAGTTTCAGGCTCTTTTCGGAACAGAATCTCGTCTGGCCTTCAACCAATCCCCTGTGGAGAAGCTCGCGTTCATTCGCTCCCTCCAGGGTGAAGGAAACACTGTGATGATGGTCGGCGACGGCTTGAATGACGCTGGCGCGCTTAAGCAGAGCGATGTGGGTGTGGCAGTGGTCGAGCGGATCAGCGCCTTCTCGCCCGCCAGCGATATCATTGTCGCCGCCGGTGCCGTGCCGAAGCTCGCAGCCGCCCTGAAGTTTTCAAAAGGAGCCGTGCGCATTGTGCGCGTGAGCTTCTTGATCTCCGGATTTTACAACGTGATCGGCATTGCCATAGCGGCCAGCGGCAGTTTGTCGCCCATCGTGTGCGCCATCCTTATGCCGCTGAGTTCGGTGAGCGTCGTGGGATTTGCCTGCGGGGCAACAGCATGGCTGGGTAGGCGCTCCGGGCTGGGTGAACCTTCGCAGTTCCAAAGTAAGAACAAGCAACCATGAGCGTCATTTTTCTATTAATCCCGCTGAGCATCGTGCTCGCCGCCTGTTTCCTTGGGGCGTTTATCTGGGCGGTGAGGAGCGGCCAATACGAGGACACCTGCACACCATCAATGCGACTGCTGACTGAAGAAAGAGCCGTGAAGAATTTCAAAGAGAAGGCTGAGCTACCATGAACATAGAAACATTCAAATACGACAATCGGATCGTCCGCGCGTTCGCGATTGCCACCGTGGTCTGGGGCCTGGTGGGGATGAGCGCCGGACTGCTGGCTGCCGTCCAGTTGTTCTGGCCGGAGGCAAACTTCAACCTGCAGTTCACAACTTTCGGCCGAATTCGGCCGCTCCACACGAACGCCGTGATCTTCGCATTCGTGGGCAACGGCATGTTCATGGGCATCTATTACTCGCTGCAACGCTTGTGCAAGGCACGCATGTACAGCGACCGGCTGAGCTGGATTAACTTCTGGGGATGGAATGCCATCATCGTCGCAGCGGCTATCACCCTGCCGTTGGGCTTCACCACCAGCAAAGAGTACGCTGAGCTGGAATGGCCGATTGATCTCGCGATTGCCGCAGTCTGGGTCGTGTTCACAGTGAACCTGCTCGGCACGATCCTGAAGCGGCGCGAGAAGCACCTCTACGTGGCGATCTGGTTTTACATCGCCACGGCAATCACCGTGGCGGTGCTGCACATCTTCAATTCGTTGGCGGTCCCCGCGAGCTGGTTCAAGAGCTACTCCGTTTATGCCGGTGTGCAGGATGCGTTGGTTCAATGGTGGTACGGGCACAACGCGGTCGCCTTCTTTTTAACCACTCCATACCTCGGCCTGATGTATTATTTCCTGCCGAAGGCGGCGGAGCGTCCCGTCTTTTCGTATCGCCTGTCGATCATCCACTTCTGGGCGCTCATCTTCATTTACATCTGGGCGGGGCCGCATCATCTGCTCTACACCGCCTTGCCAGATTGGGCGCAATCCCTCGGGATGGTTTTCTCCATCATGCTCGTTGCTCCGAGCTGGGGTGGCATGCTGAATGGGTTGCTCACGCTGCGCGGCGCGTGGGACAAACTCCGCACGGAGCCAATGCTCAAGTTCATGGTGGTAGCGCTCACTGCCTATGGCATGGCGACTTTGGAAGGGCCAATGCTCTCGATCAAGAGCGTCAACTCCCTCTCCCACTACACCGACTGAACGGTCGCTCACGTGCATACCGGCGCGTTGGGCTGGAACGGGTTCCTGACCTTCAGCGTTCTCTATTGGCTCCTGCCAAAGCTCTACAACACACAGCTTTGGTCCAAACGGCTGGCCAACTGGCACTTCTGGATCGCGCTGCTCGGCATGATGTTCTACGTGGTGCCGATGTACTGGAGCGGCATTGCGCAAGGGCTGATGTGGAAGCAATTCACGCCCGAAGGGTTCATGCAATACCCGAACTTCCTGGAAACAGTGCTGCAATTGATCCCCATGCACAGGCTGCGCGCGATTGGTGGATCGCTCTACATCGTGGGGGCATTCATCATGGCTTACAACCTCTGGCGGACAGCGCGCTCGGGCGTCTTCGTCCCTGACGTTGAGGCGCAAGCGGCGGCGCTTAAATCCCAAGACGCCCACGCGCCAGCGGATCCATGGAAGCATCGTTGGCTGGAATCCAAGCCGGTGTTGTTCACCGCGCTGACCACGTTGGCCATCTTGATCGGCGGTTTGATCGAAATCGTGCCGCTCTACCTGATCAAACAAAACGTGCCGACGATCGCGAGCGTGAAGCCTTACACGCCATTGGAAGTGATGGGCCGGGACTTCTACATCCGCGAGGGTTGTGTTGGCTGCCATTCGCAAATGGTGCGCCCCTTCCGCTCAGAAACGGAGCGTTACGGGGAATACTCGAAGGCTGGTGAGTTCGTGTTTGAGCATCCCTTCCTGTGGGGTTCCAAGCGCACTGGCCCCGACCTTCATCGCATCGGCGGGAAGTACCCGGACGCCTGGCATTACAACCACATGGATGATCCGACCAGCACATCGCCTGGTTCCATCATGCCGCGCTACTCCTGGTTGTTGAAACAAAAGATCGACACCAACGCTGTGGCGGCCCGAATCACCGCGCTGCGCAAGGTGGGCGTCCCCTACCCTGCCGGTTATGAAGCCGTGGCGGTGGCTGACCTGCAAAAGCAAGCAGCCTCAATTGTCGCGAGCCTGGAGACGGGCTCCATCAAGGCTGAGCCTGACAAGGAGATCATCGCGATGATCGCGTATCTGCAACGGCTCGGCACCGACATCAAGGCAGCCCCGCAAGAGGAAGCGCCCCTGGAAACATCACAAGCTCCAGCGCCTCTCAAGCAAGCGTCAGCCACACCAACCATCATCAATAACTAAAGGTCGTTATGGTTAAGAACATATTGCAAAGCATCGGGGGGATTGGGCTTTACGGGGTGATCTCCGTTTGCCTCTTCTTCGCGGTCTTCAGCGGGGCAGTCCTGCTGGCCTGCCTGCATCGCCGCGGTTTCCTCGACCGGATGAGCGTCATGCCCCTCGAGGATGGTGAACGGCCAATTCAAAGCGCAGGAGGAAGTGACCATGAATAATCCAAAAGATCCGAACGAACAGGATCCGCTGCTCATCGACCACGAGGCTGATGGAATCAAAGAGTTGGACAACTTGCTCCCCCGCTGGTGGGTGTGGCTGTTCTACCTCTGCATCGCGTTCTCCGTCGGCTACATGCTCTACTACCACGTGCTCAATGTGGGTGATTTGCAGATCGCCGAATACCAGAAGGAAGCGAAGGCTGGCGAAGCCATTAAATCCGCTGCGTTGGCGAAGTTCGAAAGCTCACTCGACAGCCTGGAGCCACTTAAGGATGACAGCGCGATTGCAGCTGGAAATCAGGCTTATCTAACCTACTGCGCGCCTTGTCATCGGGCGGATGGTGGCGGTTTGGTTGGCCCGAACTTGACCGACGATTACTGGATTCACGGCTCCAATTATGTGGAGTCAGTGAAGGTCATCATCAACGGCGTTCCAGACAAAGGAATGCTCACGTGGCGCGGGGTTCTTAAGCCTGCGGAGATTCAAAACGTCGCCAGCTACATTTGGACATTGCGGGGCACTAAGCCCGAAAATCCGAAGCCGCCGGAGAATCAACAAGCCGCGGCGCCAGCCAGCAACGATTACGAGTAAAGTCGTTCACCAAGCAGGTAGCACATGTCTGTCACGATCCAACCAACTCCGAATGGCTCCCACAGGAACGCTGGGGTCCAGCAGGATATCCATTGGGAGGATTTCCGTGATCACTTGGCGACTGCGGAGAAGGATGGCAAACGGAAGTGGGTTTACGCAAAGAAGCCGTCCGGCAAATGGTATCGGCGGCGGGCATGGTTCAGTGTCCTGCTCCTGGCCATAATGTTCATTGGGCCGTTTGTTCGCATTAACGGCAACCCACTCTTAATGTTCAACATCGTCGAAAGGCGTTTCTCGATCCTGGGGCAAATCTTCTGGCCACAGGATGTGGTGATCTTTGCCGTGGCGATGCTGCTATTCATCACCAGCATCATCATCTTCACAACTGCGTTTGGGCGGCTCTGGTGCGGCTGGGCCTGCCCGCAAACCGTCTTGATGGAGATGGTGTTCAGGCGAGTCGAGTATTGGATTGAAGGCGATGCCGCAGAGCAACGCGCTCTCGCAACGGCCCCCTGGAGCCGCACCAAAGTGGCCAAGAAAGCCCTGAAGCACGCGACATTCTTCGGCCTGTCGTTCCTGATAGGGAACACCTTGCTCAGCTACATCATCGGGGCGGACGCCTTGATCGACATCGTGCGGGACGATCCTCGCGAGCATATCACCGGGCTTTCGTTCATGATGTTATTCACGCTGATCTTTTACGCGATCTTTGCCAGGTTCCGTGAACAAGCGTGCACGTTCATCTGCCCGTACGGCCGTTTTCAATCGGCTGTGCTTGATGAGAACACGATGGTGGTGGCCTACGACCATAAACGGGGTGAGAAGCGGGGCAAGTTGCACCGGAACCAAGCTTGGGCAAATCGTCTCGCAGAGGGGTATGGCGATTGCGTGAATTGTCGTGCATGCGTTGCGGTCTGCCCCACGGGAATCGACATTCGCAATGGCACGCAAATGGAGTGCGTGAGCTGCACCGCTTGCATCGATGCCTGCGATAGCGTGATGACGAAGGTCGGCCGCCCAACCGGTCTTATTCGTTACGCCTCTCTGAACAGCATTGAGAAAGGCGAGAGATTCCGCTTCACCGCCCGGATGGGGTGGTATTCCGCCGTGCTGTTCGCGCTTGCGATGCTCTTGTCCGCGCTGGTGTTTACACGCGCAGAAGTTGAAACGCTGTTCCTGCGCGCGCCCGGCGCGCTCTACCAGGAGACTGCGGACGGGAAGATTCAAAACCTCTACACCGTCAAGGTAATCAACAAGACCTCACATGAAATCGCAGTCCAAATGAGGGTAGAAAATTTCCCCGCCGAGCTGCAAATCATGGGACACAAGCATTTCAGCGTGGCCAAGGAGCAACTCGCGCAAACCTCCGTGTTGATTCGGGCGGACAAAGCCGCCGTTCAATCGGCCAAAACGCCCCTGAAGATCGGGGTGTATTCCAACGACAAACTTTTAGAGACCGTCGAGACCGTTTTTGCGGGACCACGAGATCGCTGAGGAGAACGCATGAAGAAGATTCTGAACAACCCATGGCCCTACGCAATAATGGCGTGGTTCGCACTTGCAATCACCGGCATGGTCATTTGGATCACCGTGGCGGTTCGCAATGACCACGAACTCGTGCGCAAGGATTACTACGAGGCGGAACTCCGTTTTCAAACTCAGTTCGACAGCGTTCAACGAACCAAACCGATTCGCAAGGATGTCGCTGTGGCGTATGAGCCTTCTCGTGAGAGCGTGACCGTCAAACTGCCCGCTTCTCATCATGGCGCTACCGGGGTGGTTCACTTTTATCGGCCCTCTGAGGCCAAACTCGACCGAAAGTTCGACCTGCAACTCAGCGAAGCCGCCGTTCAAGAGCTGGCAGTCAAAGATATGAAAGCCGGTCTTTGGAAGGTCCAGGTCGCGTGGACCGTAAACGGGGTGCAATACTACTTCGATCAACCACTGATGCTCGCGGGAACCCAATAATGATCGAACTGCCCACAGCCTTCCTGCTCGGGCTGGTCGGCAGCCTGCACTGCATCGGGATGTGCGGGCCGCTCGCCCTTGCGGTTCCGCGCGTGGGCTCCACAAATCGCGCCTTGGTCGTAAGCCGCCTGCTCTACAACGGCGGCCGCATAACCACTTACATGGTTATTGGCGGAGTGTTCGGCCTCGTCGGCAAAAGCATAGCGCTTGCAGGCCTGCAGGAATGGCTGTCGATCATTGCAGGAGCGCTGTTGCTGGTGGGGTTGGCCTTCTCTCGCCAAGCTGCGGCGATTGCGCCGATGGGACGGATGGTAATCAAGTTGAGGAATCGATTCGGACTGCTGTTGCGGAGGCGAACATATCCAGCAGTTGCCGGCCTGGGTCTGCTGAATGGTTTGCTCCCTTGTGGTTTGGTTTATGCGGCGGCCACTGGCGCGGCGGCGAGCGCTGGTTTGCTCGCCGGCACGGGCTTCATGCTGGCATTCGGAATTGGCACCTTGCCAGTAATGCTGGGCCTTGGGTTGATTGGCCCACGGCTCCAAGGTGTATTGGGTTTCAAGCTCCAAAGGCTCATCCCTGTTTCCGTTGCCTTGGTTGGAGCATTGCTGATCCTGCGCGGCCTCGCCCTGGGCATACCGTACATTAGTCCCGACCTTGCGCCCGAAGCAGGAGTCACAGTTAAGTGCCACTGAGCGCCTCTAGCTGACGCATCGCGAGGGAAAATCCCTTGCGTTTGGGGTTGCCCAGGCCTATCTCAAACAGATGCATCGCCGTGACTTTCTCAAGTTGACCGCAGCTTCCATTGCTGCTGCCGGGCTGGACATTTCCGCCGCAGACATTCTCTCCGGGAAACCTAAACGCGTTGGCCTCATCGGCACCGGCTGGTATGGCAAAGCCGATCTCTTCCGTCTTATCCAGGTTGCTCCCGTAGAAGTCGTCTCCCTCTGCGACGTCGACAAGAAAATGCTCGCTGAGGCTGCGGACATGGTTTCTGAGCGGCAGGCTTCAAAGAAGAAGCCGCGGACGTATGGCGATTACCGCGAGATGCTCAAGGAGAAGGATCTCGACATCGTGCTGATCGCGACGCCGGACCATTGGCACGCGCTGCCGATGATCGACGCAGTGAAAGCAGGGGCTCATGTTTATGTGCAGAAGCCCACCAGCGTGGATGTGGTTGAGAGCCAGGCGATGCTCGCGGCTGCGAAGAAATATAAACGCGTCGTGCAGGTCGGCACCCAGCGCCGCAGCACTCCACACCTCATCGAAGCTCGCGACCAAATCATCCGCGAAGGAAAGCTGGGGAAGATTCACCAGGTCGATATCTACTGCTATTACCACATGCGCGCCCGCGAAAACCCCGCGGACACGACGGCGCCCGACTTCCTGGATTACGACATGTGGACAGGCCCTGCTCCAATGCGCCCCTACAACAAGCTGATCCACCCACGCAGTTGGCGCGCCTTTATGGAGTACGGCAACGGCATCGTTGGCGATATGTGCATCCACATGCTCGATATGGTGCGCTGGATGATGGACCTCGGTTGGCCCACCTCAATCAGCTCCAACGGCGGCATTCTTTTCGACAAGGCGAGCAAGGCCAACATCACTGACACGCAGACAGTCACCTTCGACTACGATGGCCTGCCGATTGTTTGGCAGCACCGCACGTATGGCGACGCGCCGGATCCCAAGTATCCCTGGGGCGCGACGATTCACGGCGAAAAAGGGATCCTCAAGGCGAGCGTGAACAGTTACGACTTCATCCCCCGCGATAAGAGCCAGAAGGCTATTCACAAGGATGTGACTTTTGAGCTGGAGCAATATCCTATCGACAAAGTGGAGAAAGATCTGGAACGCCACGTTGCCCCTGCTATTCGCCGGCATATGCTCGACTTCCTCGCGGCCATTGAGAAGCGGAGCAAGCCCGTTGCCGACATTGAGCAAGGAGTAACTTCAACAATCAGCTGCATTTTGGCCAACATCTCGCAGGAGCTTGGCCGAAGCGTCCGCTACGACCATCGCAAAGGCGAGATCATCAGCGACCCCGATGCCAACCGCTTGCTTGCGCGGCAATACCGCGCTCCGTGGGTGCATCCCGATCCGAAGAGCGTTTAGTGGAACAACCGCTCGCCTGCCCGTGAGCGGTAAGGTCCGACTCCTGGAGTAAACGGGCGCGCACGGCCATGCTTGCGCGCTTCGAAGTCATATTGGAAGAGCACTCCAACGGAGTTGGCGCCACGTCCATGGCTCCGCAACGCGCGAATCCCGTGCCCATAAACGAGCGTCACGAACCAACTGCGGCGGGGAGAAGCGTAAGTTAGCCCGCCGCCCACGCCCGCATGCAAATGCCCGCCGGGCATTTCCAAGCCGGGCAGGTAATCAATGTATGCGCCCGCCGCCAACAGATCAGCGTACCAATGCTTCCCCGGCGTGAGGGGGATCGAGTATTGGCCATTGAGGAGCACGAAGTTTTCCGCGCTTAGCTCCTGGTAAAAATATCCCGGAATGCTCAACGGAAATTCTGAGCCGAAAGGAAGCACGCCGCCCAGGCGATAAGCCCCGAAACGATCAGCCTCGAAAGTGGTGCCGACAGTGAAGGAAACATCAAACAGCTGCTCCGACGGGAACGTGTACTTGAGAAGCGCTCGAGCCCAGACCGCGTGCGTGGAGTTTTCTAGGTTGCGGTCATTCGCGAACCCGTACCCTTCCGATTCATCGCGGAATGCATAGTCATACCAGGCCGACAGCTCCATCGCTAAAGGAGCCGTGAGGCTGGGCTCTCTGCCGCCAAACCGAAGTCCGACCCGTCCGCTGTAATAGTTGTGATCGGGCGGCAGCTCAAAGTTCGCCGCAGTGTCGTCCTCGTCAAAAATCGAGCGGCCAACCTCCCCACGAAAAACTGCCCACAACGGGATTTCGGAGCCGGGGTTGAGCCGGTGGTAAATGGACGCGGAGAAGTTCCCGCCATGCCCGTTAAAGGATTCTTCTTCAATGTACCGCCCGCGACGGATCTCTGAGTAGGTGTTCGCGAATCCGCCGCCAGCCACGCCAAACGCCACATCAGTGTTCGGGCCTAACAGTTCGCTGAAGCCAAGTTCGGCATCGATGTAGATAGGCGCGATCGCCAGGCGGAGGGTGCGATCTTCCGCGGTGAACTCCGGCTTGTTGTAGTAGTAAAATCCATACCCGGAGATGGGCGCTTTTCCTTCGAGGGGCTGGTTGTAGCCGAGCTGAATGAGCCGCCGCTTGTAAGGATCGATCTGCCCGTGAGCCTTAGCCCCGTAGAAACAGATGCACGCTGCCAATATTCCGGAGAACAGACCCAGTTTCCTCGTCACGCCTGGCGATCTTACACAAACGGTCCTCAGCGAGCAACTTGCCCCCCCTCCCTGCCCTCGCAAATCAAGACTAAAAGCAATGTGAAGAACTTTTTCCAGCCCCTCCTTGTGGATGAGTTTTGGCGAAGTAAGATGCGCGACGCTGATGTTCAATCTCGGATCGCTTAACCCGCAACAACGCGAAGCTGTGCAGACGATACGAGGCCCGGTGCTGATCCTGGCCGGCGCGGGCACAGGCAAGACGCGTGTGATCACCTGCCGCATTGCGCACATGGTTCAGCAAGGAATCCCGAAGGAGAAAATCCTGGCGGTCACCTTCACGAACAAAGCCGCGCGCGAAATGCAGGAGCGCGTGTCCGAAATGCTGCCGCGGAAGCGGAAAGATGAGGAGAAAACGGAGCGCCCGACCATCGCCACCTTTCACTCACTCTGCGTGCGAATCCTTCGCCAGCACATTGAGGCCCTCGGGTACAAGAAAAACTTCGTGATCTACAGCGATTCCGAGCAAATCGCGACACTGAAGAAAATCCTGGCGCGCGTCCATGTTGGCGAAGACAGCGTCGACGTGCGGCAGGTGTTGAGCGCAATCAGCAAGTATAAAAACGCGAATTGCGATCCCGCAGCAGTGGCGCTCGATAGCCACGGGCAGATC
>Ga0196963_10001023_pt1 | contig 20733 bp, 15 predicted proteins | sample S1_5metaG_FD_148600 | JGI IMG/M metagenome (GOLD analysis project Ga0196963, IMG submission 148600) | Soil microbial communities from Anza Borrego desert, Southern California, United States - S1_5 | ecosystem: Environmental > Terrestrial > Soil > Desert | place: USA: California | collected... | reverse complement strand
GATTTAGTCAAAGATGGTTCCACCGTCCTGTCTGCACCTGAACGGGGATATGAATTAGATAACTTTATTGCTGGTCGAGTTGCGATGCAGGTAACAGGCCCTTGGACGTTAGCCCAATTACAGCAAAGTAAAATTGATTTTGGAGTATTGCCCATTCCTTCGCAAGCAAACCGTTCCACAGTGGTTGGGGGTGAACACCTATTTGTAATGAAGACTAGCCCAGAACGAGAGCAAGCAGCGGCGAAGTTTTTAGAGTATGTGGTGGGTGAAGATTTCCAAACGGGTTGGAGTTTAGGGACAGGCTATTTACCTATCAACTTAAAAGTGCGTCAAAGTGAAACTTATCAAGCATTTGTCGCGGAACAACCGGTGCTGAAAGTGTTTTTAGCACAAATGCAGTGGGCACGTTCTCGCCCGATTATTGCTGGTTATAATCGTTTATCTGAAAGCTTGGGTCGAGCGATTGAAGCGACTCTGTTGGGTGCCTCTCCTCAAGAAGCGCTGCAAACGGCACAAAAGCGAATTGAACTCATTTGGGATAATAAAGCTTGAGATTTGAGGATTACCGAGTTAGGTAGGGAATCGCGGCACCCAACCTATCTGTGTAGAAATTATCTGCTTGAGGTTCAGCAGATTTGGTAAAGCGATCGCCTGCTTAAATTAGCGGATTAGGAGGCGAGAACCTGGAGGACATTCCACTTCAGTCGCATTGGTTTTAGGTAGAGTGGGAGGTTCTGGAGGAATCACTGAGGGCCTATTGCTTTCACACACCCCGCCTATTGTCGCGTCCTCAGTTCCTTTTTTAATCATAAATACTGCACTTGTATAACTCTTCAAACCCGAAACTTTGGGTTGAGCTGTCATGATGACGCTTTTACTGGGATCTGACTGAGGAACGATCCAATATCTATAATTCTTCGTTTCTGGTAGGATTCCTAAGTCTAAATCTTTAAGGGTATTGGCAAACTTAGGTTTTTCAAGTCGGTAGGCTTGCTGAGCGCGAGTCATACTTTCTATATAAGCTTTTGCCTCTGATTGCTTTGCTTTACCCGCTTGTGACAGAAAAGTAGGCAGGACGATCGCTGCCAAAATACCGACGATAATGATCCCGAAGAAGCCACACCCTAAACAGCCAAAAACCCAAATCAAAATGTTTGAACTCTTCGATGGATTGGGTTGAGATGGCTGTGAGAAATCATTGGGGTTTGATGGCTGTGTCATCTTCAACAAAACTCCCGAATTGAAACGTAAATAATATAGCAGTGGATACACAGCTGAGGAGATTCATTTCTGGAAGAGACGTTTCCTTTAACTCTTTCCTAAAAAGTATAGGGATTAGCGCCAGCCCAACCAACGCAGAAAAGGCACAACCACGTAGTAGCTGACTCCTAACCAAGCCGCAATGATTACGCCTAAGAGACTGAAAAAAGCAACACTCATTCCTAAGGATGGCAGGCTGGTAGTTGAAGCAGAGAATAAGTCAATGAGGAGTTGAGGCGGCAATAAGTTTAAACCCACTAAAGCTGCAAAGGTCGTACTGGTACCAAAAGCACTTATAAAGCTATGAACTAGGTAATGGCTGGGTAAGCCTAAACCGAGAGTCAGAGGTACCACGGCAACAGTAATCAACGTAACCAAGCGCGGCACAGTTTCAGAAGGGACAGTGGCCTGCCAAATCACATAACCCAAGGCATAGCCTAAGACTCCCATCAATCCTGCGATTAAAGAACGCTTACGCTGACCAAAACCTCCAGCCTCAGTGAGTCCAACGGCTGTTCCTAACCCTGCCCATGCAAAGAGCAAAATTTGTGCTCCGATGGTAAGCGCAATCTCCGGAAACAGCAGGGGTAACTGTTGTGTGAGAAAACTCGCAGTATACGCACCTAAAGGCGTCCAATAAGCAATGCCGAAGCCTGCGATCGCTCCTATAATCGCACCAATGCCTCCGAGCAACATTTCCCAAAACGTATCTAGGCACGCTTTGAGGAACTGGGTAATCAGTTTGAGGAAGAAGAAGGCAACTTGTGTCAGTGCTTTGCTGAATGTGCCTATCCCTTGAGATAACTGCCCTAACACCCACCAAGACACCTGTAGACCCGTTCCCGCGACTCTGGTAAGAACTTGATAAAAAGACTCTGGTACCTTGGCGGCTGCCCAACTAGGGGTTGTGTTCATTCTGGAAACCCCAGTTAGGCGTGCTTGAATTTGGGCAGCCGTTGCTGGTCGCTTCTGCACATCCGTTTGCACCATGTCATCTAGCACATCCGCTAGATAGGGACTGACTCGTGCACGGTGTCGCCAGCGTAATTCTGCTGTTATCGGATCTTCCAAATCCGCAGGATACTCACCCGTTAGCAAGTGAATCATCGTCCTGCCTAGTGCATAGAAATCAGTAGCAGGTGCCACCGCACCCCCAGCAATTTGTTCTGGCGGACTGTAACCTGGAGAAACTAGCCGAGTGGAACTGACTTCTTGACCCCGCCGCATTAAGCCAATTTGTTTTGCCCCCCCAAAATCAATCGCTACCAGTTGCCCTGTCTGCTGACGCAACATTAAGTTAGAAGGTTTGAGATCTCGGTGAATAATTTGACGCCGATGCAACTCGTCTAAAATCTCCAAAGACTGGTTCAACCAGTTCAACACAGACACCTCAGAACAGCCTTGCGGATGTTGCTCTAAGATATCTTGCAACGTCGGCCCATTGATTTTTTCCATGACGATGCAGGGTAGCCGACGTTCAGAAGCATTCTCTAGGCTGAGATAAAAAAAACCGCCTGTCTCCACTCTGGGAACGCCTGAATGCCGCAAACTCATCAAAACTGCGGCTTCTTGTTCAAACAGTTCCAGCGCTTTAGGGGCGGTTTCCATCAATACTTTCAAGACTCGCTCCGTTTGCCCCTGCAAGTCCCAAACGCTATAGAGGACGGCAAATCCTCCTGAACCGAGTCTATGAAAAGGAATGTAGCGATTATTTAATCTGAGAGAAGCGCCACAACTGTTGCAAAACTTGTTATCCCAAGCCTGGGGATAGGGACGCGCACATTCTGGATTAATACAGTGAGCAACACTCGCAGCAGATAGGGACACAATTAAGATGAGACACAGACTCCCTCGATTCTACACGACAGATCTCAAGTAGTTTTATACAGGCGATCGCTCTGCAATCAGGTTGCTGTCCCTAATTAAACCAAGACTTACGCATCTCCACGGGAAATCAGCATTTCAGAACTTGAGTTCAATCCTTCCCTAGTCTCCACTCGCTTTTGTCAGTCTTGTCTAGGGTTAATTGTGTTTGCCCCAGCACAACTTAGGCAACTCTACTCATATGGCAAAGAAAGTTAATTTAGGAAGAGAGAAGTTGTATAGCTAAGGTTAATCAGCCTAGTAAACATAAAAAGTTATAGCTGAAGCGTTATGTTGAGAAAAAACCTAGAAGAGTTGTGAGGTTAGTGAGTATTGAAGAGAGGCTACTCATCTGTTGACCTAATATATATAGCAGTCATAAATAATTTTTTTAAAGCGAGATACCCGATTTTCTAGGGAAACTAAGAGCTAAATTTTTGAGATTTTACCACTCTAGTTAGGCTTGACATAGTCTGTGAAAACCCTTGCAGGCGGTAAGCTTCCCAAATCCACATTATTTGTTGCCAACCTATTTAGGGTATTTTTCGCAATTTCAATTCTTGAAATATTTCCAATACCATTTGCTTCTGTTTGGGGGTTAGTTTGTTTAAGGCATTACCCCAAATTTTTTCCAATTCATTTCCATCAGAGGGCTTTAATGCTGATGTAAACATACTTAGATACTTTAACCTTTAATACTTTTAGGGTATAAAGTATGAGATAAAAGCACCTCCGTGTATCTACGTATCGTTAGTTAAGAAAAATATAGTTTATAAATAGTATTTTGAGAAATGACTTTACTAAAGTTTAGATATTGACTACTTTCTACTTAAGTTGTTCCTCTGTAAATGTCAGGCAGCGTCAGCTCTGCTGCACCAAAGCAATAGAACCTCACATTTGCACTAGTTGCAATAACTCACTAGGGGGTTAACCTGGGACGGATTATGAACATTCTTGATAACGCTGCAAGAGCTTAGAGAACAGACCAATTAGAGGAGTATTTATACTTAAGAATTTTTGGGATTCTAGATGCTTTAATTGCTTCAGGACTTACGAAGTTATAAAAGTTAAAAACTCAAGAATTGCTTATAAACTTTGAGTTTTTCCTAGTTCCCAATCCGGTCACCCAGTCACTAAGTCTGTCGAAGCGCCAATCCCCAGCCTCTAAAACCTTGATGCTTGCGTAAAAATGCGTAACTCCTATCCTTGAGGACAGTTGTTTGAGTTATGGGTTTGAATGTGCGATCGCACATTTAGGGCGTGGGCATGAAAACTCTTCGGCGTCCCTTGATTATTCTCTTCTCCAGGCGATTGGGGAAGTAGGATAAGAAGGCGAAGAGGGATGAATCACACGGCTGCGGGTTTCTTCATCCAGCAATTTAACAACTTTGTTATAAATTTCTTCTGCTTGTTGTAAGGAATCACCAATACTGGTTAAACCTACTTTGCCAAATTCAGAAAGACAACCGATGAGGTGAAAAACGGTGCCTGTCTCTGTACTGGTATCAAAGTGCAATCGATGGTGGGCAATGATATCCATCAAATCGTTAGGCATTAAGCCATGATAGCGGTCTTTTTGCAAGTTGTCTGAAGCGACGTAATACTTGGGACGACCTTGTTGACTGTAAAACAAGCCTGTAGAAAGTTCATAACGACCATTCGTTAAAAACTTCAGGGTCATAAATGGATGCGTGGTGCCACCTTTTCGCAGGTTAATCTCAATGGCTTGGATATTCCACTCCCAATCGCCTGTTTTAGTCGGCTGACGTACTGCTAGAAAATCAACCCCAAAGCGTTCTAAAGCGCCTTTTTCAGCTAATTTACGACCAACACGCATTCCCAGGTCTTGCAAGCGCAATCGGTAGGCTTCTTCTGCGGGAAAGCGGCAACCCAGAAAAATCTGACCATCCGGGCCACCCAAAATTTGATCGTGAGTTGAAAGGATTTCTACTTCTCCATCTGGAGTAATGCGACCTTGAACGCTGGGCGATCGCTTTTCTTCTCCTTCAATAAAGGCTTCGACTATTGCACCCAACTCTGGAATGCGGCTAGAAAAGTTTTCCCAGGTTTCATTTTTGGCTTGAAAACCAAGATGATTGAACTGATTAGCGATCGCGTCTACTCGTTCGGAATGAGACGCTTCTCCCGGTGCCACTGCCTTTAGCTGTCTTAAATCTAACAGGGCATTTCCTTCTCCAGAAAATCCTTCGTTGAGTTTGACAACAATCCGCTTTAAAGTCGGTTGACGTTCCCATAACTCTGCTGCTGCAACTGCCAAATCCGATGCTTTCCAGATAACATCGCTGCCATCTGGATAAGGCACTCCACTCTCAGCAAAAATTTGGCGGCTACCACTCTTTGTCCCCCAGTACAACAAATCTGGATCTAGGGCAAATAAGGGGACATCCAGTTGCACAGATAAATCTCGTTCTAATGGCGTTGAGTTATAACAAATCATGAAGGATTTACCGGGGCGTAATGCCTGCCGTATCCGTTCCATTAAACGAGGGCGTTCAAGAATTTTTTGGGTGAGGGGTTTAAGGGAAGAATCATAAGTTGAAAATAACAACAGGCGCTCACGCGCATGAGAAAACGGGATACCTGGTAATAGGTGCAAGTAATAATCAATAACAATGGGTGGTATTGGCTGAGAGGTTATATAGATTAAACGAGTTTTCGGGCTTCGCAAACGAATCAGAGAGAACAACAGCCGTTCTTCATAGTGAATGTGTCCCTCGATCTTTTGGATCTCTCGTTGGTCTACGCTGAGAGAGGGAATGACTAGAATATCGCAATCACTTTGTTCTAGCTGATCCATCGTCTGCCAGTGATCGCGCAGCTGAGCCTGAAGCTCTTGAAACCGCTCTACCTGCTCTGAAGTTTGTGAATTTAAAGTTTGCATCGCCCCAACCCTTGACATCATCCCCGTTACGGCGATCTTACTCTGCTTGACCTCAGAAGCAAAATCCTTCCCAAGGCACAATCAAGCGCCTTTAAGTTGCTTTGTCAGCATTCTGAGATGTCAGAAAGTGAGATACCAGACTTCTCTAATGAAGTCCGGTATCTCGTCTCTATGAATCCTGTAAAACTCAAATGATCTCAACTCACTAAAGCTTCACCACGTTGGTAGAGATCACGCGCATAGTCTGTCCAAGTTCCTTGTCCCCAGTAGCGAAAACAACTGGTTTGCAGTAATAAGTTGTACAACAACGCTTCTTGATAGTCTGGGCGCTGAGTTACTGAAGGATCTTGCTGGACTAAAGGGTCATATTTTTCGTGAAATAAGACGCTAAGCTTTTTCATCGGATCTAAGACATTTTCGTAGCCTTGAACCCAACTTAAATGATTCGTCCAGGAGGCACCATCCATATGGAATTGATGGTCAGTTTGCTTCAGGTCTGCGATCGCCTTTTCTACTGCTTCTGGTGTCGCATTCTCTGGATCAACTCGTTGCCAAATCTTGTGTTGATTCACTGCTTGACAAACTGGATAATCGTCAGGATTCACCCCTGCGGCTTCTATCAGTTCTAAATACTCAGTTCCGTTAATCGGAACTACCCCAGTTTTTCCACCGCCTTGATCACGCAGTTCATACCAAACTCGCATAAAATCACGGGGAAACTCATTCATCATCACACCGCCGTTTTCCCCGTCAGCAATTTGAGTCACTAATGAGGGTACACTCTGAGTGCTAATTTGCTGCTTACCGCGCCCTTTTGCCTCAAAATAGGGCTGCATCTGACCCACTAATTTGGTATCAGAACCTTGAGTTTTAATGAGTGCGGTAATACTAATCGTCTCACCGTGAGAATTGCGAGCAACTAAACGGTTGGGAAGGTATTTTTGATCATGTTGTAATCCGGAACCATCCAGATTTTCCACAGAATGTTCTTGCACCATCAACCAGCGATAGCCACAATCTTTTAGGGCTTTGATGTATTCATACAAAGTATCTGGGTGATTGGGTAGGTGCATTTCTGGGGGCGAAAAGCCTTTCACCCGCTTTAGGGCATCGTAACCAAAGATAGCAGCAAAGTATTGTTGCCAGGCTTGGATATGCAGTTTGATGTCGGGAATGGGAGTTGAGGGAATCACCGCATGACTCCACATCGTTCCTAGCCATTCTACATAAGGCTGATATTGAGCGTCAGACGTAATGCGCTTAAGATTATTGAGGATGTCGTCTCGTCCCATTTGCCGCAATCCCCACAACAGATTGCCGGAATAGTCGAGCATGATTCGCGGATTGCAACCTTCAGCAACTAGTTGGGGAATAAACTCACCCATGCGGCTATAGCACCAAGCAAAGACTTCTGCATTATGGTTATCCCCTACATGCGGATGTTCAAACATATTTTGCAGATTGCTAATCAATGCACCGTTTGCACCCGCAGGGATGGTGGGTTGATGCATGTGGAGGGCGCAAGCAAATCCGGCGGTGATGTCTGCTAAACGGAGATTTGTTTTAGGTAAAAATACGGGTTCATTCTGATTCACAACTGAACTAATTTCTGCCTCCCAACCGCAAATATTGGGTAAACCTGACCTCACCTCTTCTAAAGCAGGTAGGTTACGGGATGGTGCTGTTGCAGTCATGGGACTTTCCTCAATAATTACGGTTTGAGCCGTTGCCTTTCATTGTGACCTGAGATGGGGAGCGATCGCTCAGTATCGTCATGATTCTGATAGCTTTGGTAATTCTCGGATTAACTCCATGCTTGTTGATGACTATGAAATCCGTCTGGCTAATGAGGAAGATTTGCCCCGTCTTCCAGCTATCGAAAGTGCAGCAGCTGAACTTTTTTTATCGACTGACTATGCCTTTTTAGTTAATTCTGAACCAATCTCGCTGGATTTTCTGCGGCGACAACAGCGAGAAGGTTTGGTTTGGGTAGCGACAGAGGCTTGTCAAGTCGTCGGATTTGTGGTGGTTCGCATTCTAGATGAAGCGGTATACCTGCATGAAATTGATGTTCACCCAACCTATGGGCGGCGTGGGATTGGTCGCAGATTAATCTTAGCTGTATGCCAGTGGGCGCGGGAAGTCGGGTATACGGCGATAACTCTCTCGACCTTTGAAGAGGTTCCCTGGAATACTCCATTTTATACAAGGCTGGGATTCCGGATTCTTTTAGAAGAGGAATTGAGTCCAGGTTTGATCGAGGTAAGAATGAAGGAAAGCCAAGCGGGTCTCCCGATAGAGAGGAGGGTTTGTATGCGTTTGGATATTTGATTCCTCACGGTCATAGGGGTGGACTCAACAGAATCTACAGTCAAGGCTCTCTGCGATGATCGGTCTCTATCTGTCAAAAGGTCAGGTTGCGTCTTGACGCAAAATATATATACTTTTGTGAAGTTGATAGAATAATCTTTTTATTGAGTGGAGTACCAGTATGTACATCGTACAAATTGCCTCTGAATGTGCGCCTGTGATTAAAGCGGGAGGCTTAGGCGATGTCGTTTACGGACTCAGTAGAGAATTAGAAAACCAAGGTCATACAGTCGAGATCATTCTGCCAAAGTATGACTGTATGCGTTATGACCATATCTGGGGACTGCATGATGCCTATCGTGATCTTTGGGTGCCTTGGTATGGCGGTGTCATTCACTGTTCTGTATATTGCGGCTGGGTACACGGGCGGTTGTGCTTCTTTATCGAACCTCACTCCCAAGAAGGTTTCTTCAACCGGGGCTATTATTACGGGGGCGATGATGACAATATGCGCTTTGCCTTCTTCAGCAAAGCCGCTTTAGAATTTCTTTTCAAGAGCAATAAGCGACCCGATGTTATCCATTGTCATGACTGGCAGACAGGTTTAATTCCCGTCATGCTTTTTGACAACTATAAGTACGAGATGGGGAATCAACGGGTTTGCTACACCATTCACAACTTTAAGCACCAAGGAATTGGGGGTAGTGAGGTTCTTTGGGCAACCGGTTTAAATCAAGAGTCTTATTACTTCCAAACTGATCGCCTGCGGGACAACTTCAACCCCTTTGCCTTGAACTTTATGAAAGGCGGGATTGTTTACTCCAATTTTGTCACCACGGTGTCGCCTCATCATGCTTGGGAAGCGCGTTGCACTGAGGTTGGTTATGGCTTAGGTCACACCTTACATACCTATCAGGATAAATTCCGTGGGGTGCTCAACGGGATTGATTATGATGTGTGGAATCCAGAAAGCGATCGCTATATTCCCCATCACTACAGCAAAAAGAACTTAGAGAATAAAGCAAAAAACAAACAAGCACTACGGGAACGACTCTTACTACGCGATGTTGATAAACCCCTGATTTGCTTTATTGGTCGGTTGGATGATCAAAAAGGGGTGCATCTGGTGCATCATGCGATTTATCACTCCTTGCTGAAGGACGCACAATTTGTCCTGTTGGGTTCAGCAACGGAAGCAGGAATTAACACCCATTTCCGCCATGAAAAGCAATTCCTGAACGATAATCCCGATGTGCATTTAGAACTGGGTTTTAACGAAGAGTTGTCTCACCTCATCTATGCGGGTGCAGATATGATTGTGGTTCCCAGCAACTTTGAACCCTGTGGATTGACTCAGATGATTGGTTTTAGATATGGTACGGTGCCAATCGTCCGGGGAGTGGGTGGTTTAGTGAATACTGTATTTGACCGGGACTACGATCAGGAGCGCTTGCCAGAACAACGCAATGGCTACGTATTTTATGAAACAGATTATGCAGCCTTAGAATCGGCAATGGATCGGGCAATTGGGTTGTGGTATCACGCGCCAGACGAGTTTCGTCAATTGGTACTTCAGGGTATGGAGTACGACTACTCGTGGACTTATCCAGCTAAGGACTATTCGGAAATTTACGAGTATATTCGCCACAAGTAATAATGTAGGCTGGTGTGGAATTCACCCCGCGATCGCGTCGTTGCTGCAGAGTGGATACAAAAGCGCGATCGCAGCAACTTGGCGTTATCCTAACAAAGGATGCTTTTCTAAATATTGACCCCTGTATTTTCTAGGGCTACTATGTCCATAGTTACTTGTCTTTCTCTCATGCTTTTCTGAAAGCAATAGATTTAGATATTGCGATTCATCACTATGAGGAACACGCTTTAAGCCAAGGAAGTGATGCGAAGGCGATCGCCTATATTGAGATTGCCTCTGATGCGTTCCCTAGTTCTCTACATGGCGTGGGTATCCATACCAATATTGTTACCGCCTCGTTAAACTTATTTGATTGCTGTCATCAGAGTTAGTAAGATTTTTCATACTAACTCTGACAAGTATCTGCGATCGATTAATCTGTTAACGCTTTATGGGTAGGTTTGGTTGGGTTGAGCTAGCATAAACCAAACGGCTTAAGCACCTCAACTACATGCTTTTGAAATGATTCTAAATCACCAAAATTATTTTTAATGCCCTTGATATTATCTAGATCTAGTGCCTTGCCACCTCTCCATCCCATGCGAAATTTAAGAATTTCCATTTGACGAGGTGCTTGACGAGGTGCCTTTTCAAAAATGGGTGCTTTCCATAATACTTTTACCTCCCTATAAATAGGAAAATCAAGACTAACTTTATCTGAATTAGAGTTAAGCTTTGGTTCATCATCTATCACTTCGACAAGATGCGTGAATTTTCCTCTTTGCCCTAGCAAGATTAAATCACTTTTTTGAGGCTTTTTAGCATTAGTAATTGAATTTCTCTTCCACTGGAGATGAGAAAATCCTGAATCACTATCGTAAGCCAAATTCGCCCAAAATTCATCATATTGATGTTTAATATTTTTGACCCATTTAAGTTTACAATAATCAACCATTTTTCAGTCTCCAATTACGAGAATCTAGCTTCATTTTAACACTTTATGAATAGGTTGAGTTACGCTATTTCAACCCAACCTCTATGCTTCTAAACAAAGCACCTTGATTACATTCTTTTGAAATGCTTCTAAATCATCAAAGTTATTTTCGATGCCAGTGATATTATCTAGATTGATGCCTTGCCACCTTGTAAGTTTAAATCAAAGTCAAAAACTTTATCTTGATGGGGTGCATTCTCAAAATAACGTAGATATGCTGATCTTTTTAGTAGACTAATGCTGGCAATTGGTAATTTTTTGACATGAATCGCTATTTCCGTCCCAGTATTGATGCGATGACAGGCTACATTCTTAGCGAACAGCCCAAGCCGGGGACTAATATTATTAAGCTCAACACTAACGAAAATCCTTATCTACCTTCACCAGATGCGATCGCTGTTTTACGCAACCTTGATAGTGAATGGCTGCGGCGTTACCCAGATCCCTACGCTAATGAGTTTCGCAAGCCAATTGGCGAAGTATTGCAAGTTCCTGTTGATTGGATTCTGGTTAGCTTCAATTAAACTAAACTTCTGAAGTAGGTTGGGTTGACGGAGGAAACCCAATAATTACAAGGGTTTGATGGTTTTCTATGTTACTCAATCCATCTGACAAATATTTAAGCCCTTCTACTTAGATAAGGACTGTTGAGAAATTTGCGAGTATATCTGACCAAGTGACAGCAATTCTATGCATATCCTTTTTATACCTGTCTTATATGCGATCGCGTATTAAATCGCTTCACGCTTGGTACATACAACTCATAACTTGGGTTTGTCTCCTCGCTTGCTACTAATTACCTGCTGAAGCTCAAACCTTAGAGTGGAGCAGATAACTAGGAACGCCAACCAGAGATGAACCCAGCCGCATTTCTGTGGACGCTACTGGCAATGTTTATCTTTCAGGGATGACCTATGGTTCCCTAGCTGCAACCAATGCAGGCAAAAATGATGCTTGGCTTGCAAAGTATGCTCGCCAAGGCACTCTTCTATGGAAACAACAATTAGGTACCCGCGAGAGTGATGAATCTCGTGGTTTAGGAGTTGATAGTGCCGGGAATGTTTACCTGTCAGGACTAACTACCGGATCTTTAGCGAGTCCTCATGCTGGGGTTTGGGATGTTTGGATTGCTAAATATAATCCTCAGGGAACGTTACTTTGGAAACGTCAATTCGGCACATCTGGCTGGGACTATAGCGAGCAATTACAAGTTACTCCAACAGGCGATGTCTACCTCTGGGGACGAACTACGGGTTCATTAGCACGAAAAAATTTTGGCAGAGATGATACTTGGGTAGCCAAATACAACAGTAATGGTGAGCTTCTGTGGAAACAACAATGGGGAACTCCACTAGAAGATAACCCTAGTAATTTTTTACTTGATAGTGCAGGCAATGTTTATATAACAGGCTTCACCCAAGACCCGAATTTAGGCAAAACTCCTCATAAACCTGCTGATAGCTGGGTACTCAAATACAGCAGCCGTGGTCAGTTGCTATGGCAAAAACCCTTAGCAACTCCTCGCTATGACTTTACAAGTGGGATTGTTGTTGATAGCGGTGACAATATTTATATTTCTGGAACGACTGATGGTGCTTTAGGCGGGCCTAATGTAGGCGGACAAGATGCTTGGATCATCAAGTACAACTGTCAAGGTCAACAGATTTGGAAGCAACAAATAGGCACTGCTAGTACTGAGTTTCTTGGCAATATTAAAGTTGACAAGAATAATAATGTCTATCTGGTAGGAATTACTGAAGGTGCGCTAGCCCGTGCAAACGTGGGACAGATGGATGTCTGGGTTGTTAAGTACAATAGCAGCGGTAAACTGTTATGGAAAAAACAGTGGGGAACCCCTATTTATGACAGTTCACGTTTACTAACGTTTGATAAAAATGGCAATGTTTTAATAGTGGGGCAAACCACTAATCCTACAGCAGGCATAAATAATCAAGAAGCTAGTTTCTGGGTATTAAAGTACAACCCTAACGGCACTTTGCTCGGACAACAAAAATTAGCAACAGGTGGCAGTGATGTAGATGTACAAATTGACAGTGCTGATAGTTTATATATTACAGGCTCAACAGAAGCATCTTTTGGCGGTAACTTTGCGGGAAAAACTGATGCTTGGCTGGTGAAATATCAAACACCATGATGATAAAAAAATCGCTCAACGAGTTACGATCAAGGCAAGATTCAGTAAGCAGGTGTCGTCGTCTTAGTAAAGATTATAAACGATTACCTGCTACCTCTGAGGCTTTTATTTATATCGCTATGAGCCGTATCATGTTCAGGCGACTTGCATAATTTTTTACTCGCTTTGACGTTTAAAAAATTCTTTAAGGAATACTTACAGCGGATTCCAGTCAAATGAGGTACATCTTCATCTGCGGTTAAAAATAGCCAACTGTGTACCTCATGAAAGCGGAAACTGCTGTATTTATTCTTCCGCAGCCGAGTATTTTTCAATCATATTCAGTAAAAGTATAATTGCCCCTAATAAACAAGCTGAATAAACGTCGCCACCCCACCCTTCATGTAGCCACGCAAATGTATGTTCTTGACCCGTACCATGAAAATAAGTGAGCAGGGAATTGCGGATAATATTTCCGATAACGCTGATAGCTACGGCACCCACTAATAACAAAATCGTCTTTTGACGCGATCGCCAAGCTCCCGTCCAATATAGCAACATCAAGCTAACGTAAAGACTGGTGAATAACATCTTTAAACCAGCACAGAACGGAGCTACTTCGACAATTCGTCCATTGACAAATAAGTTAATCTGTTTAACGACAACATCTAGACCTATTTGATTGAGAATAAAGCCAGCAGTACCCGCAATAAATTGCTGTAACGGAAAAGTATAAGGGACTAAGAGATAAGGGACTGAGTTAGGTGTCGCTAAAAAGACGAGCAATAGAGGAAAGCTTTGCAGTCTAAAACCGGGGATTCCCTTAAACCACAAGCAAAGCCCAGCTAAGACTGCTGGGAAGGATAGATTCACTAAATCAGAGATGCCGCTGAGATAGAGAATTCCTCCTAATAACAGCAAGACAGCCCCTAAAGGATGGGCTGTATCTGGTAATTGACGCCAACGTTGCCAATGTGTCCAGCTAATATAAGCGGCAAAAGGCAAACCAATTAAACCATGACTAAAGTATTCGTGTTCAATTGTGATATTTTTTCGCAGCCAACCATCGTACCAGTGAAGGATCAGAGGAGCATAGAGAATGATTAAAATGCCCAGAATTGCCCCGCCTAATAAGTAGCGCTCAAGGTTGAGGGGAATCTTACGCCCAATTTGCATAGTTTTACCTGAGAATTACAACTGTTAAATAAGTGGAAGTTGATAAAAAATTTAGGCTTTACACTTTTAATTTTGCCGGAATAGTAGGCTTTTAAGTGTGTCTACCACCTGTTCAATTTGGGTATCGCTTAAGCCCGGATACATGGGCAAGGATAATATTTCATGAGATAAAGCTTCAGCTTGGGGGAAATCCCCTGGGCGATAGCCTAGGTGTGCATAAGCTGGCTGGAGGTGACAGGGAATGGGATAGTGAATGCCTGTTTGAATCCCTCGCGCTTCTAGTTCTGCTTGGATGGCTTGTTGATTCAACGGACAAGTATTGGTAATGCGGATGACATACAGGTGATAGACATGACCCAAGCTACTTTGATTGTGGATAGGGAAAATACCTTGCGTTTGTAGGGGTCTTAGGAGGGAATCATACTGCTGAGCAGCTGCATTCCGCGACTGGTTCCACTCAATTAGATAAGGCAGTTTAACGTTGAGAATCGCGGCTTGCAAGGTATCGAGTCGGCTATTCGTCCCGTCTTCACTATGGAAATACTTGCGAGGTGCACCGTAATTTCGGAGCGATCGCACTTTTTGGGCAACATTCGCCTCGCGAGTCACTACCATCCCCCCGTCCCCAAATGCGCCTAAATTCTTACTCGGATAGAAGCTGAATGCAGCGGCAATTCCCACAGAACCCGCCCGATAGCCTTCTCTTTCTGCTCCATGTGCTTGGGCAGCATCTTCAAAAATTAGCAGGTTGTGGGCGTTTGCTAAATCTAAAAGTTGACGTGGTGAAACCATCTGCCCATAGAGATGCACTGAGACGATCGCCCGTGTTTTGGTGGTAATGGCAGTTTTAGCGGCTGCTAAGTCAATTAATGCCGTTTGCGGATCACAATCTACTAAAATTGGGGTTGCGCCAGCTCGGACAACGCCAATCAAGGTAGCAATAAAGGTATTAGCTGGGAGAATCACTTCATCCCCAGTCGTGATACCACAGGCTTTAAGTCCGAGAGTGATCGCATCCGTTCCCGATGCCACCCCAACTCCATATTCCGCGCCACAAAAGCTAGCAAACGACGCTTCAAACTCAGTAACTGCCTTCCCTAAAACAAAATCTCCTTGCTGCACAACTGTCTGCATTGCTTGTTCTAGTTGTGCTTGAATTGGCTGGTGTTGCAGCGAGAGATCAACAAAGGGAATCTTTACCATAGTGTCAGGCCATATAAGTTGAGTTTAAGAGATTCAGCCAAATTCTGACTGCCCTCATCCTAACGGATACTTTTTTATTCAATGGGCGGCAAAACTGCCCTCAACCCTTACTGCATCTAGACTTAAGCTACTCGCTATAGGCATTAATTCCACGGCGGGTAAATGGGCAGGTGTAAGATCTCAGTTAAATCTACTTCGCTACGCAACAGATTGATTGAGAACTGCTTCAATATTCTTTTGTACCTGCTCAAGTTCCTGACGTTGCTGCAATATCCAAGCTTTTTCAGCCTCTTGTTGCTCTAGTGTATCTTGCTGATATCGCTCTTGTTTACCTAGTAATTCTTCATACAGAGAAACAGCTTGTTCAGCAATTTTAGTTACTGTCTCAACTCGATTGTCAATAATTAAAACAACAATCTCTTTAATTTTCTCGGAAAATTTATCTTTGGATTGACTAAACTTTCCCCACCCTTGCTCAAAAACTTTTTGTCTCATTGATGGTTGAGCTGCACTACTGCCTCCAAATGGCCAAAATCCAGCAACTTCAGCAAGTCCACCAGTCACAGATCCTACAATAGAGCTAGTCACATCAAAGGCAAAACCGAGTAATTCAAATTTTGCTTCATCGTCATTTTCTCGTAAATGCTCAGAGAGATGCTCTATAGGTTTGTCAAAGTCAGCCTTAATTTTTTCTATGTCTATGACTAGCTGTTTTCCAAAATCAGGGTCAATTTTATGACTAAAAATACTTATATTTTGCTCAATTGCTTCTAAATCTCGATCAATTCCTTCAATCCGCCATTTGAGAATTTGATTTATCCAGCTATCTAATTCAGTTTTTAGCTCTTGCGCGAACTGAACAGCATACTCTTGAGCTAATTTTTTCTGATCTTCAGTTGTTTGTGTTTTAGTATTTGGCTCAGACGACCATTGGGTTTGAAGCTTATTTCCTATAACTTCAAGCCATTGCTGCCAAGAAGCATCCACTTCCTCAACCGCCTGAGTCTTGAGTTTATCTGCTAGATTACGAATTTTGACAAATCGACCACTGGCATCTCCAAGTTGTTCCAATATGTCTTCTATAGGCACTTGAATAATTTTTCGCTTGCCATTCAAAGCAGCTTCAGTCTGATGCAACTCATCAAAACAAGTTTGAATCAACTCCTTAAGTCGAGTCGCAGATTGCTGGAGTTCTAAAGAATAGCTCTTAAGTGTTCGGTTTGTTTGTGGTTTGCCTTGATCTGAGAAATTGGCAAGTATAGAATTAGCAGCATTGGCAAATAAAGGATCAAGCGTCTGGAACTTTGCTGGGTCGAGTAAAGAGTAAACTTCGTCTAAGGCTTCTGGCTCTACGACTCCTTGACCACTGAATCCAGCCTCCAGAAGGGCTAAGTACTGAGTTTTAACCCCTAGTCGGTTAGCAATCATCTGCAAATAGGCATTTTCATTGGAGTCCATGTCTCCATCAGATGCTGACATTTGATAACCAAGGCTAATCAGCAGGAGCCTTTCTGATTGTGAGAGAGAGGCTGTTAATGCTAGTAACTCGTTTTCTTTTCGGTAAACTTGATGCTGGTGAACTCCCTTGAGCAGGCTCTGTAATAGTTGGCTCGTATCACTTCCTGGAGAAGCTAGTTGATTCAAGAGCGCCTGCAATTTTTGCTTTTCTTGGTCTGTAACTGTCTTATCGGCAAGAATCACTCCTAACAGGACTGACACCAAGGCTGCCTGAAATACCAAGGAAGAGCTAACCTCCTGTTGAGTCAGGCTTTTCCCTGTGAGCCGTGACAACAAATCGATTGCCTCAGTGCTAATCAGTGAAGTCTCCATAGTGCCTGTGAATCAATAGTTACCCGTAATCTAGCATGGCTCGAATTAGCGGAGATTGACTCTTGCTAAAGACGGTTATACTGACTGATAAAACTAGCTATATTGTCTTGAATATCGCTAAACGACTAAATTTAGCCCTAAAGAGAATAATCAATAACAGCTAAGTAAAAATCTTTGCAAGTAAAAATGCTACATTTTGTATTTTCTCCAGAAGTTCAGCGTCTTATTGCCTCTGGTGCTTACGAAGTTGTTCGCAATAAAGCTACAGGGCAACTGATTGGTTTAGCTAGAGATAAGGTAACAGGGCAATTTGTAGCTCAAGCTGTTTTAGCAGTAGCTAAAAGTGCCCCCAATCCCTTAACAGGGGTCGTACAACTTGCGACCACTGTAGTAACGAGTGCCGCACAAATGATTCAAACCGATCAGGGTTTCCAAAAAACGTACAGAGAACTTGAGGTTATTAAAGCTGGCTTGGCAGCACTCAAGATTAATCCCTTAATAGCACCTGTACAACTTGCGACTACTGTAATAACGAGTGGCGCACAAATGGTTCAAACCCATCAGGGTTTTCAAAAAACGTATAGAGACCTTGAAGTTATTCAAGCTAGTTTACGATCCCTCCAAGCAAGTATGGGAATCTTGCAAGCAACTACAGCCGTGATTGGTGTCGGCGTGGTAGCTGGTGTGGCACTGTCAGCAGTGAACCTCTATCAGACTTTAAAACTAAGAGAAGATGTAAAGGAACTGAGGCTTGAAGTTAAAAACGGCTTTATTGACTTAAAAAAAGCCTTGAAAGACCAAGGAACCGAAATTATCCAACATATTGACCAACTTGCCCAAGACATCAAATTTGAGCAGCATCGCTTAGTCTTAATTCAAGCTTATGGAAAGTTTCTAGAAGCAACCAAGCTCATGAAAATTGCTATGTCATGCGAAAACATAAATATTAGAAATGCTGACTTAGCCAATGCACGGCAGACCTTATCAGAAGCATTAGCAGACTATAACAATCCTGTCCTCCTATCAGAAACCTCTGCTGCTGGTCAACTTCGTAGACTCGAATGTGCTTGGGCAATTGAGCAGACGATCGCTCTATCTTATCAATTACAAAATCAGCCTGCTGCTGTAAGTAATAGCCTCTCTCATCTCCAAGATAAAATCCGTCAAGATTCCCTCACTGTAATTGAACGCTGTGAAACCGAAGATGAGCTAGATTTCCTCTTCCCCGAACTCACTAGAATTCACGACCACGATTTAGCTGTATTAGAATCCTGGCAAAATCATGTAGATTGGATGCGATCGCTTCCTCCATCCGAACTAAAACTGCTCCAAAGTGCCGACTTCGACAACTCAGAAGTCCCAGTTAATTCAGACAGCAACACCGATACAATAGCCGATTCAGCACCACCAGAACAGTTACTCTACGAGAATTTAAAGCAAAAGTCTCATCCCGTATCTCTGCGAGATCAGCTAGTTTTGATGATGAAACCTAGCTTACGCCAAGAGTTTGCATCCTATATCAGTCAGCAATCTGCGATCGCTGGTTACAAAACCTTAGTCCCAGCGAATTTACAAAAAGCTTCAGACTTAGCTGTTGCTAACCTCTACTGGTATTTCAAAGTTAGAGACGAAACAGAACAAGAGGAAGCGATCGCCCAATTCAGTTAGGACTTACGCGGTTAGATCCCAACAGAGTTAAAAAGGAGGCTTTACGGTTTCCCTTTTTAAAGGGTATAGCTGCAATACCTGAAAAAACATTAACTCAATTCAACAACTTAGACTAGACATGCTACTACATTTACTTAAAAGTCAAAGTAGATGTAGGGTAAACCACCTTGCGGGGCTAAAATCCACACCAGAAACAAACACAGAGGCACCAACAATAGCTTCAGAGGCCAATTTAACTGCAACTTTAGACCCCGCTGAACTCCGCAAACGATGCCCATACAAACCATCAATCCTGTTAGTAAGAACACCAATTCTAAACGCCCTAAACCAATCGCTTCTCCATAAACTTTTTGATCAAATTGAATATCAGAGGATTGACCCCAAAGACGCTGGATAACCCAAGTTGATTGCTTAAGATTAGGTAAGCGGAAAAAGATCCAGGAGGTAAATACCATTGACTGCGTGAGTAACCAAGCCAGGATGATTCCAATAAGACTTTGCCACCAAACTTTTGCCCAGCCAAAGCGATTGGAAAACGCTTCCGTCAGTCGATGAATCACTAAGGCAACACCGTGCAAGCAGCCCCAAACCACATAGCCCCATGCTGCACCATGCCAGATACCAGCAATTAGCATCACGGTTAGCAAGTTGAAGCAAGTACGAATTAATCCTTTCCGCGAACCCCCTAAAGGAAAGTAAAGATAATTGCGTAACCAATCGCCTAGAGTAATGTGCCAGCGACGCCAGAAGTCAGCAATATTCGTACTGAAATAGGGAAAATCAAAATTCTCAGGCAAATTGAATCCTAAGAGAATCGCACTCCCGCGAACAATATCAACATACCCACTGAAATCTAGATAAAGTTGCAACCCATAAGCAAAGGTAGCCAACCACAAATCAGCACTTCCTGCCCGTTCTAAGTTGCCATTGCCCAAAATCACATCTACCAAATTGGCTAAGTGATCCGCTAACAGGACTTTTTTAACCGCACCACAAGCAATCAGCCATAATCCTTCGGCTACCCAATCCAGCGTGGGAAATTGTAAATCCTTCAACTGCACCGCAAAGTGATGATAGCGGGTAATTGGTCCAGAAATCAGTTTGGGAAAAAACAACTTATAAGCGGCAAAATTAAGCAGTTGCTGAGTCGCTGGGGCACCTCGATAGACATCAATTAAGTAAGCAATACACTCAAATATGAAGAAAGAAAGCCCCAAAGGAGCAATTAAGTGAGTGCTAAACCAATTGGCACCCTGTTCCGCTACGGGTAGATTCAGGGGTGTAGCAATTGAGTTTAAAAGAAAAGGGACATATTTAAAGCCTAAGAGCAACACCACATTGAGGATAATGCCCAACCACAACAGCCAACGACGTCGCCGATTCCAAACCTGATGTAGCCGCTGCCATTCTTCATTTGAGAGGCTTTGATCGATCGCCTGCCGTCCCAGTTGGGTATTATCTCCCAGGATTTGTCCAAGACGGAAGTTAATCAGGGTAATCGCTACTAACAGGGGCAAATATTGGATTTGCAGCGAAGCATAAAAGATAACACTAACAAGCAGAAGCGTCCACAGCCGTAGGGATTGCGATCGCACTGACCAATAAATTCCCACCACACTGAGGAGGAAAAGTCCGTAGATGAGCGATAAAAAGTTCATTGTTAGGGGTGATCTCTAATCCAGTTGACGGCTCATTATTAGTCAGGGACTGGGGATTGGCGCTTCGACTTCGCTCAGCGACCGGATTGGTGATTGGGTAAA
>Ga0196963_10001022_pt1 | contig 20746 bp, 17 predicted proteins | sample S1_5metaG_FD_148600 | JGI IMG/M metagenome (GOLD analysis project Ga0196963, IMG submission 148600) | Soil microbial communities from Anza Borrego desert, Southern California, United States - S1_5 | ecosystem: Environmental > Terrestrial > Soil > Desert | place: USA: California | collected... | reverse complement strand
GGCGGGACCGGTCTGCTGGGGGCCGTAGTAGAGGGCGCCGATGTGGTAAGGAAACTGCTCGAACGCCGCGCTGTACGCCTCCCACGCCCTGCGGGCGGCACCGGCGCCGGCCCTCCCGAACAGTTGACGGGCGGTGTCGTCGAGCGCGGCGTCGGGCGACAGGCCGCCGAGGACCAATTTAAACACGCGCAGGTTCGGAGACGGGTACCCGCCCAGGCTCCACGACAGTTGCAGACCGTCGACGCCTCGCCCGGCGAGGCCCCCGGCGTGGCGGGCGACGAGGTCCATCGTCGGCAAATACGGCACGGTCGACAGCTCCCACGTGTTGTTGACCTGCACCTTGGCGATCGTCTTGAGGCCTCGAGCCTTGGCGAGCGCCCAGTGCTTCGTCGCGCGCGGCCCGGGGCCGACGGCGGAGATCGAGTACTCGCCCACCGCGACGGGAACGCCACCGCGATTGAGCGGGAGAGACCACTCGCTGACCGACTGGAAAAATACGTCGTTCGGCAGTCCAGCGATGATGTCAGCGGCGTGCTCGTCCTTCCAGCCCCAGTCCCAAACGATTGTCCGGGCGGTCGGACTCCCCTTGCGCACGCCCGCGGCGATCGCCGTGTTCACCTCGGCTATGATCTCGGCCGGCTTGCGCTTCGCGCACCGCGGGCAGCCCGCCGGCTTGTGGTGGGATGCGCAGTTCGTGAGGTTTTCCGAGGCGGTGATCGTGAACACGCCGCCCAGGTCCGGCACGCTCGAGAAGACGTGCGCGAGCGAGTCGGTCAACCACTGGCGGACCTCCGGGCGAGACGTGCACATCGCCCGGAACTCGCCCTCGACGACACCGGCGAGGTCGGTCCGGCCCGCCACCTTGTAGAACGCCTCCGGCATCGCGCGCGGCTCGTTCTGATACAGGTACACGGCGATCCCGAACCGCTTGGCGCGGTCGACGAGCTTGCGAAGTCCCGCCAGGCGCTGCTCCCACCCGCGGCCGAACTCCGGGAAGTCTTTCCAGGGCGCGAGGTCGCGGAGGACGACGTGCAGCCAGACGCCGTTCACGCCGACCTCGGCGAGGCGCGCCAGGAGCTTGTCCGGATACGGATCAAGTGCCGGATCGGACAACGGGTCGCCGAACACGGCGAAGTAGGAGTAGAGGAACCGCGGGTGGTCAAGATCCAGCTTGCGGGGCGCGATTTGATCGTCCGGCACGTCGCCGGTGAAGTCTTTCAGAAACGCGAGAGGCTCCTCCTCGCCTTCGCCGGCGGGACCGGCGACGCTCGTGCCGAACCGGTCGAGCACGAGCTGGCGGATCGCTGCCGCGCGGGCCTTGGCGGCGGCGTCCGGCTCGGCCCAGGTGATCGCCTCACACTTGGGCTTTACGTAGCCCAGCTTTGCCCAGAAGAAGTCGTCTTCGCGCAGCACGTACGCGAGTTGCTCGGGCGTCATGTCGACGAGCTGGAGCAACTGCGGGTAGGGCAACAGGTGCCAGTTGCGGCGGAGGACCGTCAGGTAGAGGCGGGCCTTGTAATGCGAAGGGATCGGCCGCTCGGCCGCGAGACCCATCGACGCGGCGAGGCCGCGGACGTCATCGGGTTTCGCATTGACGACCGCGGCAAGGCGCCCGGCGGGCACGAGGTTCCAGTTCCGCCAGACCAGCGCGTGCAGGCGAGACGGGAAGTGGTCGACCGGCACGGGCGGGGTGGCCTTACCCTCGGGAAGGGGCTCCGCGGCCGCGTGAAATGACAGGAGCGCGACGAGCGCGAACAACGGGAGGTGTCGCATGGAAGGTTGTACCGGGGCAGCGGCCGGGCGCTGACCCGCGCTCGATAGCTGCAACGCAACGCGTTGCCGACGTGCAAAGCAATCCGGAGCGTTCGTGCGCGACCGAACGTGACGCGGACCGTATCAGCAGGTCGTTGACCCGCAGTTGCCACACGATCCTTCCCGGTCGTCTCGTCGGGTATAATGTGCCTGTGACCCTCGACCTGGTCATCGCCGTCGTCGTGATGCTCGGGCTTGCCGCCCTGGTGGGCTCCATGACTTACGCTCTGACGCGCCGGCGGCACGCGGGCGTCGCGATCGCCGTTGCGGTCGCACTCCTCTCCCTGGCCCTCGCGCAGCTCCTCTGGGGCCGCGACGCGATCTGGGCCGTGCGCTGGCTGCCCGCGCGGACGCTCGTCGTGTACGGCGAGTGGACGCCGCTGCTCGTCGCCGGCGTCATCGGGGCCGGGTGGCGGCTGCTACCCGGGCGGCCGGCGCGGCGGTGCGTGCTAATCGTGCCGCTGGCCGGGCTGACGCTGTGGCACGCGTACGCCGGCCTCTTCGAGCGGCCGGCGGGCGAACGGCACCTCGTCGACCGGTGGCAGCGCGGGATCTGCCGACAATCGACGCAAACCACCTGCGGCCCCGCGGCGGCGGCAACGTTGCTCGCGCGCCACGCCATCCGCGCGACCGAGCCGGAGATGGCCGGACTCTGCCTGACGACGCGCGACGGGACGAGCCTGCGCGGGCTCTGTCGCGGGCTGGCGATCAAGGCGACGGGCATGCCCCTGCGCGTCACGCCGGTCGTCGGCGGGATCGACGACCTCGCGGCCCAGGCCCCGGCGATCCTCTCCGTGCACCTCGCGGACGCCGAAGGTCACGACCCGCGCTTCCACCGCGAGTGGGGCTGGGCACCCGGCGTCCGGCACGTAGTCGTCCTGCTCGGCCGGCGAGCCGACGGTCGGTTCGAGATCGGCGACCCGGCGATGGGCCCCGAGGCCTGGGACCGGCGGGCACTCGAAGCCCTGTGGCACGGCGAAGGCGTGCGGCTCGTGCGCGAGCAATGAAAACTCCCGCGGTTCGAAGTCTTCAGAACAACCCGGGGCACAGTGCACGGGCTCTGCCCGAAGCGCCGACCCGGATCCGTTGCACCGGCTTACCCCCACAACCCCTTCAATTCCTCCGGCACCGGCACCCCCAGCGGGAACTTCTTCGCCAGCGGGTGCTCCGCGATCCCCGCGAACTGCCGCAGCGCCTGGTGCACGTGCTCCGGCCGCACCTTGATCCCCTTGGCCTTGTCGACCGTGAGCTTGGCGGGGTCCAGGCCGACCCCGAACTGCTTCTCGTCGGTCGCCCCGATCAGGCGGTTGCCCTTGATCCCCGCGCCCATGAACATCGCCGACCCGATCGACCAGTGATCCTTCCCGTTCCCCTTGTTGTACGTCGGCGTCCGGCCCATCTCCGACTGCATCACGATTACCAGCTTTTCGCGAATCCCCAGCGCCTCGGCCCGGCGCACGAGGTACGCGATACCGGCCAGCAGCTCGGGGATCAGCCGCATCTGGTCCGGGTCGTTGTTCGCGTGCGAATCGAACTGGCCGATCGACAAATTCGCCGACACGCACACGCCCGCCTTGAACGACGCCAGCGCGATCTCCGCCTGCTGGTGTAGCCTCTCCTTCGGCACCTGCGCCGGGATGAACGGCGTGACCCGCTGGAGCGACTTGGCGTTCACCTGGGCCGCGTACAGCATACCCTCGGCCCGTTCGGCGCGCGGCAGCCGCGGCTGCGCGGCGCGGGCGGCGTTCTCCTGCTCCAGCGCACGCTCGATGTGCCCGAGCGCGAAGTCGTCGTGGTACGGCGACTTGAGATTCCCCTCGATCGCGTCCGCGTTGGCGATCTTCTGCAGCGACGGCAAATACTGCACGCGCGACATCGCGACCAGGTTGCCCGTCGCCGAGTAATTGCCGAACGTCAGGAACGACAGCGGACACGTCGGCCCCTTGCACGCGGCCACCAGCGCCGCGAACGTCGGGTAGGCCAGCGAATCCAGCTTGCCGGTCGCCATGTACCGCGCGCCGGGCGCGTGGTTGTTCACCGAGTAGTCCATCCCGTTGAACACGAGCAGGTCGTCACCGAACGCCTTGAAGAAGTCCTCGTTGCTCATGCCGCCGGTCGCGTGCTTGGCGTTCGGCGCGTACTTCAGGTTCCCCTTGGTGAGGATGTCGCCCTCCTTGTACAGGCGGTTGATCTCGCCCACGCCTTTCGGGTCCATGAGGTACGTCGTGTCCCACCCGCCCGACGCGTTGAACACGACGTAGAACGGGCCGTCGTACGGCGGATCTTCCCTCGGCGCCGGAGCCGCGAGGAGGGATTTTACACCGCCCGGCACGGCTAGGCCCAGACCGACGAGGCCGCAGAGCTTGAGGAAGTCGCGTCGCATGGGAGAGTCACTCGCAATCAGCCGCGGAGCGGCGACAGACAATAGCCCAGGGCGTAAGCCCTGGGTAAACCCGCCGTGTACCAAACAGCCCCGGAGGGGCGACAGACCGACGTTCGATACCGAAGGTTTGCTCGTCGCTACAACAGGTATCGCGTGCGAAGCACACCCGCTTGCGGGTTAGCGGGCCAGCCCCATGGCCGCCATCGCCACGGGCACAACACGCACTCACTCGTACAAAAACTCCGGCCTTCGCAGCATGTACGTCACCACCGCCCGCCACGCCCGCACCGCGTACTTCGGGTCCGGCACCGGCCTCAATAACTTCTGCCGGCCCGAGTAGATCTCCTCCTTACCGACCGGCTTCTTCGACGCCTCCGCGTCCTTGATGACCGCGGCAAACAGGTCGTACGTCCGTTTCACTTCCGCCGACTCCGCCGCGTCATTCCGGCCCAGCACCCGCGCGTGCAGCCGCACAATCGTCTTGCGGATCCGCGCGTCCGCGTCCGGCGACGCCCCGGGTACGTCCCCCGTCTCCACATCCGGGAACAGCAACCGGTCGCCCGGCTGGCGCGAGAAGTCCATTGCCGTGTTCTTGAGCGCCACGTCGTTGGCCATGATCCGCTGGATCGCGCCCATCGCCCCGCTCGGGTCGCTCGCACGCTCGGTCACTTCCTGCGAGTCGATCCCGCCGTAGAGCATCGCCGTCTGGCCGCTCAGCCGGCCCCACGGTTGCCCGAAGACGGCCTTGATCTTCCGCTCGACCTGCTCGGGCGCGAGCATCCGCACCACGCCGACGTCGTCCAGCTCCGCCTGCCGCGCGGGGTTGAGCTTGGCCGTCGCCAGCCCGTCCGCCCGGTAGAAGTCGGACGCGATCCAGTCCTTCAGCACGCCCTTGAAGTTGAACTTGTTCTCGGCGAACCGGTGGGCGATCGCCTCGGTCTGCTTGCGCTGCTCGGCGTACGCGCGCCGCCGGGCGGCGTAGAGCGGGTCGTCGATGTCCTTCGGCGGCAGCAGCACCCGCCGCCCGGTCAGCACGTAGTACCCGTGCTCGACCATCGCCACCGCGAACCGCGGGTCCTTCACCGTCTGCTCGCCTAGCCACTGCAGCGCGCGCCACCGCTGGTCGGCCGGCATGTCCGTCCCCTCGAACCCCGCCTGGAACATGTCCGTGAACCACCCGCCCTTGCGCTTCCCGTACACGCCCAGCTCGGCGAATCGCCAATAGTCCTGGAACAGGCTGGACACCGGGTCGAGCGTCTTGTGACACACGACGCACTCCGACGCCTGCATCGTCGGGTTGGCGAACTTCGCCTGCACCGCCGCCGCGTCCTGCACGCGCGCCGCCAAATCGAGCACGTCCACCCCGAGGAAGTGCTGGTAGTACATCCGCGACCGCAACCGGTTCCGGTTGGTCTCGGTCGTCGGGTAGCGGGCCAAATACTGGAACGTGCTCAGAATCCCCGCGTGCGGGTAAAAGCCGGTGGCCGAGTCCTGATTCTGGTTCTTATCTCGACCGACGAGCGCCTTGAGGCGGACCGGGATGTACTCGAACGGGTCGTCGGGGTTTTTGAACCGGCCCTTCACCTCGTCGAACACGCCGTACCCACGGGCTGTGTACGGCGACATCATCACGTAATCGGCCGTGATGATCTCCGTGAACGGCCGTTCGTTCCTGACGATGTGCTCGACGAGCTTCATCGGCTCGCCGTGGAGCGCCGCGCGGTAGTCGGCCGACAGCTTGTACCGCGCCTGCTGCTGTGCCTTGGCGTCGCCGGCGGCGGTCAGGTCGTGCTTCTGGTACCACAGGCGCGACTTGCCGAAGTGGTCGTACGAGAGGATGTTCGCCTCGCCGCCCTCGACGCCCGTCGTCAGGAAGACGTCGTTGAAGGCCTCGCGCAGGCGGTCGAAGAACGCGTCCTCGGTCATCAACTTGTCGAGGATCCCGCGCAGCGCCTTGCCCCCATCCTTCGCGACCGCCGCGGCCTCCGCATCGGTCGGCAACCGCCCGCCGAGCGAGAGCGTCACCCGCCGGAGCAGCCGCGCGTCGTCCATCATCACCACGCCGTCAAAGAACGGCGGCAGATTCTTCTCTGCTGCGGTGGACGCGGTCGCAGCCGCGTGGTTCGGGTTCTCGAGCCGCCGCACGAACTCCGCCAGTACGCGCTGCCCGGCCGAGTCGGGCTTGAGGGCCTGCTTCCCCCCGTGCTTGATCGCGCCCGTCGCCTTCAACAGCGCCAGCGACTTGCCGTTCTCCTTCGCCAGCGACACTTTGACGAACTGGCCGTGGTTGTAGCGAACGGCCTCGTCGCGCGCGTCGCCCCGGAACAAATTCGGGTCGCGCAGGACGAACTCGCTGTCCTCCGCGTCCCCCCCGGCCTTGTGGCACTCCAGGCACGTCATCGCCCCGACCTTCGCCCAGACCTCGTTGACGAAATACGCGTCGGCCCAACCGGAGCACGCCGCCCCCGCGTAAGCCTTGGGCGCGTCGGCGACGGCCCGAGCCGCGACGAGACCGACGGCGAGCAGAACGAACGTGCGTGAGGCAAATCGCATGCGGTTAGTTCCCGGTGGAGGGCGTATTCCACGTCTTAATACACGTTAAGAATCGTTGTGATGAGCGGGACGGATTTTTCCTTCCCCCGACGCCGGGGGGGCGCGGTGTGCTCACCAGTAAGCATGCAGGGAAGCTTGTGATTTTCAGACACGGTTCCCGGAACGCAGCACGAAGCTACAACTCGTCCCCTCAGTGGTATGTTCACCGTACGATGCCCCCACGTGCCTCACTGAAGTGAGCACGCCGACAGACGCTCTGACGAAGTACGCGCATGACCCATCGATTCCGGATTCTCCTCATCGTCCTGCTCGCCGCGATCTCGGTCCCCGCACGCGCCGCCGACGAGCTCCCGAAGGTGCCCCCCCTGCCCACGTCACACACCACCCGCCAGATCGAGGGGTGGACCGTCCGCGTCGACGATCGCCTGCTCAACGGCGACGGCGCCGCGCTCGGCGAACGGGCCGTGAAGCTGCTGACCGCCCGGCTGGTCACGATCGCCACCGTCGTGCCCGAAGGGCCGCTCGCCAGGCTCCGCGAGGTGCCGATCCAGCTCGACCTCAACCACGGCACGCTCCGCCCGATGCAGTACCACCCCAGCGCCGGCTGGCTCAAGGCCAACGGCTACAGTGAGCAGCTCGCCAAGTGCGTGCACATCCCCAACGTGCACGGCTTGCTCTCGCCGTTCGAAAACCACCGCCAGCCCGCCGCCATCCTGCACGAGCTCGCCCACGCCTACCACGACCGCGTCCTCGCCTTCACCGACGCCCGCGTCATCGCCGCCTACAAGAAATTCCGGGACGGCGGCAAATACAAATCCGTCGTCACCACCCCCGGCCCGATGCGCGAGCACTACGCCCTGACCAACGAGAAGGAATTCTTCGCCGAGATGACCGAGAGCTACCTGTCGGTCAACGACTTCTACCCCTTCGTCGCCGGCGAACTGAAACAAGCCGAGCCCGAGATCTTCGACCTCATGGCGACGATCTGGGGTCCGCTACCCGGCGCGCGAAAATAGCCAGTTCGCGTGCGCAGCACGCCCGCTTGCGGATTAGCGGACCAGCCGGTTCGCGACCACCCATGCCCGCCAAGTTTCGGGCGACTCAAAAACCCTCGCGCACATCCTCACGTCCCAAACCGCCGCACGTGCAGCCAGACGATCTCCACCGGCCCCGCCCCGCCCGCCGCCCGATACTGCTCCTCGACGTGCGCGATCTCCGCCCGCATCACGCGAACCGCCACCATCTCCGACCCCCCCGCCGGCCGCACCGACGCCCACGCCTCCACCGCCGCCGTCCGGTCGTACGCGACCTGCTCCATCGTCCGCCCCGACAGCCGCCCGAACTCCGCCGCGACGCGCGCATCATCCAGCAGCGCCCCCAGGTGACCCACGTGCTCCGACGCCGTCGACACCGGCGCCGAAGCGTACTCGGCGGGCACCTCGGGGATCGGTGGGGCAGTTTGTGCGGGGTCAGGGGCGGGCATACTATTTCCGGCTCCGATGACCCGGTGATCCTTGCCTTGTTAGCCGCCGGCGGCAGCCCGCGGTCGCGCAATCACCGGGACAGCGGCCGAACTGCCTGCGAACCCTACCACCACATGACCGCCCACTCCATGCCCAACCCGACCCACACGACCCGGCTCCCCGCACGACTGGCCCTTCTCGCGGCGCTCGTGGCCGGCGGGTGCACACCGCCCGGCACGACGCCCCCCCCGCCCGTCGCCGCCGACGACGCGCACGCCGCCCTCAACCTCGTCGACCACTCCACGACGACCACCTCGCCCGCCAACACCGCCGTCGCGACCCCCGCCGTCTCGCGCGACGCCCTGCGCAACGACGTCTACTTCCTCGCCTCCGAGCGCCTAGAAGGCCGCGGCCTGGGCACGCCCGGGATCGACATCGCCGCCGACTTCATCGCCGCCCGGTTCAAGGCGCTCGGCCTTAAACCCCTGCCCGGCCAGAAGGACTTCTTCCAGACGTTCGACGTCACCACCGTCGAATCCGCCAAGCCCGAAACTTCGCTCACCCTCGGCGAGCAGACTTGGCCGCTCGACAAGGGCGTCGTCCCGTCTCCCATCTCGGCCGACAAGCAGTTCACCGGCCAAGTCGTCTTCGCCGGCTACGCGATTGCCAGCGGCCAGCGAGATTACGACGACTTCGCCGGCCTCGACGTCAAGGGCAAGGTCGTCCTCGCGATGCGCTACGAGCCCCACGACCCCAAGACCGGCAAGAGCCGCTGGGCCGAGAACGGGTGGTCGGGCGCGACGAGTTTGGAATCAAAGGCCGCGGCCGCGAGCCAGCGCGGGGCCGTCGCCCTGATCGTCTGCAACCCGCCCGAGGGCCACCTCAACGACGACAAGCTCCCGTCGATCCAGCCGCAGATGATCCGCCCCGCCGGCATCCCCGTGCTGTACGTCAAGCGCGACGTCGCCGCCGCCCTCCTTAAGGCCGGCGGGCTCCCGACCCTCAAGGAACTTCAGACGAAGATCGACACCGACGTCAAGCCGTCCTCCCAGCCGCTCGCCGACGTCACCGTGAAGGGCACGGTCGCCCTCAAGCGCGCCAAGAAGCCCGCCCGCAACGTGATGGCCATGATCCCCGGCCAGGGCCCGCACGCCGGCGAGTACGTCGTCATCGGCGCCCACTACGACCACCTCGGCTGGGGCGGCCCCGGCAGCCTCATGCCGACCTCGCCCGTCCTCCCCCGCATCCCGGGTGTAACCGAACCGGCCAACGGAAAGCCCGCCGACCCCCACGGCACGCCCGCGAAGGGTAACCCGCACGCGGCGCCGAAGAAGGACGACCCGCACGGGACGACGAAAGAGAACCCGCACGCGGTGAACCCGCACGCGGTCGATCCCCACGCCTCCGCCAACCCGCACGCGACGCCCCCGAACCCCGCCACGGCGACCAACCCCCACGCCCCGACCACCGCCCCCGCCGACCCGCGCCGCGCGATCCACTTCGGCGCGGATGACAACGCCTCCGGCACCGCCGCGATGCTGGAGCTCGCACGCCTCTACTCGCACCGCCCGCCGCCCGCGCGCACGCTCGTCTTCCTCTCCTTCACCGCCGAGGAATCCGGCCTGATCGGCTCCGGCCAGTTCGTCAACCACTCGCCGGTCGACCTCAAGAAAATCGCCGCCATGGTCAACCTCGACATGGTCGGCAAGGTGCGCAAGAACCTCCTGTACGTCGGCGGCCACGGCACCGCTCCGGGCTTGGAGGCGATCGTGCGGAAGGCCGACGCCGAGTCGCCGCTCGAGTTCAAAAACCTCGGCAAGGGCGGCCTCGGCCCCAGCGACCACATGTCCTTCGCCACCAAGAAGGTGCCCGTCCTCTTCCTGTTCTCCGGCACCCACCCCGACTACCACCGCCCGACCGACACGCCCGACAAGATCAACTACGACGGCATCGCCGACGTCGTGAAATTCACCGCGTCGATCGTCGACCAGGTCGCCGCCGCCCCCGCGATCGAGGCCTACGTCGACGCCGCCGACCGCGAGTCGATGATGGGCGGCGCGTCCGGCGAGCGCTCCGGCCCCCGCCGCGTCACCCTAGGCGTCGTCCCGTCCTACGGCGGCGACGAGGACGGCAAGGGCGTCAAAATCGACGGCACCTCCGCCGGCACCCCCGCCGAAAAGGCCGGCCTCCGACAGGGCGACCTGCTCCTCTCCCTCGGCGGCAAGCCCACCACCACCCTTCAGGAACTCACCACCGCCATCGGCGCCCTCAAGCCCGGCGACAAGGCAAAGGTTGTCTTCATCCGCGAAGGGAAGGAGCAGTCGGTCGACGTCACGATGGCCGAGCGGAAATAGTCGGACTACGTCGTCGCCACGGCGCGGCGGCCCAGCACGGCCGTGCCGATCACCAGCCCGGCCCACGCCGCAGCCGGCAGCGGCACCTGCCCGGGCCCCGTCGGCGGGTTGACCGCCGCGCGAGCTGCCGGAGTTGGAAGCCGTTCAGGTGCCCGACCTCCGAAATCCCGAACTCGACGTCCCGGGTCGCCGCGTAGGCGACGAACTTGCCGGTCACGAACTGCCCGAGCCCCCCCTCTGCGAGCGACGGGTTCGGGTCCGAGGGTCACCGTGTTCGCGCCGCCCGTCACGTCGGTCTTAAAGGTGAACCCGGGGGTGGGCAGGTAGCTCGCCGAGTCGTTCACCCACGCCTGAAACTGGTGCGTCTGCCGACCGTCAGTCCGGACATGGTCAAGGTCCCGTTTCCGAGCAGGACGTTGGCCGTCCCGAGCAGTCCCTGGTAGCCGGCGCTGAGCGTGCTGAACGGCGCGGCGGCCGAGCCCGAGTCGGAGGTGACGTTGAATCCCGTGACGAAGCTGAAGTCGCCGGAGGCGGTCACGCCGTTGTTGAGCACGAACCCCTGAAACGTGACGCCATTGACGGTGGCGTCGCCGGCCGAGCCGACGTTGAACGCGCCGAGGAGGGTGCCGGCCGTGCTCACGTCGGCGTCGCCGGAGATGTTCGTGGGAGCGCCCCACGTGACCGTCGCCGCCGACGCGGGTGCGGCAGACAGAACCATTGCGAAGACCGGAACGGCCGCGATGACCGCGCGGCTGGCGAATGGGACGAACGTGCGCATCGGAACCTTTCTCCCCTCCCGGGGGAGCCGACAACGCTGAAATGAGATCGACCTTGCGCCTGCGCGTGAACCGCGCGGACACCCACGCGTCGCACGATAGTCGCACGGTCCCGTAATCGCGAATCCATTTTGCGATATTCATGGCATTCTCAGCACCTTCGCACCACACACGTGCGCCGCCCCCCGGGACCGCCCCGGCCCGGCTCGGGGCGGCCCGAAATCCGCCCGTCCACGCGCGGTGCCCCGGAATTAAGCGCTTCGCCCAACCCCGTTGGCCGATACGATGAACTCGCTAGCTGCGGATGGCCCGCGGCGCGGGAGGCCTCTCAATATGACACCCGGTTCACTCAATATGCTGTTTTTTCGACTCTGTGCCGCGACCTTGATGCTCGGGCTGTCCGCGTTCGGCGGGGGCTGCGTCACCTCGATGATGCCCGGCGACCTCGCCCAGGTCCAACCCACGTCCGACACCGCCCGCGCCGGCCGGGTTTACCTGATCCGCGGGTGGAGCGGGGCGTTCTCGTGGGGCATCGACGACCTCGCCCGCGAGCTCAAGGCCCAGGGCGTCAGCGCGCACGTCTTCCAGTCCGACCAGCGTGTCGTGCTCGCCCAGACGCTGGTCGAGCGGTACCGCGGCGCGAAGGACCCCGAGCCGCTCTGCCTGATCGCCCACTCGCAGGGGAGCGACGACGCGCTGTTCATCGCCAGTGAGCTGAGCAAGGCGAACGTCGCCGTCGATTTGCTGCTGACGCTCGACAACGTCGATTTGACGACCGTGTCGAAGAACGTGCGCCTGGCCTACCACTATTGGAAGCCGGGGAGCGGTGACAGCAACTTCCTGCGCGGGCTCCCGCTCACGCCCGAGCCGGGGTCGACCGGGCGCGTGATCAACGTCAACATCGCCGAGGACGGCAAGGGTCTGACCGAGCCGAACGCCAGCCACGTCACCATGGACAAGGACACCAAGCTCCGCGGCCACCTGGTCAACCACGTGCTGGCCGCGTGCCCCGAACGGGCCGCGTGGGCCGCGACCCGTGGCAAGGCCGGGGCCGTCCTGCTGAACAACAACGGCCCGCGGCGCTGACCGAGGACATACGAAGCGCCCTGCGCGGGGACAACGAACGTACGCTCAAAAGCCCACGGAACTCGTTCCGTGGGTTCTTCGTTTGGGAGAATAACTCGTTCAAACCCCCAGCTGCGACGCCTCGATCGCCGGAAGCTTCCCGTCCAAAAACCCCTGTAAGAACGACGCCGCCGCCACCGCGTCCAGCCGCTCTTTCTTCCGCTGCCGCGTCAGGTGCTCCCCGGCCTTGCGCCGCCCCGCCAGCGTCTGCCCGGCCTCGAACGAGCTGAGCCGCTCGTCCACGTAGAGCACCGGTTTGCCGCTCGCCGCCCCCAACTCGCGCCCGAACACCACCGCCCCGCGCACGGCCGGTCCGACCGTGCCGTCCATGTTGATCGGCACGCCCACCACCAGCCGCTCCGGCCCCTCGCGATCAATCACCTTGAGGATCTGCTCCCGCGCGTGCGCCGGCGACGCCACCTGCAGCACGTCCAGCGGCGTCGCGAACCTCCCCCCCTCGTCGGACAACGCGAGTCCGACGCGCCGCGTGCCGAGATCGATCGCGAGTGTTCGCACGAGGTAATGATAACCCGGAACCGGGCCGCAACGCGATCAGGTCTTTAGGAACGCCCGACCCAAGTGCCCACTTCGGCGATGCAGGTCTGCGCCCATCCTACTGGTGCTGCTCCCCCGTCGTCTCCTTCACCCGGTCCACCAAATCCTTCACCCGCTGCGCCTCCGACTTCGGGCAGATCATCGTCGCGTCCGGCGTGTGCACGACGATCATGTCGTTCACCCCCACCATCGCGATCATGTGCCGCGGGTCGTGGCTGACCACGATGTTGTTGAACGAGTCGATCATGACCGACAGCCGCGCGTCCACCGCGTTGTCGTGGTCGTCGGTCGCGATCGTCTCCGCCAGCGCCGGCCACGAGCCGACGTCCAGCCACTGCACGTCCATCTGCACCACGACCACGTGCGCCTTCCCCTTCCCGAGCGACGCCGGCTCCATGATCGCGTAGTCGATGCTCTTCTTGACCAGCGTCGGGTACACGCGCTTGAGCACCGGCTCACGCTCGGGCGTGTTCCACGCCTTGGCGATCTGCTCGAGCCCCGCCGCCGTCTCCGGCAGGTGGGCGCGGAGTTCGTCCAGCACGGTGTCGCACCGCCAGACGAACATGCCGGAGTTCCAGTAGTACCGGCCCGACTCGACGTACCGGTCGGCCGTCGCCTTGTCCGGCTTCTCCTTGAACGCCATCACGCGGTACGCCGACGAGTCGGCCGCGCCGCCGACGGCCAGCGGCTCGCCGCGGTGGATGTACCCCAGGCCCGTGTGGCCGTACGTCGGCACCAGCCCGAACGTGACCAGGGCTCGGGGGTGTTCGCGGACGACGGCGAAAGCCGTCTTGAGGGAGGCGACGAACTTCTCGACCGGCTCGATCACGTGGTCGGCCGTCACGATCGCGATCACCGCGTCCCTGTCCCGTTGGAGCAGGACGGTGGCCGGAAACCCGACGGCGGCGGCGGTGTCGCGCCCCTCGGGCTCGCCGAGCACGTTATCGGGCGACAGCTCGGGCAAGTTCTCCAGCACGGCCTGGCGGTGGGCGGCGGCCGTGCACACAAAGATCCGCTCCGGCGGGAGCAAAGCGCGCAGCCGCTCGTAGCTCAGTTGCAGCAGCGACTGCCCCCGCACGACCGGCAGCAACTGCTTCGGCTTGGCATTCCGGGAGAACGGCCAGAGGCGGGCGCCGCGCCCGCCCGCCATGATGACGGCGTATTCCATAATCGGGTCCGTGTCGGTCGACCCCTTTTGGTGCGCGTTAGGGAAAGGCCCCGGCGCCGCGGCGCTCCGCGACGCCCGCACATCTGCTATCGGCCCGAACCGCCCCGGACTCCGCAACCCGGCCGGCCATTCGTGCCCCACGGGCGATTATAGCAACCGGCCGTTTCAAAGCGCTGTCCCGCGCCCGCCCCCGTCTCGCCGGGCTACGATGACCGCATGCAATGCAACATCGACTCGCGAGGAAAGGCCGTCCGACTGCGAAACGGCCTGATCCTGCTCGCCGCGGGCGCGCTCGTCGCGGCCCTGTGGGCCTGGCCGACCGGCGCCACCGTCGCCTGGGCGACCGCCGGCGCAATGGCCGTCGGCGGCGCGTTCATGGTGTTCGAGGGCTGGGCGGGGTGGTGCGTGCTTCGCGCGATGGGGATCAAAACGCGTATCTAGCACCGTGGCGAACCACCCCACGCCCCTCCAGTTAAAGCGCCTTCCGAGCCCCGCGCGGTCCCGCCCGCAGAAGCCGGTCGCCCGAGGGCTCGGCCTCTTCGCGGACGTCTCGCCACCGCCCGTCTCCCAACGACACCCGACCGCGCGTCCCGAGGCGCCTCACCTCAGTCGATCGAAAACGAGTCCCCCACCACCCCGATCTGCGACTTGCCCGACACCTTACCGTCCATGACCGTGACGAAGATCGTGTGCATGTCGCGCAGCCCCCGGCTTTCCCACACGTAGCTCGGATTGGCCACCACCACGGTCCGGCCGCCGCTGCCCGAACGATCGAGCACCGTCGTCGGCCGCCCGAGGATCGCCTCGACGTCCGCCAGCGCCATGCCGGGCCGGATCCGCCCGTAGTTGTCGGCGTTCACCGCCCCGTTGTGCCCCGAGAAGTACACGGCCGCGAACAATCCGCCCGCCAGCAGCGAGGCGACCAGCGCGGTCCACCCGACGGCCGGCTGCCGCTTCCGAACCACGGCGACCGCTCCGCCGACGAGCCCCGCGCCCAGGGCGACCAGCCCGGCGACGCTCCAGCTCAGCGCGAGCCATCGGCTCATCCACACCCCGACCCACGCGAACCCCAGCCCCGCGCACCCGAGCGCGACCCACGCGATCGGTGATCCCCTGTGCGCCGGCGCGGCGTCGGCCGGCAACGGCGGCGGTGTCCGTACCGCGCTTTCGCCACTGACGACGAACACCCCGCCGCACGCGCGACACCGGGCCCTCCGTCCCGCCGCCGCCGCGGGCAACGTCACCTCGTTGGCGCACGTCGGGCAACGGGCGTGCAGGAGCTCAGGCGGGTGCCTCGTCGACGTCATCGGGTCGTCCTCCGGTTACGGTTCCGGAAGCCTATGCGATGACGGCGACGGGCGGGAGACATTCCGCCCCGCGCGTCACTTCACCGCATCCTCCGCCTTTCGCTCGACTCGGTCGCCGGCCTGCTGGGCCTTGTCGCCGGCGCGCTCGAGGGCGTCGCCGGCTCGGCCCGCGGCCTCCCCGGTCTTGTCGACGGCGCGTGACGTCGCCCGCTGCACTTCCGGCTTGGCCCGGTGCGCGGCGTCGTTGGCGTTGTTCAGGCCGCGGTCGACTGCGTCGCCGGCCTTGTCCAGCCCGCGGTTGATCGCGTCGCCGGCCTTGTCGGCGGCGTTCTTGACGTTATCGCCGGCCTTCTGCACGTCGTCACGGTCGCAGGCGAGGCCTCCCGTCACCAAAGCGGCGGCAAGCAGGCACGACATGGAAATTCGTTTGATCATGGGGGTCTCCGGCAACACGGTTCGCAACCTGCGTGCCGAAGCGCGTCTCGCGTGGTCTCCGGGTCCCGGGAATCTCGTCAGCGTGCGGTGGTGAGCGGTGGGGGTGCGGGGTCAGGGGTGACGGGTGCGGGGCACGGGTGTGAGTGGGATTCGAACCCATGTGCGCTGCCCGCCGCGCAACCAAGCCAAAATTGGTCGGAACGGCATGTTTTCAACCCCCCGTTCCGAAGGGGTCGCACGCTCGCCCGAGATTCCGGGGAGCCGGAGACGACGCGAGTGAACGGGCGGACATGGTCACCGAAGGCGACCATGCCGCGCTTCGTTACTCGTCACTGGACCGGTACGTCGACGCGCCAGTTCGCCTCCTGGATCGCGGCGTTCTCGTCGCGAATCTGCTTCGACAAATCGTCGGCCTGCTTCTGGAGCCGCGGGACGTCGAGCGTCGCGACCCACTTGATCTCCGACAGCCCGTACCGCTGCGGCGGGCGCGAACTGCCGTCGATCGCCGCCGACACGAGCGCGTGCCGCTGCTGGAGCGCGTCGCGGCGGGCCAGGGCCTCCGTCAGCGTCCGCCCGTCGCGCGTGCGGGCCGCGAGGTTCGCGCGGTTGACCCGCGCGACCAGCGACTCGAACTCGTCGAGCACGCCGGCCGCCTCCTTCATGAGCTTGTTCGGGTCTTCGTGCGGCTTATCCCCCTGCTGGACGGCCGCGTACTGAGAGACGCGGGCGCTGAGCGACTCGAGCTTCTTCTTCAGGTCGGCCCGCAGGATCAGCGCCTCGGCGAGCTTGAGCGACTTGGTCTTCTGCTTCACGATTGCCTCCCGGCCCGCCGTGCGGGCCACGTTCGACGTGTCGCCCGTCAAGACGCGGAACCGCATTCGATCTGACAGATAGAGTGGGCTCGACCGACCGCTCGACGATCTCCCCCCGCCCGACCCACGCCGACTCCTGTGGAGTCCGATTCGCACCGCAGGTGCGAGCGGCGCGCCTATCCCGCACGCCCTTTCCCCGTCGCCACCTCGCGCCCGCACGGGTACAGTCCGCCCCGTGAACGACTCCTTCGACGTCATCGTGATCGGCGGAGGCCCGGCGGGCGTCACCGCCGCCCTCCGCGCCCGCGAACTCGGCGCGTCCGTCGCACTCGTCGAAGCCCGCAAGATGGGCGGCACCTGCACGAACGACGGGTGCGTCCCCGTCCGCGCCCTCGCCCACGCCGCCCGCCTCGTGCGCGAGGCCCTCCAGTCCGCCGACTACGGCGTCGCCTGTCCGACCGTCGCCCCCGACTTCCCCCAGGTCATGGCCCGCGCCCGCGCCATCGTTCGGGCCGTCCTCGACAAGAAGGACCTCCCCGGCACCCTCGCCCGCGCGGGCGTCGCGCTCTTCGACGGCGCGGGAGACGCGCAATTCGCCGATGCGCACACGATTCGAATCGATCCGAACAAGCCGGGGCAAAGCACACGGGCTTCGCCCGAAGCGCCGCCCCGGATCGCCGGCGCCCCGACGACCCTCCGCGCCAACAAATTCATCCTCTGCACCGGCGGCCGCCCGCGCCCCCTCCCCTGCCCCGGCGCCGAATTCACGCTCAGCCCCGTCGACGTCTGGTCCCTGACCACGCTCCCCGCGCGCCTCGCCGTCGTCGGCGCCAGCGCCACCGGGTGCCAGCTCGCCTCGATCTTCGCCGCCCTCGGATCGCGCGTGACTCTGCTCGACATGGCCCCACGCCTTCTCCCCGGGATCGACGCTGACGCCTCCGCCGCCCTCGCCGAGGCGTTCGGGCGGCGTGACATCAACGTGATCACCGGCGTGGAGCGGATCGACCGCGTCGCCACCTCGGGGAGCGCCCGCCAGCTCTTCTACGTTCACGGCGGCGAGACCCGCACGCTCGACGCCGACGCCGTCCTCGTCTCCATCGGCTGGCCCGGCAACGCCGACCGCCTCAACCCCGTAGCCGCCAACATCGAGATCGACAAGAAGCACTTCGTCACCGTCAACGAGCTCCAGCAGTCCGTCAGCGCCCCGCACGTATTCGCGGCCGGCGACGGCGACGGCACCGTCCTGCTCGTCCAGGCCGCCCACGCCGAGGGCACCCTCGCCGCCGAGAACGCCGTGCTCGGGGCCACCCGTACGATCGCCCACCCGATCGTCCCGCACGGCGGGTTTACCGATCCCGAGTACGGCGCCGTCGGCCTCACCGAGGAAGACGCGCGGAAGAAGTACCCCCAGATCGTCGCCGCCGCCGTCCCCTACGCCGAGCTCGACCGCGCCGTCATCGACGACCGCCGCGAGGGCCTCTGCAAGCTCGTCGTCGAACCCACGAGCCGCCGCATCCTCGGCGCCCACGTCGTCGGCGAAGACGCGACCGAGGTCGTTCAGATCGTCGCGACCGCGATGGCCGGCGGCCTGACCGTCCACAAGCTCGCCGACATCGAGTTCAGCTACCCCACCTACACTGCGATCGTCGGCCTGGCCGCCCGCGCGGTCGTCCGCAAGATGCGCGGCGAACCGCGCTCGCACGACGGCCGCGCGGAGTGGGAACGGGGAGGGTGACTGTGTACCTCGCAGAAGTCCGTCGTAGTAGACTCAAGGGGGGCGCGGGGTGCCCACTTTAGTGGGCGTGCCGAGAATGCTTGCTCACCCGCTTCCGGCTCCCTTTTCCCGGATACCGCGCGTACTCCACCTCCGACATGAACACCTCTCGCTCGACCGCGTACTTCGCACACCGGTGTAAAGGCACGTAGATCCGGGTGTGCTTGTACGTCGACCAGTCCCGGCACACCCCGTGGCGCTCAGACTGGAGTTGCGTATAGCAGTACGCCTTCCGAAGCTGTCGAGCGTCGCGAAGGCACCCGTCGAAGTAGTCCATTCCGCCCTTGTCGCGCCAAAATGGTCGGTGGCGATCTTCCAGCGTGTCATTCACGAGCTTCGCGACCGGCCCGTGGAGCTTCCGCATCATCTCCCCGAGCGACTTCCCGTTCCGCAGATGGCCGATGAAATGGTAGTGGGTATCCATCGGGGTCACCACCCACGTCTCGAACGCGTGCTCTCGCGTGTAGTGCTCGAACCGATCCCAGAAGATCCATTTCGCTTCGTCCGTTTCGAAACAACGAGCATGTCCGCGGGTCGATGCCGTGATGAAGTAGGCGGTGTTGTCTCGGTACCAATGTTCGAAGCGGCGCTTCCCGAACGGGCGCGGGTTGGTGTGTCCGGCGCTCTTGTGGAAATAGCGCATGCAGGGATCGTAATCGAAAGCTCTATCGCATGCTCACTAAAGTGAGCACCCCGCGCCCCCCTTCCGTCGTCGGGGTGCGCGGGGCGCGCGAATCATCGGGAACGCGCATCAATCCCAAACTTCCTCGGCGCGGATCTGCGTCGTCCCGAACACGTTCCCCGCCTGCTGCACCGCGGGAAGCGTATGCGTCACCTGCGGGGCCGTCGCCACCACTGGCGCCTTCGCCGACGCCGGCGCCGCCTTCTTCGACCCGTTCGGCGCCAGGATCACCGTGTGCAGCTTGTGGTTCGCGTCGACCGCCTCGCACACGATCCACCCGTTGTCGTTGATCGACTTCGCGTAACTCAGCCGAAGCTTGTTCGTCCCCGAGACGTCGTTCAGGTTGGTGATGACGTACCGGCCCTTCTTGTTGAGCGTCCACATGACGGCCTCGTCCGGGCCGTACTTCTCGTCCGAAAAGCCGACGATCGTCCCGGCGTTGTTGATGTCGAACGCGCGGCTCTTCTTCCCGCCGAGCGTCCCGAGGTCGATCGTGCCCACGCCTTTCTTGCCGACGACCCAGGCCGTCGCGTGGAACGCGTTGAACCCCGGCTGGCTGCTGTCCCCGACGACCACCCCCTTGTCGTTGATCGCATTGGCGTACCGACCCGGATCGGTCGCGTCGAGGGGCGGGAGTTCGACGTACCCCATCCCGTTCTTGGTCACCTTGACCAGCCAGGACATCCCGTTCACGCTCGTGCCGGCCAGCCCGCCGCGGACGACCAGCTGCCCGTTGTTGTTCATGGACTCGACGGCGCGGAACTGGAACCCGGCGTTGGCCGGGAGCATCTTCTGCAGGTCGACGATGCCGACCCTGCCGCGCTTGACCCCGGCCAGGAACGCGTGCGACCCCGAATCATCCGTTAGCAGGGTCCCGCCGACTTGGCCGAGGTCGTTGATGGCCTTGGCGTTGCTCCCGCGGTTCCCGCCATTGCCCAGGTCGAGCGCCGCGTACCCCTTGGCCGACTTGGCGTACGAGTACAGCGTCGCGTTCGAGTCCTGCGGCGCGACGTGGAACGCCTGCCCGACGAGCACGCCCGCGTTGTTCAGCGCCGTCGCCGACGCGTGCGTCACGCCCGCCGGGTTCAGCTTGAGGTAGGAGAACTTCCCTTTGCTCCCCGGCAGGTAGACGCCGTGCGTGTTCACGACCACGCCCGCGTTATTGATCTGGTGCCCGATGTTGCCCGTGTACTCCGTCGACACGCCCAGGTCGATCAGCGTGTACCCCCCGGCGAAGAGTTCGCGGCGCTCGAGCTGCTGCATCGAGGCGGGGGCGGCGGTCTTGGTGGCGGTATTGCGGGTGGTGGTCATGGCGAGTTCCGTAGTCTGGGGGGTTTCCGGCCCGTGCGGCCCACACGGCAGCACGATCAACCGACACCACACGACGCGAGATCCCCGAGAAAACCCCTCATGACCTGATTGGGGCATGACGTCCGGGAGGGCGAGGCTCCGCCCGAGCCGCGGGGCCGCCCACGCGCATGAAAACGACTCGGACCGAGCATCGCCCTCCCGCCCCCGTCCCGTACAATCCCCCCCGCATGCCAACC
>Ga0196963_10001021_pt1 | contig 20765 bp, 36 predicted proteins | sample S1_5metaG_FD_148600 | JGI IMG/M metagenome (GOLD analysis project Ga0196963, IMG submission 148600) | Soil microbial communities from Anza Borrego desert, Southern California, United States - S1_5 | ecosystem: Environmental > Terrestrial > Soil > Desert | place: USA: California | collected... | reverse complement strand
TGGGGCGGGCCGGAGCACCAAGGCCATCCCGCCGTATTTTCTGGGCGAGGTGGTTGACCCCGGGAAGTCGGCGGCGGATTATACCTTCGACCGGGGCCGCGTCGCGGAGATGGCGCAGAAGGCCGAGGGCATGGCCGCGAAGCTGGAAGGTCAGGGCCGCAGGAAGGACGCCGAGGGCGTCCGCAACCGGGCCGCGGTGCTCAAGCAACTGGCCGAGGGCAAGGCCGAGCCGACGGTGGGCGAGCTGATGCGGCTGGGCGAGGCGGCCGACAAGAACACCAAAAAGGGCTTCTTTTCCAAAATCTTCGGCGGGTAACAATGGCCGTCACGAAGGTCCGGGTGGGTTACGACGAGGAAGTCTACGGCACCATCGCCGTGGGGCCGGACGGCAAGTTGCAATTCGCCCCGGCCGACCCGCGGCACGCGGACATCCTGCGGCAAGTGGCCGAGACCTACGCCCGGCAGATCGAGATGGACGAGTCGATCACGCAAGAGCAGATGGACGCCATGACCGCCGCCGACGTGCTGGCGCGCATGGCCGACCGGATGCAGGCCAAACACCTCTGGGCCGAACCCGCCTGACCCGCACGCCCGCTCCCCCTCGAACGGGCCGCCCGAATGGGCGGCCCGTTGCACTTCCCGTGCCGCGCGACCGCCGGTGCCATCGGTAGGGCAAGAGGACACTCATGCCCGCACCCGCGCACCCGAAGCGGTCGGGTGGCCGGCGGCTGAGGCTGCGGGCGACCGCGACCGTGCCCGCCGGTGACGCCGCCGCCCCCGCGCGGCGGTCGTTCCGCATGGTGGCCAACACCGGCGAACCGATGCTCATCGAGGCGTCGGCCCTGCCGGTGGTGGTGGACCTGGCGAGCATCGACCTGTCCGGGCTGCCGATCCCGGCGCTCTACGACCACCGCCCGGAGGTGGACGCGGTGGTCGGGCAGGTGACGGCGGCGACGGTCCGGGGTTCGACGCTCGACGCCGAGGGGGTGTTCACCCTCTCCGACTCCGGCGACCCGGCCCGCAACTTCGCCCGCAAGGTCTTGGAGAAGGCGGACGCCGGCTACCAGTGGCAGGTGTCGGTCGGCGGCGACCCGGCGAGTCTGGAAGAGGTGAAGGCCGGTCAGTCCGTGGTGGTCAACGGCCGGACCTACCAGGGGCCGGTGTGCGTGGCCCGCGGCCTGGTCCTGCGGGAAATCTCGTTCGTGGTCTTGGGCGGCGACAGGCGAACCAGTGCCGTGGTAACCCGGCTGAAGGGGCTGAAGGGGAAAACGATGAACTTCGAGCAGTTCGTTCAGTCGATGGGGTTCGACCCGACGGCGCTGGACGAGACCCAGACCGCGAACATGCAACTGCTCTTCGACGAGCAGAAGCCGGCCGAGGGTGAAGAGGTGTCCGCCGAGGGCGAGACGCCGCCCGGCGAGGAAGAGGAAGAGGCGGTGGTCGCCGAGGGCGAGACGCCGCCGCCGGAAGAGGAAGACCCGGCCGTCGCCGCCGAGGGCGAAGAGGGCATGGGGGAGGAAGAGGAACCCGCCCCGACCAACGCCGGCGCGAGGAAGCCGAAGTTGAACGCCGCGCAGGCGCGGCAGGCCGAGCGCGCCCGGGTGACCGAGATCACCCGCCTGGTCGCCGCGCACGGCAACCCCAAGGTCACCGTCAAGGGCAAGAAGACCCCGCTCATGTCCGCCGCGGTCGCGGGCGGGTGGAGTGTCAACACCGTGAAGACGCACCTGCTCAACCACCTCCGCAACAGCCGCCCGGCCGGACCCACGATCATCAGCCGGGGCAAGGACAAGGACTGCACCCGCGAGGCGCTGCAGGCGGCGCTGTTCCTGCGGGCCGGCGGGAAGCTCGACTACCAGTTCAAGAACAGGCTGGCGGCGCACGCCCTCAAGCTGCCGGCGTGGATGCGCGCCCCGGTCAACGACGCCGCCCGCGACCGGCTGATGAACGCCGCCCACCACTACTACAAGCTGTCCGCGGTGGACCTGTGCCGCGAGGCGCTGCGGCTGGACGGGGTGAGCGCCCCGCACGACCGCGACGAGATGGTCCGCGCGGCCATCGTCGGCCGCCCGCGCCTGACCGCCGCGTCGTCCGGCTCGGCCCTCTCGAACATCTTCAGCAGCAGCGTCAACGCGCTGCTGCTGATGGGCTACGAGCAGTCGCCGGACACGACCGTCGGTTGGGTGTCCGAGTCGGACGTGAACAACTTCCAGACCCAGGAACGGGTGCGGATCGACATCGGCGGCGGGTTGAAGAAGCTGCCCCGCGGCAAGACCGCCGAGCACGCCGACTACAGCGATTCGGTCGAGTCCTACAAGCTCGCCCGGTACGCCAAGATGTTCGAGGTGGACGAGCAAGACCTGGCCGACGACAACCTGAACGGGCTGGACAGCGTGCCCGACGACATGGGCAAGGCGGCGGCCCGGCTGCGGCCCGATCTGGTGTACGCCATCATCCTGGACAACGCCAACCTCAACGCCACCGGGCGGGGGCTGTTCAACACGACCGACGGCAACCAGGCGTCCAGCGGTGCCGCCCTGTCCTACGCCACGCTCCGCGACGGCATCAAGGCGATGGCGCTCTTCCGGGAAAACTCGGTCAACCTGAACCTCCAGCCCACGCACCTGATCGTCGGCCCGGAGAACGAACTGCTCGCCTTCGAGCTCACGCAGTCGCCGCAAATCCTCTACGGGGCGGACGACGAGACGGTCCGGGGCAACCTGAACGCCCTGAAGATGAAGGGGCTGACCCCGGTGGTCGAGGCCCGGCTGTCCAACGGCGTGGTGGACCCGAACACCGGCGATTCCGAGTCCGGTTCGACGACCGCCTGGTATCTGGCCAGCACCATGGCGCACACCATCGAGGTGGGCTACCTGCGGGGTTCGGGCCGCGCCCCCCGCGTCCGGTCCTACGTGCTGGACAAGGGCCGGTACGGGATGGGCTGGGACGTGTCGATGGACATCGGTGCCAAGGCGCTCGACTGGAAGGGCCTGTACAAGAACGCCGGGGCGTGATGAAGACGTACTACCGGTTCACCACGACGAAGAAGGTCAACGGCGCGTTCTTCACGGCGGGCACCGTCGTGATGGGCGGCACGTTCGACCGCGGCACCCTCGAATCCCTCGCCCGGACGGGCGAGGTGGTGCCCTGCGAGGGGCCGCGCCTCGCCCATTCGGGCGAGGCGCAACCCGAAGTCACCCCGGCCCTCGCCCATCTGGGCGAGACGCCGGCACCCGAGGCCGAGTCACCGCAAGCACCGCCGGTGAAGTCCGGCAAGAAGAAGAGGTAAGACCATGCCGGAAGCCAAGCGACGGGGCAACAACGACGAGCGGGCGCTGAAGGCGGCTGCCGCGGTGGACACGGGCGAGGTGTGGCAGCTCCCGGACGGCCGGGCCGCGTACCACGACGCCCTGGAGGACGCCGCGACGGGCGACCGGGTGTGTTTCCGCACCGAGGGCATCGCCACGGTGCCCAAGGCGGCGAGCATCGTCATCACCGACGGCCAGCCGGTCTACTGGGACCACAGCGCCAACGCCGCGACGTTCGAGAAGGTCAACGACCGGGACTTCTTCCTCGGCACCGCCGTGGGCGACGCGGCCAGCGCCGACACCACGATGGAAGTCAACCTGAACGAGCGGCCGGTCTACGCCGTGGACATCAAGCGCGACGGGTTCCTTTCGGTCCTCGTGGGCACGCCGGCCGCCGGCGCGTTCCAGTACCCGCAGAACCTCGGCGGGCGGCTCGTCTTCGAGCTGACCGCGACCAACGAGGCGCAGAAGGTGGACGCCTTCAGCGTGGACCGGTGGGCGGTCGGGGCGAACTGGATCGTCGAGGGCGTGTTCAACATCATGGTGGACGGGTCCAACGCGACCCAGGACTTCAACATCGGGGTGGCCAACGCCACGCACGCATCGGACGCCGACTCCATCGCCGAGAGCGTGTTCATCCACGTGGACGGCAACAGCACCAACCTCGCCGCCGAGAGCGACGACGGGACCACCGAGGTTGCGGCGACCGACACGACCAAGGACTACACCGAGGGCGTGGACGTTGCCCAGCGGGTCCACTTCGTCATGGACGGGCGCAACCCGGCGGACGTGCAGATTTACATCGACGGGGTGAACGTGCTGCCGAACTCCACGTTCGACGTGAGCGCCGCGACCGGCCCCCTGGGTCTGCTCGTCCACCTGGAAAAGAGCGCGGGCACCGACGTGTACAAGGTCGGGGTGGAACACCTCGCCGTGCGGCTGATGGAGCAGGACGGTAACCAGCTCGTCAACGCCTGACCCGGGGTGACCGCGTGAGCTGGCAGGGCGATTTCGGGGCGGCGAGTCATCCGAAGTTCGCGGCGGTGGACGCCGCGACCTCGGGGGACAACACGCTCGTGGCGGCCGTCGCCGGCAAGAAAATCCGGGTGCTGGCGGCGGTGCTGGTGATGACCGGCACGGCCGTCACGATCCGGTTCGAGTCGGGCGCGGGCGGGGCGGCGCTGACCGGCCAGATGACGCCCTCGCAGGGGAACGTCATCACCCTGCCGTTCAACCCGGCCGGGTGGTTCGAGACGGCGGCCGGGTCGCTCCTGAACCTCGAACTGGGCGGGGCGCAGTCGGTGGACGGGTGCCTCGTCTACTGCGAGGTGTGATGAGCACCCTGTTCGCGAAGGCCCGGGACTGGCTGCCCGGCAAGGTGCGGGAGGCCGCGGGGGTGGGCATCACCTACGCCCGCGGCGCGGAAAGCATCGGGATCACCGCGACCGTCGGCCGGACGGTTTTTTCGTCTCTGGCGGAAGGCGCGCCGCGGGTCGAGTTCGGCGAGCGGGACTACCTGATCCTCGCCGCGGACCTCGTGATCGGCGGCGGCACCAGCGAACCCGCCATCGGCGACCGGATCACCGAGACCATCGACGGGTCCGACGTGGTGTTCGAGGTGGTGACGCCGGAGACGGGCGAACCGGCGTGGCGGTGGAGTGACCCGCAGCGGACCGTCTGGCGGGTGCATGTGAAGCGGCAGAAGCAAGCGGAGTCATAGCGTGGCGAGCGACGAGGCAAGGAGCATCCGCGACGCCGGCAAGACCCGCTACCAGGCGGACGGGACGGTCACGCCCTACGAGGTGCGGCAGGGTCCGACCGGGCTGGCCGAGGTGTACGACGGCGCCGCCGCGAAGGTGAGCGGCGACTACCCGATTTACTCCACCGAGGGCACGTTCAAGGTTCTCAAGACCAGCGGCGTCGTCATCCTCAAGGGCGGGCGGGTCTACTGGGATCATTCGGCGAGTTCCGCGACCTACTGCCGGAACAACGACCGCGACTTCTACCTCGGGCGGGCCGTCGAGGACGCGGCCAGCACCGCCCCGACGGTGGACGTGATCCTGAACGTGGACCCGCCCTACGACATCGACCTGTGCCGCGACGGGTTCATCTCCACCCTGGCGGGCACCCCGGCCGCGGGCGGGTTCGGCTACCCGGTCCAGCTCGGCGGGGCGTTCGTCCTGGAGCTGAGCGCCACCAACGAGGCGCAGAAGGTTGACCTGCTCTCCGTGGACGGGTTCGACCTCGCCTCAAACGCGATTGTCGAGTTCGCGTTCCGGGTCATCTCGGACGGGGCGTCGGGCGCGCAGGACTTCACCATCGGCGTGGCCAGCGGGACGCACGAAACGGACTTCCAGAGCGTCACCAGCTTCGTGGCGCTGCACCTGGACGGCAACACGACCAACATCAACGTCCAGTCCGACGACAACAGCACGGACGTTGCGCCCACCGACAGCACGGCCGACTACACCGAGGGGTCGGCCCGGACGAACCGGGTCGAGGGGTGGCTGGACTTCCGCAACCCCGCCGACGTGCAGTGCTACGTCAACGGGGCGCTGGTGCTGGACGGGACGACGTTCACGGCCGGCACCAGCGGCGTGCACCACCTGATCGCCCACCTGGAGAAGACCGCCGGCACCGACACCTACAAGGTGGCGGTGGACTGGCTGCGCGCGAGGCTCGCCGAACAATGACGCCACTGGTCAAGGCCGCCGCCGACCGCATCGACGCCGCCACCGCCGCCCGGGCGCTGCACGGCTACTCGGGCGTCGTCGCCGGGGACGTGGTGGCCGCCGCCGCCGCGGTCAAGGAACCCGACGGGGTTGTCTCGGCGCTCCTGGGGGGTGCCGCCAACAACGCCCCGGGTGCCGAGATTTTCCAGAAGACGGAGCACCTGCGGCACCTCCTGGACTGCCTGGCGAGACAGTGAGGTGAGCGGTGCCGTACACCCCGACGACGCCGACGCTCACGCTCTGCGACGACCTCGTGGACGCGATCAACGCGGCGTGGACGCCCAGCGACCCGGACGCCGTGGAGCGGCGCTACCTGGAGCGGATCGACCTGGACGGGCTGCGCGGGCGGCGGGTGTTCTTCTTCCCGGCCGGCTACGACAACCGCCCGGCGACCCGCGGGCACGACGACTACACCCACCGGATCACCTGCCTGGTGGTCGAGAAGTACCCGGACGCGGGCGACCCGCCCCGGGAGTGGATTGACGAGCGGGTGGACTTCGTTCACACGCAGGTCGTGCAGGGGTTGGACTTCTCCCGCGCGCCGCCGTCGTTCAACCGGCAGGTGTTGACCCTCTCGGCGGACGTGCCGGCGGTGTACGACGCGGAGATGCTGACGACGAAGAAACAGTTCTGGTGCGCCGTGGAGCTGGTGTTCGTGGAATTCCGCAGCGCCTAGGGGGTGAGCGATGCCCGCGGTCAGTGCGAACAAGCCCGGCGTCGGCGCGAAGCGCTACCGGAACACCGGCAGTTACGGCTCGCCCTCGTGGACGGCGCAGAACTACGACCGCGACGTGACCCTGGCGATGCCGTGGGACACGGCCGAGGGCGGCACCCGGGCCACGCGCGCCAAGACGTTCATCAAGACCCGCACCGACATCACGGTGACCGTGGTCGCCAAGGCCGACGACGCCGACGCCGCGTTCACGAGCCTCCTGGACGCCGCGTTCAACCCGACCTCGGTGATGGACTGCCTCGTGCTCAACGGGCTGATCACCACCGAGGGGGCGCGGGGGGTGCGGGGCGAGTTCCTGGTCAACCTGGACAGCGACCCGCAGGAGATCGACGGCTCGATCTACGACACGTTCACGCTCAAGCCGGTGTGGACTACCAACGCCGTCGGGCCGTCCAGTGTGGTGATGGGCGCGTCGAGCACCCCGACGTTCACCGCCCTGTGACGCTCAAGAGTCTGTTCTTCGACACGGAGGCGGTCAAGCGGCAGGTGGACGCCATCACCCGCCGGTCGCTCTCCCGGCTGGGGGCGTTCGTCCGGCGGCGGGCGCAGACTTCGATCCGCAAGCGCAAGGGGACGGCCCCGCCCGGCCAGCCGCCGCACTCCCACGAGGGGAGCCTGCGGCGGCTGATCTTTTTCGCCTACGAGCCGGCCGCGCGGTCCGTCGTCGTGGGGCCGGTGCCCTTCAGGAAGGGTGAGGCGCCCAAGCTCCTGGAGTTCGGCGGCGAGGCGACCCGGACGCGGGGCGGCAGGTCGCGGCGGGTGCGCTACCGCGGGCACCCGTTCATGGGTCCGGCGGGGCGGGCCGAGGCGGCGCGGTTCTCCGACATCCTTCGGCAGATGGTGAGGTGATGGCGAGTTTCGTTGACGCGGCGGGCCGGACGCACGAGCTGACGATCACCTTCGGGCAGGCGGTCGGGGCGCTCAAGGCGGCCGGGCTGGACCTGGCGTGTGAGGATTACAACGCACTGGCCCGGGTGGTGTACGGGGACGTGTTCGCGCTCGTGCGGTGCGTGAAGGTGCTCGCCCCGGCCGCCGAGTTCGAGGGGGCGGGGGTGGAAGTGCTGGACGCGGCGGCGCAGGCGCTGGAGGACGCCATCGCGGATTTTTCCCTGCGCCCGCCGCTGAGGGCAAGGGTGGCGGGTCCGGACGGGGGTTTGTCGAATCCGTCTGGCGGACCGCCGGGGCGCTCGGCGTAGACCCGCGGCCGTTCAGTGCCCGGCAACTGGCGTGGATGGCGGCCGGGCGGATGGAGGCGGCGGGCGAGCTGGTGGCGGCCCTGACGGGCGGGATCGTCGCCGGGTCGGTGTCGCCGGGCGATGTGCTCAAGCGGGCGGCGGCGGGGCAGCTCAACCCGTTCGCGGCCCGGCCGGAGTCGGAGGCGATGACCAAGTACAAGGCCATGATCGCCGGGCGGCGGCTGGCCGCGGTCGCGGGGGACTCGGGTGTCACTTAAAGGCGGGATGGGTGCCGGCGGCGGCGCGGGCGCGGGCGACATCCGCGCCGGCGGGGCGGTGTACGAGTTCCGCGCCGAGGACAAGATCAGCCCGGCCGCCGACCGGTTGAAGCAGAAGCTCACCGGGTTCGGGAAGTGGATGCAGGGCATGGGGCAGGGACTCTCCGGGAGCCTCCTCTTCGGCGGGGCGGCCGGCATGGGCATGGCCTTCGCGCAGAAGGTGCTGGGGCCGGCGATGGACAAGGCGAAGGACCACCTCGCCGAAGCCGTGTTCAAGACGAAGGAGTTGGCCGCCGCGTCGCAGCGGGCGGCGGACGGCTACACCCGCATGGGCGAGGCCGCCGCCAAGCTCGCGTCCGGGGCGATGGGCGAGGCCGCCGGGATCGCCGACCCGCGCAAGGCCGCCGAGCTGCTACAGAACGTGGCGAACCAGATGAGGGAAAAGATCACGGCGATGAGCCACCTGGCCACCGCCGAGTTCGCCGAGTCGAACCGGTACGGCCGGGGCGGGTTCACGAGGTTCATCGAGAAGGTGACGCCCGAGGGTGACGAGCGGCGGGCGCGGGCGGCCGGGCGGTTCGAGGCGGCGAAGACAGCCCTCGGGAAGATGGCCGAGCACGAAGCGGAGGTGGCCGAGCGGATCAGGCACCTCTTGTCGCCGGAGGCGATGGACACCTTCAAGTCGCCCCTGACCCGCGTTGCCGACCAGATCAACGACGCCCTGGACCCGGCGGTTCAGGGGATGGGGCAGTTCGAGCGGGCGGTGTACGAGCTGAGCAAGGACGGCAGGTTGGCGACGCTGGGGACCGACCTGGAGGTGCTCCGGCACCAAGCCATCGCCGCCGACGCCGCCCTACGGCCGCCGGGGGGCAGCGGACTCATGGGCATCTTCGCGGCGCAGATGGGGGCGCTGGGGCCGATCCTGGAAGACGTGGGCCGGTTCAACGAGCTGAAGAACGCCATGCGGGGGGCGGCCGGTGCGACGAGCACCCGGGCGGCGGACCTGCGGTTCGGGTTGGGGGACAAGGTGATGGACAAGCAGCTCGGGTTGCTCGGGACCATCGCCGGGGCGACCACCGAGACGGCCAAGGGCGTCCAGTCCATGAAGGACATGTACATGATGGGACCGTGACTCACCGCCCCCGGAGGATTTCGTCAACCGTCCGCGGGCGGATTTCGTGGGCCTTGGGGATGTCGCGCCGCACCCCCTCTGCGGTGCGGTTGATGTCCGGCTTGACCGTGCTGTTCCAGAGAACGCAACCGGACAGCAGGGAGCCGAGGAACACGGCGACGAACGTGGCGGAAAACCGGGACAGCCACGACGGGCCGGGGCAGTTCGCCTCGCCCATTCGGGCGAGGCGGCGGGTGGTGGGTTCCTCGAAGTCGAACGGTTCGGGCATGGCGGCCTCCGGGGGGTGACGGGTATTCATTATGCCGTACATCTGGGAGCGACACCAGAGCCGGGACTTCGACCTCGGGGGCAAGGTCATCAGCCTCACCCGGGAGTGGGTCGCCACCGACGTGCTGGACGAGGTGGTGGCGGTCAACCTCGTCCTGCTCGCCAACCCGCTCATCTTCGATTCGCTGGTGAGGGCCACCGCGAAGGCGTCGAACCAGGGCGGCGGCACCTACTTCATCTCGGTCGGCTACCGGAATATCGACCCGCAGCACGCCCTGCCGGACACGGCCACGCCCGGCGGCGGCGGCTCCCAGCAGCAGCCGTCCGGCCCGGCCTCGCAGGACGAAGACCTGACCGCCGGCTACACGTTCGACCTGACCGGCGAGGCCGTCCACATCACGCAGTCGAAGGGCACCTACTACGGGGCGGTGCTGGACGCCGCCGGCACGGTCACCCAGTACGACGAGCCGACGTGTCAGGCGCTCGGGTTCACCCTGGACACCGGCCGTGCCATCGGCCTGTCGAGCGACCGGGTGGAGGGGTGCGAGGTACACGTCCCGCGGGAGGAGTGGACGCGGGAGGTGGTTCGGCCGTCCGTGACCTTCCGGTACAAGCGCACCCTGCACAACCTCGTGGGCAAGGTGAACGCCGAGACGTTCTACCACTACCCGCCCGGCGAGGTGAAGTACCTCGGGGCGGTCGGGCGGTGGGGGCAGGGGCGGTGGAACCTGACCCACAAGTTCGCGGCGGCCGAGCACCAGACGAACCTCAAGATCGGCCCGTTCACCGTCCCGCTCAAGCGGGCGTGGGACCACCTGTGGGTGAGCTACCGGGCCAAGGAAGTGGGCGACCTCGTGATGCAAGTACCGGCGGCGGTGTACGTGGAGAAGGTGTGCGACGACGGGGACTTTTCCCTCATCGAAATCGGAACCTGACGTGCTCAAGCCGACCGCGAGTCCCGGCGGGTCCAGCGGCCAAATCCAGTGGAACTCTTCCGGGAGTTTCGCCGGGGCCGCGGCCCTCACCTACGCGACTTCCGGCACGCACCTGACGGCCACGGCGCAGGCTGCGACCGACGTGACCGCCGGGTTCGTGGCGCACGGCTCGCAGTCGGCCAACCTGACGGAGTGGCGCACGTCGGCGGGGACCGTGCGGGGGCGGGTACTGAGTAGCGGGCGGTTCAGCCACCCGTTCGGCAACGTGTCGGGCAACGAGTGCTTCGGCACCGGGTCCGGGCGCGACGCGGCCACGGGGGGGAACAATACCTGCCTCGGGGCCAACGCCGGCGCGGCCATCACCAGCGGCACGCTCAACACGTTCGTCGGCGGCAACGCCGGCGCGGCCCACCAGGGGGCGTGGCAATGCACCTACGTCGGGTACAACTGCGGTTCCACGGCCAAGGGCGACAGCAACACCCTCGTCGGTTACAACTGCGGGTCGGGTCTGGTGGGTAACGGCGGCTCGTCGGGGTGGGGCAACACCGCGGTCGGGGCGTCGATCTCGTTCAGCTCGGGGTCGGTCAACAACATGGCCTTCGGCAACGAGGCCGTGGTCAGCGGCAACGACAACATCCTGTTCGGCGCGAACGCGGCGGTCCCGAGCGGGTTCACGCAGCGGGTGGTCGTGTTCCACATGGGCACCACCACCGGCTCGGCGGGGATGAAGCCCGACGTGCTGTTCACCGGGAAGTCGAGCACCACGAACAACGTCCCGATGCTCTGGGTCGAACCGGTGTGGGTGGACAGCACCCACGCCAGCCGCAAGTGCCGGGGCATCCATTACGCCTACGACACGGCCGCCCGCGAGTGCTTCCGGATCGAGGCCAGCGGGACGGCGGCCATGATCGGGTTCTTCGGGGCGGCGGCCATCGCCCGCCCGACCCTGGCGGCCGACGCCACCGACCTGGCTTCGGTCATCGCGCTGGCCAACGACATCAAGGCGAAGCTGTCGGCCGCGGCCGGCGGACTGGGGCTGTGCGCATGACGACCGTGACCCTGACCGACGACGAGCGATCCCTGATCCTCCAGTTGCTCCAGGGGGTGACGGGCAACCTGCTCAACCCCGACTGCCCGAAGCTCCTGGCGCTGGTGAGGGGGCTGGCGAAGAAGCTCGCCCCGAAGCCGGCCCCGAAGAAGAAGAGGTGACCCGTGGCCTTCTCCACGCAGCAGACCAACAGCACGAGCCGGCTGATCGCCGCGCTGACGGCGCTGAAGGACGCCTACTACCAGTGCCTTGAGGACAAGGACGCGGCGGCCCTCATCGGCATCCCCGCCGACGCCGACTTCGTGAACGGAGTCGGCCCGGGGGAACTCGACCACGTGACCCGCCAGCGGCTCCGGTACGGTCACCTCGTCGTGGACGCCCTGAAAACCTGGATGACCACGGCAATCGACATGGACGGGGCCGGCGGTTTGGGGCCGAAGGTGCCGCTGGACGTGATGGTCGAGCTGATCCGCTGAGGTGACCCGTGGCGAGCGAAATCCAGCTCCAGCACACGACCGCCGGGGCGAACCTGTACGCGCTGGTCCGCAACAGCGTCGGGCAGGTGTACAACGGCACGGCGTTCGTGACCTACGCGACGGCGGACCTGGCGAACTACGACATCGCCCTGACCGAACAGGGGACGGCCAGCCGGTTCTACGCCGGCAACTTCCCGGCGGTGGCGGCCGGGGTGTACGGCGTCTCCGTGTACGTCCGGGCCGGGGCCAACCCCGCCGAGGGCGACGCCCTGGCGGGGATCGGTGACATCGAGTGGGACGGGTCGGCGGTGCTGCCCCGCTCGCAGATCGCCGCCGACCTGCCGCAGAAGATCACCAAGGGCGTGGCGCTGGCGAACTTCACCTTCTTCATGCGGGACAGCGCCGACCACGTGTCCGGCAAGACCGGGCTGACGGTGGCGGCGACGCGGAAGCTGGACGGCGGGGCGTTCGCGTCCTGCGCCAACGCCGTCTCCGAGGTGGGCAACGGCATTTACGTCATCAACCTGGCGGCGGCCGACCTCAACGGCGACGTGGTGACCCTGCGGTTCACGGCCGCCGGCGCGGACGACACCGTGATCACCATCCCGACGCAGCCGACGTGACATGATCGACTGGGGCGCGAGTCCGGTCCACTCCCTCTGCCGGGGGCGGGTCGTCGTGTGGACCGGCGGTTCGGTCCCGAGGGTGTTCACCCGCGGCGGCACCTACCGCCGGGCGCTGTGGAGCTGGACCCGGACGGCCGCCCGGCGGCAGGCGCAGTGGGCGCGGTCGGGGCGGTGGTACGCCCGGGGGCGGGTCGCCGCCCGGGTCCGCGGCCAGTGGGGGCGGACGGCGCGGCGGGAACTTCCGGCCTGGAACCGGGTCGCCCGGTGGGACACCAACCAGATGAGTCAGATCACCCCGCACACGTTCACCAAGACCGCCTCCGACGACCGCACCTTCGGGTTCGACTACTCGGACGCGCCCGAGGTGTGGGACGGGGCGGCAGTCGTCAGCGCCGTGTCCTCGGGCACCGTCTCGGGCGGCTCGGGGCTGACGTTCGGCACCCCCGCGGCGCTGGCGACGGCGTTCGACGACATCCCGGCGCAGGCGGGGCTGTCCTGCCGCATCTCCGGCGGGACGGCCGGGACCACCTACAAGTTCGCGATGATCGCCACGCTCGCTTCGGGGCGGGTGCTCACCATCCCCTGCCGCATGGTCGTCGTCGCCGACGTGCCCGCATGAGCGACCCACTCGAAAGCGTCGGGCCGGGCACGGTCAGCCCCTTCCTCAAGAGCGCCGGCACGGTCAACGCGGCGCTGGAGGTGCTGCGCCGCGCCCGGGGCAACCTGCGCGGGCCGACCGGGGCGGCCGGCGCGCCCATCGACCTGCTGTCCCCGCAGACGCTCGTGTGGGTCAAGAACGCCACCGGCGCGACCCTGCCGGCCCGGTCGGTCGTGGCCTTGGGCGAGCCGGTGTTCGACTGGACCTCCGACGAGATCGTCCACGAGGCCCGGCGCAACCCCTACTTCCCGGGCAGCGCCCCGACCGCCTCCACCGACGCCTTCGCGGTGCTGGTCGAGCCGTGCGGGGCGACGCGCAGCCTGCACAACCCGAGTCCGCTCATGGCCCGCGCCGCCGTCCTGGGCGTGGTGCCGGTGGACCTGAACGTCACGGACAGCTCGCACACCCACGCGGCACCGGCGGCCGGGGTCACGGCGACGCTGGCCAGCGCCACGTCGGGGCCGGCGAAGATCATCTGGAAGGAGTCGGGGACCGGGACCAAGCGGGCGGCCGTGCTGCTGACGGGGCAGGGGGCGGCGGCGGCAGGGGACGCATCCACAACCATCATCGCCAGCGCCACGACGATCACCGCCGACGACACGTTCACGGACATCACCGGGCTGACGATCACCCTGCCTTCGGCGGGCACGTACCACGTTTGGGTCAATCTGGTTGGGGCGGGGAGCGTTTCCGCGGTCGTGGGGGGTGTGGCCAACCTCATGGCAACGGTCACGGATTCCAGCAACACGGACGTGGGCGGGTCGGCGGGGTCGGCGCGGTTCCTGCTCGGCATGATCCCCATCACCAACACCTCAATCGGGGTGACCGCCAGTTGGGGGCGCATCGTGACCGCGACGGGTTCCATGACGGTCAAGGTCCGCGGGGCGCGGTCGGCCGGACCGACCTGGAACCAAGCGACCATCGGGGGATTCGACGGGTCGCGCATCATGCGGAGTTGCATCGGGTACATCAGACTTTGACCTGCCGACGCCCTGCCGCCTCGCCCGTCCGGGCGAGCGGGTGCCATTTCCCGGGGTGATGCTCAACTCGGACGAGTTCTACGCCGCCTGCGCCGACTGGTTCCTGGCGGCCTTCCTGGCGCTCGGCGCGGCCTTCGTGCTCGCCGCCGCCCTCACCCCCGGCGCGACCGCCGCCCTGTTGGAGTGACCCATGCGCATCCCGTTGGCCGGCTGGCTGGTCGTGGCCGGCGGCCTGTCGTTCGCCGCCGGGTTCGGCGGCGCGCTCCTGTTCTCCGGGCCGGTCCGGGTCGAACTGGCACCGGCCGGACCCGTCACCGTCGAGGGGTCCGTCACCCTGCACTCGCCCCGGGCCGGGCTGTTCGGGGCGGCCTCCGACCCCGCGCCCGCCCCCCGTGAGAAGCCGGCCGAACTGGAACACCGGCTGCCGCCGTCGGAACTGGTCCCTGAGACGGTCCACGCCGGGGCGGAAATCCCCCTGCCCTGGAAGAGTGACGCGAAGGACTGGGGCCACGCCCACATCGGCGTCGCCGACGCCTGGAAGCACACGAAGGGCAAGGGCGTGGTGGTCGCCGTGCTCGACACGGGGGTGGACCAGGACCACCGCGACCTCAAGGGGCAGGTGCTCAAGGTCAAGGACTTCACCGGCAGCCGGTCGGGTCCGTCCGACGTGTCCGGGCACGGGTCGCACTGCGCCGGCGTGGTGGCGGCGGCCGAGAACGGCGTGGGCATGGTCGGGGTCGCGCCGGAGGCGAAGCTGCTCGTCGGCAAGGTGCTCAACGACCGGGGCAGCGGGCTGAGTTCGTGGATCGCCGCCGGCATCGACTGGGCGGTGGACGAGGGGGCGGACGTGATCAGCATGTCGCTGGGGTCGGGGGCGAGCGACCCGCGCATCAAGGCGGCGGTGGAGCGGGCGGCGTCCAAGGGGGTGATCGTGGTCGCGGCGGCCGGCAACGAGGGTCCGGGGGACGGCACGGTCGGGTTCCCCGGGCGCTACCCGGAGTGCGTCTGCGTCGCGGCGGTGGACTCCAAGGGCAAGGTCGCGGAGTTCTCCAGCCGGGGCGAGCGGGTGGACATCGCCGCCCCCGGGGTGTCCGTCCGCTCGTGCTACCCGGGGGACCGGTTCGCCACGATGAGCGGCACCAGCATGGCGACGCCCTACGTGGCGGGGGTGGCGGCGCTCTACGTCGCCGACCGGCGGAACCACTTCGCGACGCCCTCCCCGGCCGAGTTCCGCAAACTACTGACGCAGCACGCCAAGGACATCCCGCCCCCGGGCCGGGACAACGCCAGCGGGTTCGGCCTCGCCCAGCCCGCCAGGCTCGTCGGGATGGATCACCCGATCCTGGTGCCGCCGCCCGGGGGCGACCGGCTGGAAATCACCATCCCCGACGAGTTCAAGGGGCGGCCGATCAAGCGAATCGTGATCGAGTTCGAGAAGGTCGAACCCAAGAAGTGAAAGGGGTGGCCCGTGGACTGGCTCGCCGAACACCTGCCGCAGATGGTCACCACCCCGCACGGCTGCCTGTTGTGCGCCGTGCTCTTGGTGCTGGGCTACCTCGGATACCGCCCGGTCCTGAGTCGGGTGAAAGCGCGGCGCAAGAAGAAGGGCGGTGGGGCGTGAGCGCGTTCTGGGGGACCGCCGTGTTCGTCGGCGGGACGATGGCGGTGCTCGGATTCTTCGACTGGCTCGCCCGCCGGTATCTCGCCCATTTGGGCGAGAGAAAGGACGACTGTGGACGTTGACGAGCTCAAGGCGTTCGACGTGGACGAGACCCGCCGCGGGGGGTTCATGAAGGGCCAACGACCGTCCACCGAAGGTGCCGTCGTCGTTTCGCCCGTGGGCCGCGCCCGCACCGCTTCGGACCGACGCGCCTTCCTGAAGCGCGTCGCCAAGCGGCGGGCGAAGAAGGGGTATCGCTGATGTCATTCGTCTTCGCGCTGCTGTTCGCCCCGGACGTGGGCCGGCTCGGGCACCCGGACTTCGTGACCCGCGAGCGGGCCGAGTGGGCGCTCTCCACGCTGGGCATCTGGGCGCTGCCGTTCACCGCCGAAGGGTTGACGCATACTAGCCCCGAGGTGCGGCAGCGCTGTGCCCGGCTGACCGCCAAGTACCGTTCGTTCGCCGCGGACCTGAAGGCGGCGGCGGTGCTGCTCGGCCCGTGGGAGCCGGACCCGTGGGCGCTGTGGCACGACGAGGACGGGCGGCACCGGCTGCGGCGGGTGGCGGTCGGGGCCGGGTGCTCCCACTGGGCGGCCGACCAGATCACCCCGGACGCCTCGTCGTGCTGGTGGTATCCGCCGCACGAAGTCTGCGCCTCGGGGCTGCGCGAGTGCCGGCGTCAACCCGGCGTCACGCCCAGTTGGTTCTCTCCCTGGTGAAAGGGGTTTCCATGACGGTCACGGTTCTGATCGACGGGGTTGAAATCACCCTCGATGCCGGGGGCGCGCCCCCGGCGGACGGGGGGTGCGATCTGTGCGAGCCGGACGGCGGCGGCGACGGCGGGGCCGAGGCGACCGCCATCGGGGACGGCACGCTGCTCAAGCTGATCCTGGAGTTCGCCGAGAAGCTGATCCCGATCCTGTTGCCGATCCTGATCGGCAAGGGGGCGGGTGCGAAGAAGATCGGTGACGGGACGCTGCTCAAGCTGCTCCTGCCGTTCCTGCTGCAACTGCTCCCGATCATCCTGCCGCTCTTGGGCGATGAGGATCAGGAAAAGCTGGTCAAGGCGATGGGGTTTGAGGAAGTGTCGGTGTGACCTGTCGCCTCGCCCATTCGGGCGAGGCGTGTGTCCTGCCGGCCCCGGTACGCCAACGAACCCACCCCCGCGAGCGGGGGTGGCAGAGCGGCACCGACAAGGCTGCGGTTGCGGGTTCGAGTCCCGCCCGGGGCCGGCATGTGTCCCCTGTCCTTCGGAGGTTGTTGCCGATGCGTCGTGCGGTGCTGTTCGCTGTGGTCGCGGTGTTGTGTCTGGCCGGCGAGTCGTCGGCCGGTCCGGTCCGGCGGTGGGTCGAGAACCGCCCGGGGTGGCTCGTCCCGAGGCGGCAGCCGGCCCCGGTCCTGTGGTACGCCCCGGTGGTCCCGCAGTTCCCCGTCGTCCCCGCGCCGGGGCTGGACATCGGGTCCGAGCCGCTGCGGTTCGCCCCGGCGGTCCAGCCGGGCGTCGTCGTCGGCACCAGCCCCGTGCAGGGCTGCCCTGGTGGGCAATGCCCGGTCCGCCGGTGACCGTGACGTAGGCACTAGCTGGCAGGCAGCCGTGAGAACCGGCTAGGGAACAAGGCATCGGCCTCGCCAGCGAACGGTTCGGTTACGCCGGGCCTCGTGCCGGCAACAGGCGGGCGGGTGATTCGCACACCCGCCCGCCATTCCTTCCCGCCGGGACCACCCATGCCCACCCCCAAGCTGTCCCGGAAGAAGCACCGCAAGATTCTGGACCTGGCGGCCGAAGGCGCGTCCCTGCGCGAGATCGGGCGCAAGGCCGGCGTCGCCCACGGGACCGGCGTCAAGTACGCGAAGCTGCCCCTGCCCGAGCCGGCCGACCCGACGGCGGCCCTGCCGGGGAGCTGGGCGGAAGACTACCCGCCGTTCGCCCTGGAGACGCCGGCCCGGGTGCTGGTCCTCTCCGACGTCCACATCCCGTTCCACGTCCCGAAGGCGCTGGAAGCGGCGGTGGAGTACGGGCGGAAGAACGGCGCGGACACGGTGCTCTTGAACGGCGACGTGTGCGACTTCCACACCATCAGCCGCTACGACCACGACGGGAGCAAGCTGACCTACACCGAGGAAGTCGAGGCGGGCCGGCAGTTCTTGCGCTACCTGCGCGGGAAGTTCCCCAAGGCGCGGATCGTGTTCAAAGAGGGCAACCACGATGAGCGACTTGCCAAGTACATCCTCGGCCGGGCACCCGCCCTGTTCGGACTGGACAACTGCACGCTCCCGAGCCTGCTGGGGCTGGCGGCGGCGGGCGTTGAGCATGTTGGCGAGCAAAGAGTCGTCCACGCCGGAAAGCTGCGAGTCATCCACGGGCACGAGTACGGCAGCGGGACCAGCGCCCCCGTCAACGCCGCACGGTGGCTGATGCTGCGGGCGCGCAAGCCCGCCATGTGCGGACACCTGCACCAGACGAGCGAGCAGATCGAGATGGACATCGACGGCAACCAACTGGCCGCGTGGTCGCTCGGCTGCCTGTGCGGGCTGAACCCCCGATACCGGCGGCTCTCGACGCGCTGGAACCACGGGTGTGCCCTGGTGGACGTGGCCCGGGACGGGACGTTCGCCGTCGAGAACAAGCGGGTCATGAACGGCAAGGTGATGTGAACAGCGCCGACTGGTTCGCCGCCCGGGGCATCGTCCGCACCGATGGTGAGTTGATGCTTGTGATACCCGACTGCCGGCAGACGACGGACTACGGGTGCGGGCGGGCGTGCGTGGACGCCGTGGCCGAGTTCCACGGGCTGCGCCCGCCCCGGTCCTCGCCCCGGTGGGCGAACGCGGTTCAGGGCATGGCACCGGACACGGTGGCGGCGGCGCTGCGGTCGCTGGGGCTGGCGGTGCTGGCCGGCGGGCCGATGGAGGTGGCGACGCTCAAGGCGCTGGTGGGCGCGGGGTGGCCGGTCATCTGCCCGGTCACCCGCTCGGGGGTGGGTCACTGGGTCGTGGTGCGGGGCGTGCGGCGCGGGCGGGTGTACTTCCACTGCCCGAGCTGGGGCGCGTGCAGCGAGCCGGTGGCGACGTGGGAATCGCAGTGGCGCGACGCGACGGACACGGGCACGCCGTTCGTCCGCTGGGGCGTGGCGGCCGGTCCGCCGGGCTAGTCCTCGCCCGCGTCGGAGTCGTCGGAGCCGCCGCCGCCGACACCCTGGAGGCAGCGCGGGGCGAGGTGCGGGTGGCGGGTGGTGTCGTACAGCCCGCCGTTCCTGAGCCGCCACGCCTCGCGGCGGCACTCCTGCTTGATGGCAATCTTGGCGTAGCCGCGGAAGGGGACGCCCGGGTTGCCCGCCGGGTCGAACCGGCGCAGGCAGAGGAGCAGTTCCACGACGGCCGCCTGGTCGATGTCGGCGGCCTCCTGGCTGTTGGGCTGGAACTTGAACCGCCGGCGCACGTCGCGGGCGATCTGGAGCGCCCAGTCGAGGTGTTCGGCGGCCGGGTGGTCGGGCGGGAGTGGTATCACCGGGTTGTACTCAGGGGGTGTGATACCCTCAGTGTACAACCCGGTGATACGGTGTTAGACAGGGTTCTACAGGCACGTTATGCCGGTGTCACTTCGCCTTGCGCCGCGCCGTCTCGGGTTCGCCCCCGGCGGCCGGCAGCGCCTTGGGCTGCTGGGCGGCCAGGAGTTGCCGCAGCTCGGCCAGGTCCGCGGGCACGTCCTCGCCCTCGGGGGCCACGGCCCGCAGGCCGTCGGACGTGCCCAGAACGACGGCCTCGGCCGCCTTTCTGCGTAGCCAGATGAACGGGTTCAGGTGCATGGTCAGCCCTCCTTCGGTTCCTCGAACAGGTTGAGAAACGCCCGCTGCTATTCCGGGGTCGCCGTGCCCCGGGCCGTGGCGATGGCGGCCCGTGCCATCACCACCGCCGCGTTCCAACGGCCGCCGCTGATCTCCTCGGCCGAGTCGTCCATCCGGACGAACTGCACGAGCGCCGCCAGCAACTCTGGGGCGGCGGCGATCAGCCGGGCGTTGGCCAAGCCGCCGGAGTCGTCACCCACCCCGACCACTGCGATGGGTCCGGCGTACTGGTACTCACCCGGTCCGGCGGAGGGCGGGTAGATGCACGCCTCGCGGTCGAACGTCAGCGCCGTCTGGCATTCCCCACCCAGTTCCCAGGGGCCTGGGGTGTACTTTGCCGTCTCAGCCATCATCCGTTCTTCCTGCGTGGAGTCGCCACCGGGAAGACCATCCCCCTCGCCGAACCACCGGCAGGGGTGAAACCCGCCGGTCGCGGCGGGGTCGGCCGACTGACAGTGGTGGAGGACCCAGTCACCCAGACGCTTCCACGACGGGGCGACGATCTCACCGGGTGCGACGCCCTCGCCGCAACACGAGCACCGCCACAGTCCGCTCATCGTCCGTCCTCCTGCGTGGGGCCGCGGCCCCGGGGGGTTGGGGGTTAGTCGGCAAACGGATCGGCGTTCTTCTTGCGGATCACTTCTTCCAGGCGGGCAAGTGTAAAGCCGTGCTGGTAGAGGAACTCCAGTCGCCCGCGCACACCCTCGGAACGCACGTTCTCAAGGATCAACTCCCGCTCGTCATCGGCAGCGTCTTCCAAATCCCCGTCCAGGATGTCAGGGTCGAAGTCGGTTGACTCGGCGAGCTTCACCAGATCGTCCAGCGTCAACTCTCCCTTTGCGTCCTTGCCCTTGCGCTTCGCCATCGTCCTTCTCCTCTCGCGTGTGTGACGCCCTGGGGGTTGGGGGTTAG
>Ga0196963_10001020_pt1 | contig 20772 bp, 12 predicted proteins | sample S1_5metaG_FD_148600 | JGI IMG/M metagenome (GOLD analysis project Ga0196963, IMG submission 148600) | Soil microbial communities from Anza Borrego desert, Southern California, United States - S1_5 | ecosystem: Environmental > Terrestrial > Soil > Desert | place: USA: California | collected... | reverse complement strand
TGGCAAGTTCCGCTGAATGTCACCACAGATAATAGAGATAAGTATAAGAACGGTCCGGTATATTCGGCATATACACGTAATGCGCGGTTTGTTGCTGAGATTATGGAAGAGCTGAATGATTATTTAGTGAGTCCCCAGAAAAAATGGAAAGACACGTACTCGCAGATTGGTGGTCGCAGGACAAATCCTAAATATATTGGAATGCGTTGGGGCAGTAGTCCGCGCGAGGCAGAGACTTACGACATACACGTAGATAGTCCTAGTAATCTGTATCTTTTAGCTAATGGTCTGGTCACACATAACTCCGGCAAGTCGTCTGTTGCTGCAAGGGAAATTGCTTGGATCGTAACTGATACACATCCAACATGGGTGCGTCCTAAGGAGTGGGGAGACGAGCCTCTTCTTATTCTGATTGCAGGTCAGGACCGCAAGCAGATGGAAATTGAGTTGTGGACTAAGAAGCTGAAACCCTTCCTCGACATGGCTGAGTGGCGGGAAGCTCGTGTGGGTGGCGTTCTTAATTTTGTGGAACACCGCAAGCATGGTCACAAGATTGTTTTCTTGTCCCACAATGATTCATCTGACAAGAATCGGCAGCACATGCAAGGGTACGTTGCCCATTATGTGTGGCTAGACGAAATGCCGCGAGATATCAAAATTCTTGAGGAGCTGCAGCAGCGTGTTGCATCTCGACGCGGCTATTTTATTGTGACCTTCACGCCCAAGATTCGTAATGAAGCCATCCGCAAGGTTGTCGATGCACTCGAGTTTCCGATTGGTAAGCGTTACAGACTGACAAAATTAGACAATCCACTTTACGCAGAACGCAAGCACGAGGAAATCAAAAAGCTTGAGGGGTATTCTGACTCGTATCGCAACACAGTTCTCTATGGGGACTGGTTTGTCGGCGATTCGGCTGTCTATCAGTTTGACTATGCTTCTTCTGTGGTCAAGGAGATCCCTGGCTACGGTGCAAGTTGGAGGCACATAGTGTCGGTTGACCCGGCATTGAAAAGCAAGTGTGGCTTCACGTTGTGGGCAGAAGATCCGACTGACGGCACGTGGTATCTGATCAACGACGCATACATTGAAAACAAGCTGAATGTTGACGACTTGCTTGCGGAAGTGAATACCCGCATCAGACACCTGAACATTGTACGCCGTATCTCGGATCCGCACGAGTCCTGGTTTATCGGGCAGGCTGCGAAACACAAGCAGGCTTACATGTACCCGTACGACAAGAGCAATCGCAAAGGCGAGCTGATAAAAAATCTGCAACTTGCCATCTCTATGGGCAAGATAAAGATCGCATCGTGGTGTGAAACGTTTGTTGAGGAGATTCAGTCCTGTCAATTTTCCGAGACTTCTGACAGGATTATTAACAGCAGCAAGTACCACACGTTAGATGCATCTCAATATTTTGTGGACCTGATGCCACCGTACGACGAGTCGCAGCGTGTTTTGCCTTGGTATCTCGAGTTGCGCAAGAAAAATGCAGAGCGCAAGGAGAGGGAGCAAGCTGCCAAAAAAATAGAGAAGAGTAGCGGCGGCAGGGTTGTGCGCAATGTGTACGGTTGGGGGAGAAAAAAATGGAAGAGCGCGAACTAATTGTTTGGATGTGGATTATCTATGCGCAGCTATTTTTGTTGCCGGCTCTCGGCTTGTTGCTACTTGGGATTCGAGCAGAGATTAAGCGGAAGGATAAATTGCTGGTCCAGGTCCTGCGCAACGTTGCAGCCTTGTCGCTGAATTCCACTCGTGTGCGGAGGTAGTTATGTCTGTTTCTATTGGATTGCAGCTCAAGATTGCTACTCCGAAGATGCCTGATAGACGGCAATGTGAAACCAGTCGCGCGCAGCTGATCGACAAAATTCTTGAGTACTGTGCAGATGTGGAGTCTGGTGGACGCAACGTGACTCGTTACCAGTGGCAATACCTTCGCAGAATGTTTCTGAAGTTGCAGCACTGCGGCTCGAAATTTCCGGAATATGCGATCGTATGGGAAGCGTTGCTGGCACTGATGCTCAAATATGCCCGAGATGATGCTGAGCTTGCCCCTCTTCTTGATGGTGCCAAGCTGTTGACTAAACAGGGGGGCAAATAACATGCCTAAGATTGTCGTATGGAGTCAAGAAGAAGCAGAAGCACAGTTGAAACGCAGGTTGCAGGAGGCACGGGAAGGGCGCAGAAAATACGAAGCCACTTGGCGAGCGAATGAGCGCACAGTGTTTCCCGATCTATATGGCGACTTGGGGCCGGCAAGGTCACAGCAGTCCATGATTCTGGGAGACGGGGAAGATGTCTCGCCTGAAGCTGCAAGTTCTGATGCGAATGTCGAAATTAACTATGTGTTCAAAAATTGGAGATATGTGCACGCACAGTTGAGCGCCAATCCACCATCAGTTATTCCATGCGCAGTGAGTAACGACATGTCGGATCGCAGAGCTGCAGATGCGGCGGATAGGCTGCTCAGATTTGCCAGAGTGGAGTACGACTTTCAAGAGAAGTTTGATCAGTGGACATCTAAGGTACTGCTGTATGGATACGCGGTTGCCAAGACATACTGGGACCCGCATGCTGGCGAGTTGCTGGATGTAAACGAGGAAACTGGCGACGTCGTGCTGGATGGTGACTTCAAATTTAACGATATCAATATCTGGAATTTCTTCCCGGATCCCGACGCCGAAAACGAACAAACGATGAATTACGCATTCGAGCGCATTCTTGTCCCCTACGACGAAGCGGTGTTCAGGTGGCCGGAGCAGGCGCAATTGCTTCGAGCAAATCGCATACAAGCGGGGGAACTTCCAAGTAGCTACGGCGATGCGGCGGACCACGGAACAATCAATTCTTCATTTCAGAAGCGCAAATGGGATGTTGTGGAGTTGTACGAATACTGGGAGAAGGGCTTACCTTCGAACGGTATGCAGGGACGATTCTATATTTGTACGCGCGACGGCCAGATTCTGGGCATGGACGACTGCTTAAATCCCGAGCGGTATGTTCCGCCCCGTTCTACGTCTAAATCTCCGAAAAAGATACCTGTTGCCGTGTTGCCCTACCATGTGCTGACAGACATAGATGTGCCTGACACCCTCTATGGTAAGAGCTTTGTCGAGTACGCATCTGTAATTCAGGACAAGTTGAATCGCATCGACTCCATGACACTGGACGGTGCACAGGCGCATGGAATCCCTCGGCTTATCTTGCCAGAAACTGCAGATGTCGCCGCTGACTCTGTGACAAATTCTCCGTGGGACGTAATAAAAATCACCGGCTCCCAGCCGCTCCATTATATGCAGCCGATGCCGCTGCCGGAAGCAATGCCTCTACTCATGAATCGGTACAAGGCAGGTGTGGACGATATGGCCGGTGTGAATGAATCGATGTTTGGACAGCAGAGCAGAGAACAGTCTGGATTTCTCATGCAAAATGCAGTGAGCCAGGGCAACATGATTCGCTACAGGTTGTTCAATAAATACCGTCGCGCAGTGAAGCAGGTTTACGAACGTTTTCTTATGATTGTCCAGAAGAACTGGGAAGTTGCGCGCACTATTCGCACGCTGGGCAAGGAGAAGGCGTTTGAATCCATGGACATCATGGGCGCAGATATTGCTGGCGGGTACGACTTATATGTTGAATACGGTGCCAGTCTGTCTCTCGATCCTACAGCTCGCCGAGACGAGATGCTGAGCATGATGCCACTGTTTGAGAAAGCGGGTATCGAGCCTCGACAAATTCTTAAAATGCTCAAACTCAATGAGCTCTCAAGTGCATACGACTTGTTGGACCTGGCCTACGACAGGCAGCGAGAAGTGTTCGACGAAATGATTGCGACAAACAGATACATCGCACCAGAGAAATTACAGGACCACAAGAACATGCTAGCCTACTGCTCCATGTATTTAATGACTAGCGATTTCAAATACTTGCCTATTGAATCCAAGGTGTTGATCAGGAAGCATGTGGTGGAGCGGCAGGCATTGCTTGCAGCAGAAGGTGTAGCTGGCGGTGCTGCACCTCCGGAGGCTGCTTCGGAGTTACCTGCACAGCCTGCATTACCGGATCTCGCCGGCGCTGCACCCGTCGCCATGTAGCCTGGCACGATTCTTGCTGCCGATAATGGCACATTTTTTGCATAATCACCCAACATCCTATACAGTCTAACCTTGTTGCATACCTGTCCTCCGGGACCAGGTGCAGCTTAGGTTGCATCTATATCCCATCGCACAGCTTGCATCACCAGTGCCTAAGAAGCATAGGCCAACCCAAAAATTCAGGGCGCCAAACCAAACCTATTACACAGAGAGTCAACACTATGCCCCCTTTAGCAGCAGAATCAGCAACGTCAGTGAACTTTAACGACAAAGACCCAACAGACGACATGTTTCAAACCTTCTTGAAGGATGCAGCAAATGAAGCGGCAGGGAAACCTGTAGAGCGAGATGAGCCGGTAGCAACGGATGCGGGAGGCGACAACCCTAAGTTCGAACCAGTGAATTTCGACGCAGCAGATGCAGAGGACGTAGTTGCAGGTAGTGAAACTTCGGCGCAAGTGATCAAGAAGGCTGCTCCTACAGAGGGCGCAGCGGACACGATGTGGGTCACGGATCATACCGGCAAGCGACGTCAAATCACAATTGATTATTCCAACAAGGAAGCAATCAAGAAGGCATTTGCAAGAGCTGCGGGGATGGACAAGTTCAAGACTGAGCGTGATTTGGAGCGAAAACAGAGGGCAGAGTTACAGAAAAAATTCGAAGAGCTTAATGGAAACTTTGGAGAGTTGGATCGCGTTTTCCAGGAGCAGGGTGCTCGAGGCCTGGTCGAGAGATTAGGCGGAGCCGGCAGCTGGGAAAAGATGGTCGAAGCTGAACTCAAACAGCGGGAACATATTGCAGCGCTATCTCCAGAAGAGAAGTACCAGTTGCAGTTGCAGCAGCGCGAGAAACAGCACCAGCTTGAAAAGAGTTCCATCGAAAGTCGTCACAAGAAAATGCTGGAAGAGTTGGAAGCTCAGAAAACGAAAGCAGCTGAGGTTGAGTTGCAGTCGAGGTTGACACCAAGTTTCGAGAAGCACCGTGTACGCGGAAGGCTTGGAGACGAGGCGGCAGAAGATGCAATCGATGAAGCAATCTGGGCTAAGACAATGTCACGACTTGCGCAGTATCCAGAAGATACGCAGCTCAGTGCACAGTTGATCGACAAAGAGTTTCGCACAGTAGCTGGTATCTACAAGAAAGTTCTGGATAAGCAGGCTCAAGATAAAGCACGCAACGTGGTGGAAGAGAAGAAAGCAGACGCCGCAGCAAAGGCGCAGCTCACAGTGCGTCGAGGAGTGGCGGAACAGTCAGTAGACAAACAGTTATCTCAAGCAGTTAAGTCAGGGAATTTTACAGACCTCCTGATGCGCGCATTCGGGAAGTAGCCGCACAGAGGTAGATAAAAGGGAAGGGGATCATACATGGCAGCAGCAATTAGTTCATTGGCACTCGGGAAGCTCTTGCAAACAATGTTTAGCAACGGCGTACGTTACCAACTCTCTCGCGATCATCGCGACTGGGACATGATTAAGCAGTGGAAGGTATCGGACGCAAAAGGTCGTGCACTTGACTACTTGCTGCAGACATCGGGTGGACCTGCCGCAATCCAGTATCGCAATGCAAATCAAACAGCAGGTTCTGGTTTTTCCTCGTCTGCTACTTTCCCTGCCGCTCAACGCGTCACAACCCAGGAACTTGAAGCCGAATACAAAGAAATCGATATGACTATCGAGATCGACTACAACTTGTGGAAGCGTCTCCAAAAGTCTCCAGATCGTCGCTATTTCGACAGCTTGGCTCTCGAAATGCAATCTAAGATGGACATGGCGAAACGCCGTGACTGTGCAGATTTGTACGGTTCGGGTTCGGGCGTAGTCGGTACTTGTTCAGCAACCAACGCAGTGTCCGGCGGCAATGTGGTCTTCACTTTGTCCTCAAGCAACACGGCAGAAGGTCACGTCGGATTCTTCGAGAAAAACGATATTCTTGTCCTGAAGACCGCTGCTGGTGGCACTTCGGCGTTTGATTCCAACTTGGCAACTGAGCCTGCATACTGGCTCGTAGTGAACAGAGATCGTCGCAACAACACGGTAACTCTCCAGGGTCTGGATTCTACTCTGACTGCAGTTACGGTGGCAAGTATCACCACTCCTACCACTGCAGGCGACGTCTTTTACCGATACGGTCAGCCAACTATTCCTAACCTCTCCTCCATTTCGGACTGGGGCTTTGCGACTGAAGTCAAGACTGGCCTCGAGTCTCTGTCTGCCAATGATGGTCGGACCGTTAACGGCTTGGTAATGTCAGGTTTCACTGGCGGCTCGCGGTTCGACGCAGGTGCAGTAAATATCGACTTGTCCCATTATGAGAGTGCGCTGAACGACGCCAAGATTGCGGTTGGCGAAGGTGCATACAGCTACAAGCGCGGAATCATGGCCCCCGAAACTCACTCGAGTTTTGTTGAGTCTCGCGAAACCGATCGCCGATTTGCGACCATGGAAGACGCCAAGCGCGGCACCAAGGTATTCGGTTACCAGCATCGCCAGGATTTCGTTGAGAGCTATGTGACAGAGTATTGCCCGAAGAACCGCATCTACATGATTCCTGAAGTTAAAGGTAACCAGAATAAAGTAATCGAATATTACGGTTCGGATTACGAGACCGTTAAAGTTAACGATTCCAGTGAATTCATGCTGAAAACTTCCAGCAATGGGTACGAGCGCAAGGTGCAGACCTTCATGGAAGCGTACGGGAACTTTATTGTGAATCACCCCGCAGCAATTGCAGTTATCCATAACTTCACTATCGCATGATCGCGTAGTACGTGGCAGTCAAGACTCCATGCGGAGTTGCAGGTGTAGGGAAGGAATCTGTCTCGGCGAGTATGCCGGGCAGTTTTTCTTCCTCTCCCACGTCTTCCCGCTTGAGGTACTGTCTACCGCGCATTGCAATAGAAGCAGTTAGAGATCACAAAAAACGTATGCGACTAAAGGGGCTCGCATTTGAGCTGTCACATCATGAGGTTTGGTCTCTGATAAACTCACCGTGTACCTATTGTGGGAGTAAGCCAAGTGAGGGTGAATCAGTCCATAAAATTAATGGAATTGATCGTGTTGACAGCTCGATTGGTTACATACCTTCAAACTGTGTGCCCTGCTGTGCCCCCTGCAACCGAGCGAAAGCCGCGAAGAGCCTAGCTGAATTCGAAGACTGGATGGCGAGATTAATTAGATTTCAAATGGAGAAAATTTATGCAAGCACGACGTAAATTAAAAGCAGGTCGATTCGGCGCAGGGTTTCCTTCTGCACACGATGAAGGAGTGCTGAATGCTGGCGGTACTCGTTGTGAGTCGGTTGTGTGGGACTTCTCGCAAGATGGTGGAGCTATCTCTACTATTTCGTTTGGGCGGCTCCTCCCAGCAAATGCCATGGTTATCGGTGTCATCTCCCAGGAGCTGACAGCAGTTACAGGTGCAACGTCTATTACGCTGAAGGCGGGCAGCACAGCACTCACAGGCGCGATCGACTTCACCGGCGATGCGGGAATCCAGTCGCGGGCTCTGGCCGGATCTGCTGCTGGGATTCTTATTTCAGCAGCCTCGGAACTGAACATTGCAATTGCGACTGCCGCAGCTACTGCAGGAAAGATTCGCTTCTATGTCCGGTATCTCCTTCCAAACGAATAAGTAGATGAGTCAGGAAGCAGTGTATGTCGGGACCGTGGCAGCGCGAGAGAGCGGGAGTGTGGAGGAGTAGGCGATGAAGATTTTTGGTTTGTGGGAAGAGCTCGAGCGTCTCATATTTCGTAGCAATTCACGTAAAGTTACTATCCTCCCTAACTCCCAGACTACTGGGGATTCAGTTATTCAAATTCCGAATATGGCAGGAACTACACAAGAAGTAATTTTGAGTAGTCAGCCTCAGAATATTTCTGGAAAAACTCTCATTGCTCCTACAATAAATGCCCCTGCAATTGGAGGCGCCACGACGTTTTCCTTGGACGACACAGATAGCGCATTCAACCTGACTCTTCAGTCGACTTCTACTCTGACTGCAGGGCGCACTATTACTCTCGATGCTGAGGACGGAAATAGAACACTTACCCTTGGCGGAAATTTAAATCTGGCTGGAGACTTAACCAAGGCTGGCACACATGCAACAACCCTGACTACCACGGGCGTAACAAACGTAACCCTGCCAACTACCGGCACACTCTCAACTCTTGCCGGGATAGAGACACTAACAAGTAAAACCCTGAATGGTGCAACTTTAAACGCTCCGGCTATCGGCGGGGCAACTACTTTTTCTCTCGATGATTCTGACAGTGCATTCAACTTGGCAATTCAATCGACTTCCACACTGACTGCACCTGGTCGCGTACTCACGGTCGACGTAGAAGATGGCAGCAGGACGCTAACCCTAGCAGGTAACTTGACGAAGGCTGCATCGCACGATCTGACTCTGACAACAACCGGTAGCACGAACGTTACCCTACCTAGTTCTGGAACTCTGTCGACACTTGCAGGAAGTGAATCTCTTTCCAACAAGACTGTCGTGAACGGGGTACTGTCCGGAACTACAACTACAAGCAACTCCGGCATTGTGCGTTTCACTGATTCGGACGGATCTAATTACACAGGCCTGAAAGCCGACGCGACTACAACTGCCAGCTTGGATTATACTCTGCCCGCTGCAGGACCTGCATCCAACGGTCAAGTCCTTTCCTCAACAACTGCAGGTGCAATGAGCTGGGTCTCCCCACTCGTCAACCCGATGGACTCTGCGGGAGACATGATCTACGGCGGGGCAGGGGGAACTGCAACCAAGTTAGATAGCGGAACTGCTAATCAGTATCTTCAGGCAAATGGTGCGGCAGCCCCAACATGGGTCTCTGTTCTGGCCCCTTCTGGCGGAACTGCTGCAGCTCCATCTTATAGCTTTCTCGCAGACACCAGTACTGGGATGTATTCCGATGCAGCTACAAATATAAAGTTTGCGACGAGTGGCGTGAATCGCGCAACCATTTCAACTTCGGCGTTCACTTCAACCCTGCCGCATATCTCACCTGCAGGCACGGTTGGTGCTCCTAGCTACAGTTTTACCGGAGATACAAGTCTCGGTATTTACAGCTCAGGCGTTTCGAACTTAGATTTCGCAACAGCTGGAGTGAACCGGCTTAATATCAACACAACTTCAATCAATCCTACCTTGCCGTACTACAATGCTGCAGGTAGTGCGGGCGCTCCTAGCTACACATTTGCTGGTGACACAAGCACAGGTATTTATAGTTCTGGCGCAACAACCTTGGATTTTGCAACTGCAGGGGTTAATAGACTTTCCATCAGCACGTCTGCAATTTCTAGTTCCTTGCCGGTCAATCCTTCCACCGACAACACAATTGATCTGGGCACCACAGCCTTAAGATGGAGAAGTGTGCATGTTGGCCCGGGAAGTTATGTTCTGCACGGAGATGCAACTAACACTAAGAAATTGACGATGCAGTATACTGGCAGCACTGCAGAATTTGTGGGTGATGCGTCGACAGGATTCAGTTGGCAGCCGGGTACAGCTGAGTCCCTTACACTTTCTGCGGCAGGCGTACTTGCGGTTGGAGCAGCTGGTGGCACTAGTGTGCACGGAGTCAATGGCTCTTGGAATTTCAACACCACAGGGACAACTCCGACAGAAGGCATACACCGTAGTGCAGCGGGCACGGTGAGTCTGGCTGCGGGCGGGACAGATCGCATGTCTGTGACCAGCACAGCGCTCTCTACTACCGTTGCGCATAGCAATATTTCTGGATCAGCTGGTGACCCTTCCTATTCCTTCACCTCGGATCTCGATACTGGGATGTATCATGCCGGCTCGAGCACACTGGGATTTTCGACGGCAAACACAGCACGCATGACACTGAATGCAACTGAAGCAATGTATTCGGTACCAGTACGCACAGCAGATGGAACAAACACAGCTCCTGCGCATTCCTTCACTAACGACACAAGTACCGGAATGTACATCTCTGCCGCGACAGTGTTACGTTTCTCTGCTGGAGGCAATATTCGGCTGACCATTGATGAACCGAATTCCAAAATTATAACAACGTCTCGCATTGAATCCATTGCAGGTACCGCAAGTGCTGTAGGTTATGGTTTCACGAATGATGCTAGCACCGGTTTGTACAGCAGCGGAGCGGGCACCTTGAATGTTGCAGCGGGTGGCGGACCACGTCTAACTATCAACAGCACTAACATTACTGGCACTCTGCCTACTGTTCTATCAGGTGTTCCGAACGCCACAGCAGGAATGCTCAATATTAAGCCAGATTCTGGCCAAGCAGGATACATTACCTTTAGTGAAGGTGCGACTAATCGTTGGGCACAAGGATTTGACAGTGGTAGTAATAACTTCAGTTTTCGGCAAGGTACAGCTACCGGCACCTTGATGGGTTCTATTGGGTTAGCAGGTAATTGGACATTTGGGCCTAATCCTTTGTCCGGCTCCGGTGTTGTGGCTACGAAGAATAGCACTGCAACTGCGTCTAGTACGGATCGTGTATACGATGCTCAATTTACTGTCGATACTGACTGCACAGGTGGATATTTCTACACCTGTTTGAATTCGGCAGGAACTACAATTGGTCGCATAGAGGCCGCAAGCAACACGACAACAACATTTACTGGCTCATCTGATGCGCGATTGAAACAGAATCCTACAGAGTTTGATGGTTTGGCCATTATTGCAGCTATGCAGCCTCGTGAGTTTGAATGGATTTCTAATCCGGGAGTGCGCAATAAGGGGTTTTACGCGCAGGAGCTATATGAAGTTTTGCCTGAAGTTGTGTCAGTAGGTAGCGATGATTTGGTTTCGAACGGTGACTTGCGGAACCCTTGGGGCATTGACTACGGCAGATTGACTCCCGTGCTTGTTCGTGCAGTGCAACAATTACAGGAACAGCTGGCGGCCGCTTTAGTGCGCATTGATAATTTTGAGGAATAAAATTATGCATAATTCACATGATCCAGGAAGTTTCGAGTTGATTGTCGGCCAACTCGATAAGATGAACAGGCAACTTGACAAACAAGATGCCAAGCTCGACAAAACCTTGCTGCAGCTGCAGCGCAACACGTCGGACATCTGGTGGATAAAGGCAGTAGGCTCCGGTATTATCGCAGGAGTCGGTGCAATTGTTTCATACGTATTCCCTTCCCGATAATCTAACCAATAGCTAGAAGGAATTAAGATCATGCTAAAAGAAAAGCAAGAAAAGCCACGTGCAGAGTTGCTAAAGAATATGAAGGCTCCTACCGCAAGTGCTGCTGAAGTTGAGGCAGACGAGGATTTAGATGCACTACTCGGAGACTCGGGAGATGCTGTGGGGGGCGGGGAGGAGCTGGAAGATGCTCCGGAAGTCGCGAGTCCGCTTGGCGAGTTTAGTGACGAAGATTTGTTGGCCGAATTGCATGCGCGCGGTCTAGTGGACATGGGTGGCGCGGGAGATGTCGAGGCAGCAGAGCCGGCAGTGCCGAAGAAATAACCGTTTGCCACACCTGCCCGCATACTAAAACTCAATTGTCGAGGAGGCACACGTGACCCAGCTACGTTACACTGTCGGAGCCATGTTGTCGGATGTACGTCGCCAACTCGATGAGGACAACCGTGCAGCTCTGGACGATGAGTTAGATATCATACCTGCGCTTAATCGTGCTCTCAACTACGCATCGGATGTGATTGCCCGCAAGTACCCCCAGGCTTTGCTCGCGACAATTGACACACCAGTTGCAGCAGGCGAGGACTTGTTTGAGATCCCCGAAGACGCGTTCGAGGCAAGATTGTTGCGCATCGAAGTCAACACCGGGACCGAATTTATTCCAATTGCTGAAATCGATTACAGGGACGTTTCTTACTACGATATTGCAAATCAGACAGTTGCAGTTCCGATGTACTACACGGTTATCGGAAATCAATTCAAGCTGCTTCCGGCCCCATCCGGCGCATTCGATCTACGACTCTGGTACACAAAAGAGCCCGCACCTTTCGTGCAGGAGCAGGGGCGGATCAACTCAGTGGTAGCAGCCAGCAACTACGTGACTGTTGACAGCCTTGGTGCAGACCTGACCTCAGACTCCGAACTACTCGAGAGTTTCGTGAACATCGTCGACGGTAAATCAGGCAAAATTAAATGCACGATGCAGGTGCAAGATCTCATTATCGATCCCAAGAAAATCGTATTCAAGACCGTGCCCACGCGTAGCACAGTTTTCGACTTGCCAGTAGACACATCGCTTGTCGGTCTCGATCTGTCTCCGGAAGTGGATGACTATGTATGTCTTGCTCCCGGTAGCTGTGTTCCATTTCTTCGCAGCCCCCTCACCAATTTCTGTGTCCAGTACGCAGTCTCGGAGCTGACAAGAAAATTCCAGGGCGAGGTTGGAGTGGAGGCAGCTGTATTGGACAAATTCGAGACGCAAGTGGAGCGGACCTGGGTGCAGAGACCGAATGCTGTCCGGGTGCGTAATCGCAATCCATACGCACGGATGTCTCGGCTACTCCGCAATTTCTGATCTTTCGGACGCGAGGTATCTACTACTATGCCAGCTCAACTTGTAACAATACGCGAAACAGATTTCGGCGCAGGCCTCGACACACAATCCGCTGTCAACCAACTGCAGCCGGGGTACGTACAGGAGGCGCGCAATGCCGATCCTCAACCTACTGGCACAATTTCTAAGCGCCGGGGATACCAAACATATGGTGGGTGGGTGCCTCTCCGGGTAACTCGCATCCGGTCTGACGGCACGGCTCTCGATCTGGTTTTCGACTCTGCAATTAACATGTCGTCGCACAAGTCAACTCCAATTGTAGTGTACGGGCGCAGCAGCAACTCGACTGGCGGCGATATCACAACTACAGATAGCGCGCACTACTACTCGACAGTAGACGTGGACTTCCGTGAAACATTTGTGGTTGGCACAGGGCAGACACTTACTATTCCTGCGGGGTCACACGGATTCTCCTCCGATAAATTGTGGGTAGGTATCGGACAGAGTACGAGTGAGGCTAATGCAACAAATTCTATCGTGCTGCCGGACAGTGTCGCAGTAGACCAGGCAACAAATGATATCGTCCTGACTTACACGAATGGCACAGGATCTAGCTTCAAAGGGTACGTGTACATTGCAGACAAGCAGACAGTTGCCAGCGAGTCTTACTTCGGCGACGATCTGGGCGTGTCTGGAGCAACAGCGACACTTCCATCTGGCGGCAGCACAAGTTTTACTCTCTCTGCAGCAGATCACAATCTAGGTACAGGCAGGTTGGTTGCTAAGGTTTTCGAGTCATCTGCCGGTGACTGGGTGGAGATCATGCCGGACACGGTTACGGTTGACAAAACAACGTTCCAAGTTGTGTACAACCTTACGAATAATTCCGGAAGCAGCAAGTCAATTGCATTCTCGCTGTCTGTCTGCCCAACTGAGAACTATGCTTCCAGTGCCGTGGGTGCTGGTTCGTCGCACACTGAAACAATCGACTTGTCAATTTATCCTTCTCGGACTCCATTTGTATTTGTGGGCTGCTACCTTGACGACGGTGTCAACCCTATTAGCCTGGTGCAGCCGACTTCGGTAGTTGTTGACGTAGTTGCAGACACGTTGTCCATCAGCTTTATCAATGGTGGCGGATCTGCGGCTAACTTCACGGTTTACTGGCAGTTCGTTCCCTTCACTACAAACTTCCTGACCGTCACGCAGGGCTCCTCTGCGACTTATACAGACGAGGCTCCGCAACTTACTGTTTGGGGTCTCGAGCACGATTTATTGTACCAGCCAGGCACACGAGGCGGATGGGTGACACATATCGATTCCTACCGCGCAGCTGCTGAAAACAAACTGGTTGCAGGGCTCGGCGGCAATCTCTACGCGACTGGAGAGTATTCGTCTTCTGCGGCAACTTACTTGCTTCCTACCCTGTACCCTCGACTACAGGCTGTGCTTGCAGCAGACACAAATCTCGGTCCAGTCTTCTGGGCGTCAGGCGAGACTCCTGCACTCACTCGGGGCTACATTACCGGCACGATGTTTGAGGGGCAGGAACATGCAGTCGCAATCAGTTCAGTGGAGTGGGACTCGGGAACTGGATGGGTCAAGTACACGCTTCTAGTTCCGGGCATGAGCGTAGTGGGAGTGCTGGGTACGATTATTAATTCTGGAGTCTTGCCGGACGTTCTGGAAGTTACAGGTGCGTCGTATCAGATTCACAACGGCCAATTCGAAATCAGGCAAGCAGTTGCAGCAAGTGCCTCCACGCTTGAAATTTATGTCGACAATTCTCGAGTAAGTTCGGCGGATTGGGACATTGCAGGGAGTGGGGGATACGCTGGAATCTCATCTGATGCAGTAACTTTCCTTGCAAGTAGTCCATTCATTCCCGACGACAGGATGCGCACCGATTTATTTAGTGATGATGCTGATGTGATCGTGTGCCTGGGCAGCTCCGGTAGTACGGCTAGAGTGTCCGGACTTACCGACAAGATGTCCGTCCCTGCCGGTCTGATTTTCCTCGCAGATCGAACTTCGAGTGTTGTTCCCCTGCGCAGTGCAGCAGGTCTGGCGTCAGTTACTAATCTCGTGCGTGGCGACATGTTGCGGTACGGCGACATGACTCGGGAAATCGAAGTCCTGTATGTAAACGAACTCGGAGACATTGCAGTATCTGTGGCAGCCGGGAACGGAACCTCTGCGCAAGTCACGATGCTGTCCGGAGACACAAGCACGTTGTGGGCCGGCGAGAAGGTATTGATTGCATTTGGCTCCGTGTACAGGGGCCACGTTGCCGAGATTCTATCTGTCGACTCCGGAACTACTTACACGATTGCTTCTGGTTATACAGACGCAGACACTGCGACTCAGGTCGGGAAAACAGTTCATATCGACGAGTCTCTTCCCATATCAGACTCCAGCACAAACGAGCAGGCATTTTATGTCGCGCGCAGGTGGCTGCCCGTAGAGGCGCCCGACGACACATACGATCTAACACCTCCAACTCACACCAGATACTTCGAGAGTCTCGGCCAAGACGAGCAACTATTTCTGAGAAGCGTGATGGTAAAAGACTCCTTGTACCTGACTAACGGCCAGGACGAGCTGTTCAAGTTTGACGGCGTGAATCTGCACCGCGCAACTCTTCCCCGGTGGAACTCACACCTATTTGCAAATGTTCTGGAAGGTGCAACTGGAAGCATCGTCGTGGGGAATCCTGTAGTTGCGAGCACCGGGTGGACATCAAACCAGTTCACACTCACGACCGCTGCTGATACAGGGCTCATTGAGGTAGGCGACAGAATCAAGCACAGCAGCTCGGGCGAGATCTATACAGTGCGCCAGGTGCAGCAGGTAGGTGGAACTGGTTACGTGTGGGTGGACAGAACTATTTCCGGAGCTACCGCAGCAACGACCATCACTAAAACCACAACCTTCCGATACTACGTCCGGCTCAACATGGTGGACGCAAATGGCAGCATCATTGCGTCTGCCGCAACAGGTCTCGCAGATTTCCAGGTCGAGTTGGGTGCCAATGCTGTGGTTGTCCTGCGCTGTGTCGGGCTCCCGGTATTCGGCGCATACGACTACGACAGGTTGGAAATTGAAGTATTCCGGACGAAGGGCAACACACTTTCTGTCTTCTACAAGCTCGCCACTAAGAAGCTGTCCTTCTCTTCCGGAGGTGGCTACGTGGACATTATTGACACGACTTCGGATGACGACCTGCTCGAGCTGGACGTACTCTCGACGCAGATTGCAGGCGAGACAGTTCTAACTGGACTCGATGCTGCACCCCGCGCAAAATATTTGACTAGTTCGGGCAACCGTCTAATCCTCGCAAACCTAACAGATTACCCCACACTTGATATCCAGGTACTGCAGCGGGATGTCCTGCTTACCGCATCTACGTTTGTTGCCGACAATTTCTTATTCCGAAAAGATAACACAGATAGTGGAACTACGACTGACATGGTAAATCGCGTCAAGTACGACTTCCGCGACGTCTCTACTGCACTGAGCATTGCTGGTATCACGGCTCCGGACTCGTCCACTATTGAGATCGAAACTACTACTCCACATAGTCGGGCAGTAGGCGACTGGGTATATCTGTTTCGAACCGCAAATCCTGCTGGTGGCTACTATTTGGACTATGCTGGGTGGCACCAGGTCCATACCGTCGTATCTGCGACTAAGTTCGAATTCGCCTGGGCCAATTCCGGGGTATCTGCTGGCCCGCATGTAAATAGGGTGCTCATTGCTGCAGCAGCGGCAGACGTACCAGTTCCAATCGGTGCAGATGCCAATTACGGGACCACAAATGGTAATAGGACCGCGACGGGGATTGGTTACACGTTCGTTGCAATTAGACGACTTGCTGATGCAATTAATGCCACTATGCGCCGCACCGATGCAGCTAATATTTCTTCCATGTCCGGATTCGAGGCTTGGATGGCGGCATACGCAGGTAACGATTTCCGCGTGGGGCAGCTACTCGTGAAGCAGCCTCGGGTATTCGATACGACCATGGAAGTCAGATTGCCTGCATGGACAGATCGAGATTTCTACGTGAATGATGTGCAGCGTAGTGAAGGTTCCAGCGCGTCTGCCAGGGAACTTGTATTCCCCAGCCGCACCATTGCATCCATAAACAACTTCCCAGAACTATTCGATGCACCAGCTGCAGCGTCTGACTCCGATAGTTTCTCGGCAATAGATGTCAACCCGTCTGACGGACAACAACTTACCAGCGTAATTCCCTTTTTTGGCGACTCAGCCTTCGGTGCAGCTCTGCAGAGCGGCATCGTAGTCGGCTTCAAACAAAATTCTATCTACCTGCAAGATCTCAATGCTAAGGCTGCGGGTAGTGTTGCAGTGCAGCGGCTCGAGACGCAAGGCAAGGGATGCACGTTCCCATATTCGGTTGCGGTTACGCGCAACGGAATTATGTTTGCGAATGAGACAGGTATCTACAGGCTCAACAGGGACATGACTCTCGACTATGTAGGCCGCAAATACGAAGGCAGGTGGCGAGACGATGTGGATGTGCAGATAAGTGAGGTTGTGGGTGCTGGACACCATGCTGCGATCGATAACCAATACAAGTTGTCGTATGCGGTAGCCGGGGGAGATGCGCCATCGGAAGTCGCAGTCTATAACCATGTGCGGGAATACTACGGAGACCAGGCGGCAGGAGTTGGGAGCTGGTCAACTTATACGAATCACCCTGCAATCGGCTGGGCAAACCTGCAAGGCGGTACATATTTCGCCTCGACGCACGGAATAGTATTCGCAACCAGGAGAGCTGGAGATAGTACAGACTACCGGGATAGACATGATGCGGTTGACATGCAAGTAGTTACAAGGGGCATGGATTTTGGAGATAGTGGAATACGCAAAATGGTTCGCAGTGTTGCTAGTCACTATACTGCTCTGGATGCAGCCGGGACAACGCTGAGCCTCGGACGCGATTTCAATTCGGCCTATGAGTTGTCAGATGCATTTGTGGTCTCGAGTGCTGATTCCTCCGGTAATGCTGTTGATATCAATACTATTCAGACTAATTTCCAGTCGGACCGTGGCATATATTTTCAGTTAAAATTCCAAAATGCTACCATAGATGAGCCCTTCGAGTTGACGCGTGTGGATTGGCGGGTGTCTGGTATGTCGGATCGAGGTATCACGAAGGCAGCGAGAACTGGAGAATAATACATGGCATCTCTGCAAGATATACTCAGCAAGACGCAGACGGGTAGCCTCTACAAGACTTCCGAAGAGGAGTCGGAGGAGCTGCAGTCTTTATCTCGTGCAGCAGGGCGCCAGGCCCCTCCTATTAATCCCGCAGCTGCAGCGACTATTGGGGCAAGTCCGGACGTAGCCAAGATGGCCGGCACACGTACACAGAAAATCAAATCATTGCAGCAGGCTGCCGGGCTGCAGCCCCTCGAGGCACAGCGTGTAGCCCCTCCCCCTGCTGCGACACTGTCGGAGAGACTGCGCACCGGTGAGGCTGCAGGTAATGCATCCCCGTACAAAGACTTGGCCGAGGCGCGGGCAATAGAAGCAAAGAGCCTGCAGGGCCTGAGTTTCCTGGAGAAGCAGGTCGAACAGTTGAAAACGGTAAAGTTGCAGGAAGCACTTACTAAGGCTCGGAATACACCTGTGGCGGAACTTGCCAAGTTTTCTGGCGAGACTACTAAACAATTGCAGAGAGATATCAAAACTCTGCTCCAGAATCCGCAAGATGCTGCTGCTCTGGTGGATGCAAATAAATTACTCGGACGGGACGCTTCCAATCTGCTTACTGCGCAGGAACTTATTGACCTGTCCGGGCTTGGAAGCAAAGCGATTGTCGGCCAGGTGCAAGCAGAAGTTACAGAACCGAAGCTTAAAGACTTGTCAACTAAACAGCTGCAGGAAATGGGATATGCATCGCTGCAGGATCTCGAGCGGATACTGGGCCGGACAGGCTTGGGTGACTTGACATTTACGCAGTTCGGTCAGCTTCTTGGGCAGGAACTTGAAACAGAGTACCGGACGGTGGAAGAACTTCGCGGCATGCTCGCAGATCCGAGTCTAGGTAATGCAGAGCGTATCGAAATCCGCAAACAGTTGGCCGGACTTGGTGCCGCAGGGCTGGAAGACACAGAATCTCAGTTTGCAAGTTTGGTTGATAAAGTCAATGCTGCCACATTGGTGCAGTGGCGTGGTCAGCTGGTTCCTATCTCCGAAGCACTTGCAGACGAGGAAGTTGCGAAGGTCGTCGAGGAATACGTGAACGGAGACGCGCAAACAAAAGACGAAATTGCGACTGCAGAACCGGACATTGCTCAGTTGGTAGAGGAGCATGAGGGGGCCCTGACGCAAGTAGTAGATGAGTTGAAGGAAGGTGCTGTTGCGGAAGTGGCAGACATCCAGGCTGAGCGCCGAGATGTCGGTAAGCTAGGTAACACAGGGGCGAAAATAGATGATCGAATTTTAGAATACTTGCTGCCAGGGTTTAGGGATCTTGGCGTCGAATCCTTGGGTAGCGCACTATCCAAGAAATCTCCTTTCCTTGCTCAACTCGTAAACAACCCTAACTGGGATCCAGTGGATGCGCAACAAGTCGTCCAAGCGCTGTCACAGATCTACGAGAGCGGCAACCGGCAAGTTCTCGACCGAGTGTTGAAACATATGGACCTGGGAACCTGGAAGAAGTTGGGATTCCTCGATCGAGATCCGGCAAAGCTGAATGAGTTTCTAAACGAAACGTTGCCGAAATACACGATGGCACAGAAAGCTGTTGCGGAGGATCGCATACGTAAAGAACGTAGGGAGGGCAACTTGAATGTCGACTACATTGCGCAGGTGCTTGGATTTGAAAATGCGAAACAGGCAGGCGCTGCAGTTAAGCGCGCCAAGCTCATGGCTGGTTCTGGACTATTCGACTCTTCAGGTATCTCGGATTTGCTTCCATATTTCCAGCTCTCCAGTATCAGTCCGAGTGGAATTGACTGGGTGAGGACAATTGCCAATTTGCGCCGGGTGTTGGACAAGACATTCAAGATTACTGACATCGCACAGGGCAGCTGGCGGCGAACATTTGACTCCGGGGAAGCATTGTCCGGTTTCGTGCAGGCGCGAGATTCGGACCCTCTTTACCAACAAGTCGAACCATATGTCGGCGACGGCAAGATAGATAGGTACGAGGCGCAGAAACTGAAACCACAACTGACGTGGGATTCTATCCAAGCATTCCCGGGCAGCACTGTCTGGCAAATATTCTCGCCGGAAGCTCGCAAGGAATTTTACGACGCAGCAGTTCCGGTCGTGCTGCAGCAACTATCAGGCGGTGCTATTTCTCCGCTCAATAATAGTCAGCTGCATCGTGACTCCGATGCGATAGACAAAGTTCTGCAGTGGATTGGAGAGAAGAAGGAAGCCGGCGAGTTGCAAGGGGCGGCTGAACAGATATTGACGCATTACCAGTACAAACTGATGGAAGCACGCAGCAAGCTTCCATTCAAGCGCGACAAAAATTTGGACATCTCATTGAACATAGGTGGCGGCGGGGGCAGCTTCGACATTGGACCTGTCGACATCGGACCTGTTACCGGGATTTGGGACGGCACTGTAGACTGGTCCCCTGCTGGAAGTTCTGGTGGGACAACCTCAGCTCAAGAAGCTGCAAATGGCATTCTCGGACAATTTATGAACATTGATTTGCCTGACTGGGCGCAGGCACTCGGCGGAGGAGGTTCGTATGGTAGCTTCTAATTTCCAGCCACAGCCTAGTGCTGCACCAAAAACACTACTCGATGCACTTCGTAATAAAATCGCATCTCCGGAAGTTACACCCAGTCCGCAGCTCGGTCAGACAGAGCAGGTTCAGAACTTGCTGCGTACCAAACTTACGGGCAAGGCGCAGGAAGCAGGAGCGCAGCCTAACCGGTACAACGCTGCTGAAATCGCCGCAGCAGAGCAGGGGCAACTGTCTCTGCGCAACCAGTTGCAGCAGGGTAGGATGCAGGCGGAAGAACTTGCAGGCATGCAGGCAGACCAGGAGCAAAATAGAGAGATGCAGCGGCAGCAATACAACCAGTCGCAGCAACTCAGGAAGCAGGCCTTCAACAAGCAGACATCTGACTTGCTTCATGATTTCGAAGTGGGAAACCGGAAATTAGATAATGCGCGAGACATTGCCGACATGG
>Ga0196963_10001019_pt1 | contig 20803 bp, 9 predicted proteins | sample S1_5metaG_FD_148600 | JGI IMG/M metagenome (GOLD analysis project Ga0196963, IMG submission 148600) | Soil microbial communities from Anza Borrego desert, Southern California, United States - S1_5 | ecosystem: Environmental > Terrestrial > Soil > Desert | place: USA: California | collected... | reverse complement strand
CGCCGAGAACGCCCCGTCGCCGCCGACGCCGACGGGGCGCGCGGTCGTCGCCTTCGGCATCAGCCGCGCGGTGTCCGAGGACGGCGGCGTCACCTGGACGTTTCCTCAGGCGAACCCGCTGCCCAGCCTGCGCAAGCCGGGCGACGTCGCCGGAGGCGCGCAGCCGAGCGTGCTGCGCGATCCCGCGTCCGGCCTCTACCACCTGTGGTTCTCGAACGACACCGCCGCCGAGCTCGCCTCGATCCCGGCGACGATGTTCACCGCGTACGGCTTCTGGCACGCGACGTCGCCCGACGGCATCGCCTGGACGCCCGACTACGGTGAACGCGATTTCCGCTGGGATCCGACGCTGGCCTACGAGCGCCATGGCCTGATCACCGGGGTCGAGGTCGTCCAGCACGCGGGCGAGTACCGCCTGTTCTACGGCGCCTGGGGCGACGTCGGCATCCCCGACCCGTCGCTCTTCCTCGTACCGCTGCAGGGCGGGACCCTCGCCCCGGGCGCATTCTGCCTGTGCGGCGCGCGGCGGACCATCGTGCCGGGCGCGATCTCGCGCCGGCCGGCGTGGCGGCGGCTGGCCGCGTCGGCGACGCCGTGACGCCTCAGCCCTGCGCGCGCTGCGAACCCGTGGCGCGGCGGCGATCGCGCACCGCCTCCGCCAGGCGGTCGAGCAGCGGCACGGTCTGTTCCCAGCCGAGGCAGGCGTCCGTCACCGACTGGCCGTAGACCAGCTTCCTGCCGGGCACGATGTCCTGGCGGCCGCCGACCAGGTGGGACTCGATCATCACGCCGACGATCGAGCGGCCGGCGCTCGCGATCTGCGCGGAGATGTCGACGGCGACGTCGTGCTGGCGCTGCGGGTCCTTCTGCGAGTTGCCGTGGCTGCAGTCGATCATCACGCGCTTGGGCAGCCCGGCCTTGCCGAGCAGCTCGCCGACCCGGGCGACGTGCGCCGCGCCGTGGTTGGGTCCGGACGCGGCGCCGCGCAGGATGACGTGGCAGTCCGGGTTGCCGCGCGTGCCGACGATCGCCGCCAGGCCCTGCTTGGTCACCGACAGGAACTGGTGCGGATGGGCGGCGGCGCGGATCGCGTCGATCGCGATCTGCAGGTTGCCGTCCGTGCCGTTCTTGAAGCCGACCGGCATCGACAGGCCCGACGCGAGGTCGCGATGGACCTGCGACTCGGTGGTGCGCGCGCCGATCGCCCCCCAGCTGACCAGGTCGGCGATGAACTGCGGCGTGATCGGGTCGAGGAACTCGCACGCCGCCGGCAGGCCCATGGTCGCCAGGTCGAGCAGCAGTCGCCGGCCGATGCGCAGCCCCTGGTTGATGTGGAAGCTGCCGTCCATCTCCGGGTCGTTGATCAGACCCTTCCAACCGACCGTGGTGCGCGGCTTCTCGAAGTAGACGCGCATGACGACGACCAGGTCGCCGGCGAGGCGGTCGGCTTCCGCCTTCAGGCGGTGCGCGTAGTCGATCGCCGCCTGCGGATCGTGGATCGAGCACGGGCCGACCACCGCCAGCAGGCGGTCGTCCTGGCCGCGGACCAGCTCGGTGATGGTCTGGCGCGCCATCGCCACGGTCGATGACGAGCGCTCCGTCAGCGGCAGCTCCTCCATCAGGATCGCCGGCGGCAGGAGCGGGCGCAGCTTGTCGATTCGGACATCGTCGGTGACGTAGCGCATGGCGGGGACCGACCTTGCGGCCTCACCGGTCAGGCCAAGGAGAAAGCCGGGAACGTCCGGCCGGCGGCGGTGTTCCCTGGTCATGCTCACCATCAGCATGGACACGATGCCAACCCTCCCCGTCAGCGGGCGCGACGCCGACGCGGCGGCCCTCGCGCGCTGGCGCGACGGCGGCGACCGGGCGGCGCTGGCCGAGCTCTTCGCGCGCCACGCCGACCGCTGCTGGCGCGTCGCCCGCCGCTTCGCCGGCGAGGCCGAGGCCGAGGACGCGATGCAGGACGGATTCATCCGCGCCATGGCGCGTGCCGGCCAGTGGCGCGGCGGCGATGCCAGCGCCTGGCTGATCGCGATCGTCGCCAACGCGGCGCGCAACCGCGCGCGCCAGAGCCGGCGCCGCCAGCGGCGCGAGGCCGCGATCCTCGTCGAGCCGGCGGCGGCGGCGTCCGGCGACCCCGTCGATCCGGCGCTCCGGCGCCACCTCGCGGCGGCTCTCGACGAGCTGCCCAAGGCGTCCTCCGACGTGCTGCGCCTGCGCCTGATCGACGGTCTGTCCCACGCCGAGGTCGCCGCCGCGCTCGGCGTGCGCGAGGGCACCGCCCGCACGCGCCTCCATCGCGCGATCGAACGGCTGCGCGCGCTGCTCGGCCGGCGCGGCGTCACCGTCGCGTCGCCGGCGCTGGCCTTGCTGCTGACGCCGCGCGTGATCGAAGCCGCGCCGCCGGGGACGGACGCGATCGCCGCCCGGGCGGCGTGGTCGACGACGCCGCTGACGACGCCGATGGGCGGCGCCGGTTGGATCGTCGCGCTCGGACTGGTGGCGCTGATCGCGGCGCCGCTGGCCGCGCTTCGCCTGGCTGCGGACGTTTCCGGCGTCGCGGCAGGCGCGCCGGCCGAGGACCCGCTCGACCAGCCGGTGACCGTGCGCCTGTTCAACGATTACCTCGACGAGGCGCTGGCGCAGATCAGGAAGGAGCTGCCCGACGCCTCGCCGCTGCGCTTCGCCTACGGCTACAGCCTCAACCGTGGCTGGAGCCGCGACGGCGTCACGTACGAGCAGCCGTGGTCGGGGGTCTCGTTGGACGCCGGTGCGCAGGCGCGGCCGGTCCGGGTCGTCCTCGACGAGGTCGCGCGCGCGCTCGGCTTCGCCTGGCGCGCGGAAGGCGAGGTCGTGGTCTTCAGCCGGCCTGCCGACCCCGTGGCGGCCGCGATCCTGATCGCGGCGGTGGACGCCGGCGACCTCGCGGCGGTCGAGAGGTTCGGCGACCCGGGTGCATTGCTCGACGACCTCGCCGTCCGCCGCGAGGTGATGCCCCGGCTGCTGCGCTCGCGCGCGCCGGCGACGGATCGCATCGTCGAACGGCTGATGGGTCGCACCAGCCGCTGGTCGATGTCCGAGGCTCCGCCGCGCACCGCGACATTGGACGAGGTGTGCGCCCGCGATGCCGACATCGTCGCCGCGGCGCGCGAGGCGCTCGGCGTCCAGCTCGGCGATTCGCAGCTCGCCTTGGCCCTAGATGTCGTCGGCCTGGCCCGCGACCAGGCGGCGCGGCCGGCGTTGCGGCGCCTGCTCGCCCACGAGCGCGTGGGCGATGAAGCCGCCGCCGCCTTCGCGCGGGTCGCGGCCGCCGACGACCTGCCGCTGCTGATCGGCCTGCTCGGCGAACTGGCGGGCGAGCATCGGCGCGCCAGCGCGTCGGCTGATCCCTCCGTGCAGTGGCTCGCCGGCGCGGTCCCGGTCATCGGCGGCGGCGGCGTGTCGCCGGGACCCGGCCTGGTGGCGGTGGTGGATGCGCTCGGCGAATCCGGCGATCCGCGCGCCCTCGCCGTCCTGCGTCCGCTGGCGATCGAGGCCGGGGTCGGCGCTGCGCTGCGCGAAGCGGCGATGTCGGCCGCCGCGCAGATCGACCCCGGATCGTTGGCGGCATTCGCCGACGACGCCGATCCGTCGATCGCGCGCGCGGCGCGGCGTGCGTTGTCGAGCGACGCCGCGCTGGCCGTACGCTGGATGACGGGCCTGAACCTCGAGGACGATGAGGACCGCACGACCCTCGAGCGCCTCGCGCCGTCGCTCGGCGCGGCCGCGGTCCTGGATTTCGCGCGCAGCCTGCCGGAAGCCGATGAGGAGCAGCGGTCCGAGATGTTCGCCGCGTGGGGACTGCTCGCCGCGCTCGATCGCGCGCGGCCCGCGCCGGAGCTGCTGCGCGCCGCGCTCGGCGACGGCCACGCGCGGGTGCGGCGGCTCGCCGCGCGCCACCTGATCGCGTCGCGCCGGTCCGAGGACCTCGACGCCGTGATCGCGGCGGCGGACGACGGATCGCTCGAAGCCATGGTGGCCGTCGCCGGATCGCGCGATCCGGCTGCGCAGCGCGCGACCGCCGCGCTGATCGTCGATGGCGCCGTGGCGATCGAGACCCGCATCCGCCTGGTCGAGGCCTGGTCGTACCGGTCGTCGGCGCCGCTCGGGATCGTCCTCGGTCTGTGCCGCGACGCGCGCGATCCGCGCTTGCGCCGCGCCGCCTACGGCGCGCTGTCCGGAAACGACCCGCGCATCCCCGCGGCGCGCCTCGCCGGTGCGGTGTCGGATCCCGACCCGCGCGTGCGCGGGGATCTGGTCGCCGAGCTCGCGCCCGGCGACGAAGCGGCGCCGGCGAGCGCGGCGATCCTGGCGGCCACCCGCCATCCGCACCGCTACGTGCGCGCCTGCGGGGTCTACGCGCTGACATCCGGCCGGGGGCAGCGGTGGTGCAGCGAGCGTCAGGCGGCCATCCTGCGCGACGATGCGGACGACCAGGTCCGCGCCTACGCGGCGCTCCTGCTCGCCAGCGGGCATGGCCCCGAGCTGCTGGCCGCCCTGCGCGACGATGCCTCGCCGCGCGTGCGTCGCGCCGCCGGCATGCAGGCGGCGAGCGAGGCGCGTCGCGCCCAGAGATGCGGCGAGGCGGGAGCGGCGGAGCTGATCGCCGCCGTCGCCGCCGCGGCCGCGGAGGACGCCGATCCGGTGGTGCGCACCGCGGTCGAAGGCGCGCTGATGCGCGAGGTCGGCTTCACCTGGGTCCGCCCGCCGTCGTGGAGCGCCGACGGCGAGGGCGATCTGCTGACGCCGGCCGGCTCGGGCTGAGCCTGGCGGCGCCCCGGGGTCGGCCACCATCAGGACGTGCAGCCGCTGCCGATCGATGCGCATCTGTCCGACTGCCTCGGCGCGCTCGACCGCGCCGGGTCGCTGGTGCTGATCGCCCCGCCCGGCACCGGCAAGAGCACACGCCTGCCGCCGGCGATGGTCGACGGCGCCGCCGGGCAGATCTACCTGCTCCAGCCGCGCCGGGTCGCGGCGCGTTCGCTCGCCAAGCGCATCGCCGCCGAGCGCGGCTGGACGGCTGGGCGCGAGGTCGGCTGGCGCGTGCGCTTCGAGAAGGTCGGCGGCAAGGACACCCGGCTGTGGGTGATGACCGAGGGCACGCTGACGCGCCAGCTGCAGTCGGATCCGTACCTCGACGGCGTCGCCGCGGTGGTGCTCGACGAGTTCCACGAGCGCAGCCTGCACACCGACCTGTGCCTGGCGTGGCTGGCCGAGCTCAAGCGCACGGTGCGGCCCGACCTGCGCCTGGTGGTGATGTCGGCGACCATGGATCCAGCGCCGGTCGCCGCGTTCCTCGGCGGCGCGCCGGTGATGCAGGTCGCCGCGCCGACGTATCCGGTGCAGATCCGCGTCGGCGTCGGCGGCCCGCAGCGGCGCCTCGACGACAACGTCGCCGCGGCCGTGGCCGAGGCGGTGCGCGATCCGGAGTGCGGCGACATCCTGGTGTTCCTGCCGGGCGTCGGCGAGATCAACGGCGCGCTGGGCGCGGTGCGCGACCTCGGGCTCGATTGCGAGCTCATCCCGCTGCACGGCTCGCTGCCGCCGGACGAGCAGGACCGCGCGCTCGCTCCGGCCACGCGGCGCAAGGCGGTCTTCGCGACCAACGTCGCCGAGACCTCGGTGACGATCCCGGGCGTGCGCACGGTGATCGACTCGGGACTGGCGCGCGTCGCGCGCTTCAACCCCGACACCGGGCTCGATGAGCTGAAGCTCGAGCAGATCAGCCGCTACTCGGCGACCCAGCGCGCCGGCCGCGCCGGCCGCACCGCGCCGGGACGTTGCTGGCGGCTGTGGACCGCGCTGACCGAGCGGCGCATGAGCGAGGCGTCCGATCCGGAGATCGCGCGCGTCGATCTCGCGCCGACCCTCAACGCGCTCAAGGACTGGCACGGCGCGGATCCGCGCACCTTCCCCTGGTTCGAGCGGCCGAGCGACGAACGCCTGGCGCACGGCGAGGAGCTGCTGGCGATGCTCGGCGCCGCCGAGGCGCCGTTCGCGGCGCTCACCGCGCTGGGCCGCGACCTGGCGCGGCTGCCGGTGCACCCGCGCCTCGGGCGGCTGCTCGCCGACGCCGCCAAGGCCGGCGTGCCGGCGCTGGGCGCGGCGCTGGCGGCGGTGGTGTCCGAACGCGACATCCGTCCACCCCGACGCGGGCGCGAGCCGGTCGATCCGGCGCCGGCCGACGCGATCGATCGGCTGCACGCGCTGGCGCGCGCCAGCGAGACGAATTTCCGCTGGTCGCTGCGCGACGAGGGCATCGATCCGATCGCGGCGCGCGAGGTCGCGCGCGTGCGCGACGAGCTCGCGCGCCACGTCCCCCGCCACGAGCGGGGGGGCGCGGCCGAGGCGCCCGCGGACGGCGCCACGATCGCGCGGCTGCTGCTCGCCGCGTATCCCGACCGCGTCGCCAAGCGCAGCGCGCCGACGTCCAACCGCGCGATGATGGTCGGCGGCGTCGGCATCGAGATCGACGCGTCGTGCGCGCTGTACGCGCGCACCGGCCAGAACCGCGGCGACCTGCTGGTCGCGGTGCAGGTGCAGGGCCTGTCGAACCGCGGCGGGTCGTCGACGCTGGTGCGGCAGGCCGCCGAGATCGACGAGGCCGACATCGAGGCGGTGTTCCCCGGCGCCATCCAGCGGCGCGCGCTGACCAGCTACGACCACCAGCGCGGCGTGGTGACCCAGGTCGCGGGCTGGTACTACCGCGACCTCGCCATCCGCATGGCCAAGGGCGACCAGGGCGATCCCGCCGCGGTGTCGGCGTGCCTGGCCGCCGCGCTGGCGCCGCAGGCGCGCGCGCTGTTCGACGAGGACGAGACGGCCGCGGGCTGGCTGCGCCGCTGCGCCTGGCTGCGCCGACGCATGCCGCAGCTCGAGCTGCCCGACGTCGACGACGCGCTGCTGCGCGACATCGTCGTCGAGCTGTGCGCCGGCTGCCGGTCGCGCGCCGAGGTCGTCGCGAAGCCCAAGCTGCCCTGGCTGCAGGGGCGGCTGTCGTACGCGCAGAGCCGCGCGGTCGACGAGCACGCGCCCGAGGCGATCACCGTGCCGTCGGGCAGCTCGATCCGCCTGCGCTACGAGGACGCGGAGCGCCCGCCGATCCTCGCCGTGCGCCTGCAGGAGCTGTTCGGCCTGGCGCAGACCCCGGCGATCGCCGGCGGCGCGGTGCCGGTGCTGCTGCACCTGCTGGCGCCGAACTACCGGCCGGAGCAGGTGACCCAGGATCTCGCGAGCTTCTGGAAGACCACGTACCTGCAGGTGCGCAAGGACCTGCGCGCTCGGTATCCCAAGCACAGCTGGCCCGATGATCCGCTGACCGCCAAGGCGGAAGCCAAGGGCAGGCCGCGGCAGCAGTCATGAAACGACGCGGCCCGGTGCGGGTGCACCGGGCCGCCGAGTCGTCACCGGCCGACGCGGTTCAGGGCAGCGTGCCCGGGACCTTGCCGCCATAGGTGAAGCCGTCGTTGCTGACGACGTCCGGATAGACCGTGGTGCGGGTCGACGGGCTGCGGCGCCACGGGCCGATCTGCCGGCCTTCGCGCACGGCCGCCGGGCGCTCGACCTTGGCCGAGGCCAGGCGCGCGGCCTCGGCGTCGGCGAGGGCCTTGGCGGCGGCCTCGTCGTCGGCCTTCTGCTTGGCCGCGGCGGCATCGGCATCCGCCTTGGCCTTCAGGGCCGCGGCCTCGTCATCGGCCTTCTTCTTCGCGGCGGCCGCGTCGGCGTCGGCCTTGGCCTTGGCGGCGGCCTTGGCCGCGGCCTCCTCGTCGGCCTTCTTCTTCGCGGCGGCGGCATCGGCGTCCGCCTTGGCCTTGGCCTTGGCCGCGGCCTCGTCGTCGGCCTTCTTCTTGGCGGCATCGGCGTCGGCCTTGGCCTTGGCGGCGGCGGCGGCGTCGGCCTCGGCCTTCTTCTTCGCCGCCTCGTCGTCGGCCTTCTTCTTGGCGGCATCGGCGTCGGCCTTGGCCTTGGCGGCGGCGGCGTCGGCCTCGGCCTTCTTCTTCGCCGCCTCGTCGTCGGCCTTCTTCTTGGCCGCGGCGGCGTCGGCTTCCGCCTTCGTGGCGTCGGCGTCGTCGACCTTCGCGACCGGCGCGGCCGGCGGATCCGCCTTGGGCGGCGTCACCGTGCCGGCATTGACGTTGGCGGGCGGTGCATCGCTCTTCTTCGACATCATCAGCTTCGCGCCGATGCCGATGGCGATGATCAGGACGATGACGACGAGGAAGCGGACCATGCGATCTCCGTGGGTGGCGGATGATAGACGGCCCGCAGGGCGCGCCAGACCACGGCGGACGGCGCGCGAGAGGGGTCGTTGCCGTCAAGCCTCGTCGAAGACCGCGTCGCGCAGGCTCGGCGTCGCCGGCGCTGTGGTGGGCGGGGACGCAGGGGGGTCGTCGACCGCTGCGGACGCCGGCGCGACCACTGGAGCCGGAACGCGCCTCACGGCGGCGACCTCTGCCTGGATTTCGCCCGCGTCGTCGCGCATGCCGATCTCGCTCAGGAAGCGCGTCGCGCAGGGCTGCATCAGCCCCTGGCTGACCAGGAAGACCTGGCCCTTGGCATGGATGAAGGCCTGCCCGCGCGGCAGGTTGAGCACCGCCATCGGCGGCACGCGCTTGACCTCGCGGCTCTGGTACGAGCGGCTCTCGTTCGCCTGGTAGGTGTTGACGTCGGTGTGCCCGGCGAGACCGAGCGCCGGCGACATCGACACCGAACGGCTCTCCTGGACCACGTTCACCTCGCCGGCGCGGCGGCTGAAGTCCTCGGCGTCCTCGCCGAGCTGGCTGCGCAGCTGGATGAAGGTGTTGAGGTTGCCTTTGACCATGCGCGCGCCCTCGCTGCCCAGCTGGCGCTCGAGGTCGGGCGTGGTCTGGCCGATGATCGTCACGCGCAGCCCGGCGCCGCGCGACTTGTTGAGCAGGTCGATGAACGGCTCGTTGATGAACGAGCTGATCTCGTCGGCCACGAGCCAGAAGGGCTGGCATGCGGCTCGAGCCGGAACCGGAGGCCCATCATCGGCCCGGGCCGCCCGCCTGCTCTTTTCACGGGGGGCTGCGCCCCCCGAGCCCCCCAGGTTGCCGCCGCCGTACTGATAGCGCTGGCCGACCCAGGCAGCGATGTCCTGGACCATCATCTTGGCCAGCGATGTCGCGCCGTGGGGATCGATCATCGCGCCGAGCGCGCAGTACACGACCTGGCCCTCGTCCGCGACGCGGCTCCAGTCGAGGTCGGGCGCGACCGCGCAGACCACGCGCGCGCGTTCGCCGAGGAACGGCTTGATCGCGCCGGCGAGGGTCGTCGCGTGCTCGAGGAACTTCTGCCGCTCCTTGGTCGCGTCCGAGTAGAGCGACTCGAGGTTGCGCCGCACCGCGGCGAACATGCGCCGGATCTCGTCGTCGTCGCCCGGACGCGGCGGCACGAAGCGCGCGTAGAACGCGCGCCAGCGCGCCAGCTCGGGCGGCGCGGCGGCGGCGGCCTCGGCGCGCAGCTCGAGCGGATGCAGGCGCGCGCGCTGGTAGATCGTCCAGGCGCTGGGCAGCGCGCCGGCGATCGCGCCCTTCTCGAGGATCTCGGCGGGCGCGGCCAGGCGCGGGAAGTCGGCGCGCGCGCTCTTCGGGGCGTCGAGGTAGAGATGGAAATGGAACAGCTTCAGCATCCAGCCGAGGAACGCGACGGTGTTGTCGATCGCGTACTCGGCGACGTGGCGGACGGTCGGCACCCACTCGACCGGCGCGTAGATCGCGGCGTCGGCCAGGGAGCGCGTCGCGAACAGCTCGACCATCGCGCGCTCGTCGTCGCCGGTCGGCGTCCAGGACGGATCGGCCATGCGCGCGCGCAGCGCCGCGACCGCGCGCGCCGCGTCGTCCGGCGTGCCCTTCGGATGGTGCCGGGCCCAGGCCAGCGCGAGCAGCAGGTCGGGCACATCGGCGTGGTCGCGCGGTGGCAGGTCGCCGGCGCCGCGCGCGAGCAGGCGCAGGTAGCGGTTGGCCCAGTGGCACAGCGTCAGGCAGGTCTCGGCCATCGATTTGGCGACATTGGTCCAGAACGGATCCTTGGTCGCCGGCAGCACCGAGGCGATGCGGCTGGCGAGCTCGGCCGGATCGGTGTAAGTCGAGCACGGATTGTACGCGGCGAGATGGTCGTAGGCGCGGCGGTCGCGCGGCGTCGCCAGGCAGAAGTAGCGGAACTGGTGGCCGCGGCCGTTGCGCCGGCATTCCTGCGCCACGCGATCGATCAGCGCCTCGTCGCCCTTCGGATCGATGATCACCACCGGCATGCCCGAGCGCACCGCCTGGCTGATCAGCACCTCGGCGTAGCGCGTCTTGCCGACGCCGGTGGCGCCGAAGATGCCGGCCATCTGGCTGAAGTGGGCCTCCTCGAGGAACAGGTCGCCGGCTTCGCGGTCACCGACGCCGTAGATGCGCGGATCGCCCTGCTCGGTCGGATCGGTGGTCACCTCGGACAGGTCGCGCAGCTTGAGATCCTCGATCGCCTGGCTGTGGCGCGCGTCCCAGGCGAAGCCGCGGCCGATGAACAGCTTGGCGCGGCGCGGCAGGCGGTGGCGCGGCCGGTCGGAGTCGCGCGCGCCCGGGGCCAGACCTCCGGCGGGCAGCGCGGCGAGCGTCGCGCCGAGGCGTGACCACGCGGCGGCCTCGGCGCCGGTGCCCAGGCGGCGCCGCCACAGCGCGGGCTCGACGGCGATGGCGATGGCGAGGCGCAGCTCGACGGCGCAGGCCAGCGCGGCGGCGTCGATCTCGGCGCGGGTCCACGCGCGCCGGCCGTGGCGGCGGGTGAGCAGGGCATCGAGATGCACCGCGCGCCACCACGCCGATGCAGCTTCCCAGCGCGCCGGCGCGCGGGCGCGCAGCCAGGCCTGCTGCGCCTCCAGCACGCGGGTCCAGGCGGGGTCGGCGCGCAGGCGCTTGCGCCAGGTCGTCACCGGCGAGCCCTGCCAGATCTCGTCGACGGCGACGCGGTCGTAGGGCACCCAATCCGGCGACCAGTGGGTCGCGTCATCGCCCGGCGCGGGCGGGATCGCGTCGGCGGCGAACGCGAAGCCGCGGGCGGCGCCGAGGCGCGAGAAGGCGCGCCGCGCGCGGCGGTTGCGCAGCGTCAGGGCCACCGCGGCGGCCAGCCATGCGGGAAGGACCGCCGCATGCACCCACGGCGCGGCCGGGATGGCGGGCAGCGTCGCCGCGGTGAACGCCGTCCCGCCCCACGCGATCCAGGTCGCGCGCGCCAGGGAACGATGGCTGGGCGCGCTGTCGATCTTGCTGTTGTGCCGGAACATGCGGATCGGGGAGGATGGGGGGATCCGGAGCGACGGAATCCTGGCAGCGCGAGGCGCGAAGCCTGAAGCCCGAAGCCCAAAGCCCGAAGCTCGAAGCTCGAAGCTCGAAGCTCGAAGCTCGAAGCTCGAAGCGCGAAGCTCGAAGCTCGAAGCCCGTTCTGCCAAGCTTCCGCGATTCCCCTCTCCGCTCAGAGTCAGCGGATGCGTCGCGCCGCGCTCGTCGTCATCCTCCCGCTCGCTCTCGCCGCCGGCGAATACGCCGTGCCCGACCAGCCGCTGTGGCACGGCGACGAGGATCTCGGCGGGCGCATCGTCACCTGGGTCGATTGGGGCGCGGCCGGGGCGTCGCGCGCCCGCGATCCCGAGCTGATCCGCGAGGAGCGCGAGGGTCTGCGCCGCTGGCTGAAGTCGCCCGAGGTGGTCAGCCGCTACCTGCGCCTGTCGCTCCTCGCCGAAGCCAAGGAGCAGAGCCTGCTCGAGGAGCGCCTCGCCGAATGGCACGAGGAGTACACGCGGCGCGAGCAGCCGACGGCGTTCCCGCGCCAGGTCCGGCGCACGCACGACGTCGTGCCGTTGCCGGTGTGGGCCTACGGCATCCCGATGGATATCCGCCGCTCGGTGCAGGTGCTGATCTTCGACGATCGCGATCCGGCGCAGCGCGCGTGGGTCACCGCCACCGGCCGCGCGGCGCAGCTCATGACGTTCGCGTACTGCACCGGCTGGCGCTCCGGGCAGGACCGCGACGACTACTGGCACGATCGGCCGGGCGTGCCGATCAGCCCGGTGGCGACCGACCAGTTCGCGGTGTTCTACGGCGTCACCGCCTATCCGGCGCGCATCGTCTTCGGCGACGAGACCATGGACGTCGTGCAGGGGCTCGATCCATGAAACGTCTCCTCGCCGCGCTGCTCCTGACGGCGGCCTGCGCCGACGGCGCCATCGTCACGGTCGCCGTGCACGGCGTCGTGCGGCCGGGCGATCTGCCGCCCGAGGCGGCGAACTGGTTCGCGCTCAACCAGCCCGAGATCTTCCGTCGCATGGTGCTGGGCCGGGTGACGATCGCGACCGCGGTCGCCCCCGGCGCGTCGCCGGTGCACCAGGCCGAGCTCATCCCGGACGCGCGGCGCGACGGCGCCGACTGGGTCATCGACGGCTACCGCGTGCGCCGCGTCCTGCGCGGCGGCGATCAGCAGCCGGCGGTGCTCGCCGACTACGGCCGCGCGGGCGAGCCGCCGGCGCTGACCGCGGCAGCGCTCGACCTCGCGGCCTACCGCCTGCGCCGCGAGCTCGACCCGCCGGCCGCGCAGCTGATCGCGTTCGGCGACGGCTTCGTCTTCCCGACCGCGGCGGACGCGGCGGCGTTCCGCTGGACGTCGGCCACGCCGCGCCTGCCGGCGATCCTCGAAGGCACGCCGGCACCGGGGTGGTTGCGCGGCGGTGGCGTGCGCATCGCGCTCGGCGACGCCGGCGCGCTGATCCCGCTCGCCGATATCGCCGGAGCCTGGGTCCAGGTGCGCAACACCGCGACCGGCGCGTACCTCTACGTCCGCCAGCGCGCCATGACCCACGCCGATCCGGCGACCTATGATCCGGTGCGCTACGATGGCGAGCTGATCCTCGGCGGCAGCTACACGCCGGGGCCGGGGACGGTCGGCGACCTCGAGTACCAGCTCGGCGCGGCGCGCGTCACGGCGACCTTCGACATCGGCGATGGACTGCCGCTGGCCGGACTGCCGGTCGACCTCGCGATCGACCTGCCCGATGGCGTCACGCCGCAGCGCCACAGCCTGACCGCCGCGCAGTTCGCGACCGCCCGCGACAGCGAAATCGCCACCGTGCCGGCGCCGGGCGGACCGGCGATCGTCGACACCAGCCACCAGCGCGCGCCGGTGCCGGTGCTGCGTTCCGACGGCAGCGACAGCGGCGAGACCGTCGCGTTCTATCCGGACGGCGGCAGCCAGAGCACCACGCGCGTGGTCGATGACGTCCTCGGCATGCGCGACCGGGTCGGCGATGCCGACGCCGACAACGCCGATCTGCGGGTGCGCGACAACCAGGGCCGGGAGCTCGACATCGAGGACCGCGCGACCGGTCCCGGCGCGAGCGGCATGAACCTGCCGGAGGCCCTGGCCCAGGCCGATCCGCTGCGCTATGCGCCCAGCGTCAGCCCGACCGACGCGGTGACCACGGTCCCGGATCGCGACGCCGACGGCAATCCCATCGAGCGCGAGATCAGCGGCGCGTCGACGCTGGCGGCGCAGGACGAGGCGCTCAACCGGCAGGTCGATCCGCGCATCGTCGACGGCGCCGAGCTCGACCCGCAGTCCGAACCGCTGGTGGTCGACGCGCAGGGGTCGATCGGCGACGCCCGCGTCACCGAGGCGGCGCAACGCGAGCAGCTGTACCACCGCGCCGACGACGTGAACGCCGAGATGGCGAAGCACATGGAGGCGACGACCTGGCGTCGGGCGCTGCGCGACCACCACGGCGCGCTCATCTATCCGATCGATCTCGTCGACGACGACCAGATCGCGCGCTGGGGCGCGGTCAGCGCCGACACCGTCGCCGATCGGCTCGGCGCCAACATCCCGGGCGACGGCGACAACCCGGAGATCCCGGAGCCGGCCGGGTTCCCGGAGCAGTACTCGGCGGTGAACTACGCCGGGCACCCGTTCTACGACGTCGACGACGACGGCGATCTCGACCGCTTCCAGACCACCGACCCGTACGACACGGGCTACAAGAAGCTGCGCATCGGCTGGCACGTCGAGATCGGCGCCAAGAAGCTGAGCAGGTTCAGCCACGACCCGTCGGTCAACGTCATCGTCACCGGCATGAAGAAGCCGCGGCGCGACGACGAGGGCGCATGGGTCGTGGACGAGGATCTGCTCTGCCACATCGGCCACAGCCTGCGCGTGTGGAAGCGCCGCAAGTGGCGCTTCGGCTGGCACAACTACTACGCTTCGGGCCTGGTCACGCCGCTCGATCCGGTCGATCCGGACGACCGCACGCGCTACCAGTTCGCGATCCGCAACGTCGAGGCCATCGACACCGGCGACGGCGGCGGCGATGGCGGCGACGGCGCCGACCCGGCCGATCTGGTGCCCGATGTCGCCACCGCGACGGTGCGCCGCAGCGTCGACCCGGACGGCGATGGCGTCTTCGAGGAGCGCACGATCGAATACCGCGTCGAGTGGTACCCGCGCCTCGAAGGACAGCTGGTCGCCGACGATCCGCCCGACGCGGAAGGCGACTGGGTGTGGACGTGGAATCCGCCGGACTACGTCCTGCCGGCGGCGATCCCCGATCGCGCGAGCCTGCCCGCGGTGATCACCGAGACCGAGCGCTCGCCCAGCGGCCAGGCGCTGGCGACGCGCATCGCGCGGCGGCCCGTCTTGGTCGGACCCGAGGGCGCGCAGCCGTTCGATCCATCGCTGGTGCCGCTGGCGATGCCGAGCGAGAGCGAACCGCGGCCGGTGTCGAACGCCTACATGTGGGACTACCCGACCGGGCAGTCGACGGCCCAGCATCGCGCCGACGGCGTTCCGGCGGGCAGCATGCCGCAGGCCGAGGTGCGGCGTTGGCGCTTCCCGTGGAACATCGCCTTCAACGGCAACGAGCATTCGCGTCGCCGGTCGCGCCAGTCCTTCGCGCTGAACTCCGCCGACCTGCGGTACTGGCCGCAGTACCGCGGCCGGCTGCCGAAGCTGACGCACGAGGGCCTGCAGGCGGACCGCGGCGCCGAGGACATCGTCCTGCAGTGGTCGCTGACCGAGAACGCCGCCCTGGATCCGACGCCGGCCGGGGACAACCCGGCGCTGCGCGCGTGGCGCGACGGCGAACCGCTGTTCATCCGCGACGGCTGGCAGCGCGGCATGCCGTGGTACTCGCCCGGGCGCGCGCCGTACCACGTCTTCGACTGGGACTCGCGCACCGACCTCTACGGGCCGAACCCGCGCGCCATCGGCGACGCCCGGCTCGAGTCGGGCATGCGCGTGCTCGACATCACCGCCGGCGCGGCGAACGAGTACGTCTTCCGCGGCCGCAAGCACGTGACGCGCACGATCGAGGAGCAGTACCGCCTGCTCTACCGCATGTGGCATTACCACTTCACCGGCCGCGAATATCCCAGCCTGCCCGGGCAGCTCTGCCTGCCGTCGCTGTGCATCCCGCAGCGATTCGACAACTGGGACCTCGCCAGCGAGCCGCTCAACACGGCGCGCATCCGCGAGACCTCGACCGTGCGCAACCGCGGCGAGGACGGGATCGCCGCCAACGAGCAGGACGAGATCGAGATCATCGGCGAGATGATGGCCGAGATGGCCGGCGGCGACGACGAGCGCACGCGCAAGGCGACCGAGCGGCGCTCGCGCCTGATGCGCGAGCAGGTCTTCCTGTTCTCCGCCGCGCGCGGTCGCGAATGGGAACTGGCGATGGCGCGGCGCATGCCGGCGACCGTGCGCCTGGTCTGCGTCGAATACGACAGCAAGGACGACGTGCGGGCGATCCTCGGCCAGGACGGGCACAACGTGGTCTTCCCGGAGACGCGAACCTACTCCGTGACCGACGCGTTCGGCGTCAAGACCGAGACCACCGTCTCGAACGAGATCGACGTCCTGCGCGGCCTGTCGCTCGACTGGTTCGACACCCGCGGTCCCGACCTCTTCTACCACGACGGCGTCATCGGCAGCGAGCAGCCGCGCGACCGCGAGGAGGAGGAAGGCGGCGGCTTCGGGATCCCGACCGTCGAGATCCCCGAACCGAAGTTCCTCGGCGTCAACGATTCGGCGTCGACGGTGAAGAAGGACGCCGGCGTCGGCTTCGACGGGTTCATGAAGAAGCTGCCCGAGGGCATCCCGATGGCGTTCGCCGCCTACGCCTACGTGTTGCGCAGCGCGCCCGAGTTCGCGACGCGCCAGTGGCGGGTCGACGACGGGCAGCTGCTCTACCGCGACCACGCCTTCGAGTTCCGCCATCCGATGCTGGTCGTCTACCACGACGCGGCGAGCTGCATCTACGTCCATTACGGTCGCAACTGCGATCCCGACGCGGTCTTCACCGAGCACTGGGACGATTGCGGTCCGCCTCCCGGACTCGGTCCGGTCATCGGTCCGGAAGCGCTGCGCCGCGCGCGCTTCGAGGCGTGGGGCGATGAGGCGCGCCTGGGCCGCATCTACGACGCGCTGCACGCGTCGGGGCGCGACGCCGAGCTCGCGGCGGGCGACGACGCGCCGAGCGAACCGCCGCGACCGGGAGACGAGCCGGTCGAGCCGACCATGCCCGCGTACCCCTCGCCACCGCCGACCCAGCCGGTCGGCGTCATGCCGGCGTGGGATGGCGTCGCGACCGTGACCTGGACCGAGCCCAACGACGTTCCCGACCCCGATGCGGGCATGCCGCTCGACTGGTGCCCGTGGCGCGGCGACGCCGACTTCGCCGACGTGACGCTCACCGCCGGCTACGAGCGGTGGTTGGCGACGCTCGACTCCTGCGACGAATCGGCGCGCGGCTGGCTGCGCTTCTCGTACGCGGGCCCGGATTGGCAGGGGGCCGCGGCGACGGACATCTGGCGCGCCGACGGCGGCGAGGCCGACCGCCCGCTCGGCACGCCGGGGCTCGACCGCAGCGCCGAGTGCTGGGGCATGCTGCCCGACGCCGTGGTGGCGACCGCGTATCGGCTCGACGATCGCGCCGTCTTCGCCGACGCGGCCGGTGCCGCCCTGGTGGACCTCACCGGCGTCGCCGCCACCGGGTTCGCCCTGCCGGCCGGCGTGATGCGGCTGCGCGTCGCCAGCGACGCGGCCGGCGACGCGCGCTTCGTCTTCGACGACGGCGTTGGCACGGACCTGCCGTTCGCGGCGATCGCGCATCCGCTGACCAGCGGGTTCCATGAGGCCCTGCTGCTGGCCGCGACGGTGCGCCGCTACGAGGACCTGCTGGCCGAGCGCCGCGCGCAGGTCGAGATGTGGCGCGCAGCCAGCGCGCAGTACCCGCAGCTGCTCGCGGCGTGGCGGGACACGAGCGCTGCGTGGGACCAGTACCAGATCGACTCGGCGCGGTATCCGATGCTGCACGCGACATGGCGCGCCGCCGGCGACGCCTATGCGGCGTGGCAGGCCGCATATCAGTCGTGGCTCGATACCAACGCCGCCGGTCTGCGGCACGCGGCCGATCGCGAGGCCTGGGTCGGCGTCGCGCGCGCGGCGATCACGGCCGATGGCGTCGGCTGGCCCGGCGACGAGCAGATCCTCGCCGAGACCGCCGCGCAGATCGCCGCCGTGCCGCCGACCGATCCGGAGCAGCTGCCGGTCTGGACCGCGTACCGCTGGTTCATCGATCCCGCCAACGCCGTGCCCGAAGCGACCGCCGTGGAGCCGCGATGACCGCCGTGATGCGTCTCCTGCTGATGGTCATCGCGCTCGCCGCGCGCCTCGACGCCGCCGTCGGCGGCGGCACCGCGTCGGGGGCCGAGGCGAGCACGGTCTCCGGATACCTGACGCAGTCCGACATCCAGGACGCGGTGATGGAGGGCGCCGACACCAACTGCCTGGTCGACACGGTCTACTACGCGATCGCCGACACGACCTGCACCTACAACCTCGGCGTCGTGACCTTCCCGATGATCTGCAACCGCACCGAGATGAACGTGCCGATGGCCTTCATCGAAGGCAGCGATCGCCAGGGCCACATGGCCCTGCACACGCAGTCGCTCGAGAGCCACATGAAGCAGCTCAACAAGAAGATGTCACCGACCGAGAAGACCATGTTCCAGCGCGTCGGCGATTTCGTCTCGGCGTCGGCCACCACCCAGGGCCACGCCGCGAACATGTTCATGCTGATCTTCACCATCAAGATGAAGATCAGCGAGGCGATGCCCGCCGACTGGTGCATGCCGGCGTTCGAGCTGACCCACACCTCCTCGGGCTACGCCTTCGCCTCCGAGGGCGACCACACCAACGGCACCGAGTTCGGCAACTGGCGCGGCATCGTGTCGAACTACTGGCTGACCCCGTGGCTGACCCCGTTCACCGCGCTGTCGCGCGCCCTCGAGATCCCCGGGCTGTGCGCCGTCGACGTCTTCAAGCTCTTCTGCCACGGCGGCTGGGGCACGGTCTATCCCGCCGCCGGCACCAACCCGGCCGAATCGCAGCTCATGAACTTGGTCGACAGCGCCTGGGATTCGCTCAATCCGACCTACGCGCCGTTCATGACCTACGGCCCGCTGCACCTGCGCATGGGCGCGCAGATCGTCGGCCAGGCGCACTCGACGGCGTCGAACCAGCAGGGCTCGATGGCGATGCACGCGCTGTTGACGCGTGGCGGCTACCTGCAGCCGCTGTTCCCGGCGTCGGCGGGCATGCCCGGTGCCGGCAGCTCCGGTGGCGGTGGCGGCGGCGGCATGGGCGGTGGCGGCGGTGGCGGCGGGATGGGGGGTGGCGGTGACGACAAGTGCATCGACACCTCGTTCGAGGGCTTCCCCTCCAACGACATCGACGACGAGAAGTCCGAGATCTGGATGCCGCAGCTCGGGGCCAAGGCGATCGCCGAGAACAACACCAACGAGGTCAGCGACCAGCACCGCAACGTCGCCGCCGCGCTCTGGCCGCGCTTCACCTGCTGCAACATGTGCGCCGGCTCGCAGGACGCCGCCTACAAGCACTTCATCGTCGGCGAGGGCATCTGGCCGCAGCTGGTGCTGAGCACGGAGGAGTGAGCGCCGCGGGAGCCGGCCTGGTGCGTCGACGTCAGCGACCGGCGCGCGGGAAGCGGCATCGTGCCACCAGCGACGCCTGGACCGCCGACGTCCACGTCCGCCCGAAGCGACGCACGTCCCTGTGCGTGTGACGGCGGCTCACGGGGGCGGGGCAGGGCGAACGACGTGACCGCAGCCGTGCGCCACCACCGGCGCGACCCTTCGGGCGGACTGCACGTCCGCGGTCCAGTCGTCGCCGCCACGCCAGCGCCGATTCCCCGCGAGCGTCGTCCAGGGGGCGGGGCAGGCTGCGCGACCGAGACCGCCGGGACGGCTCCGTGCGCTTTCCTCCTCGCCAGAGCCTTGCCACGTTTGACGGTCACCGGGTCCGCGAAGACTGCCCCGCGTGCGCGCCGTCATCATCTCCATCCTCCTGTGCGCGACGCTGGTCGCCGACGACGGCTGGATCGCCACGCATCCCCCGCGGATCGAGCGCACCGCGCCGCCGCTGACCCTCGGTGTCGTGACCGACGAGGCGCTCGCCGCCTTCCGCATCGACGGCTCGTCCGACATCGCCGAGCTCGAAGCCATGCTCGGCCGCATCCGCGAGGGCGTCGCCGTGCAGGTCGCCGTGCCGACGCCGGGCGAGACCGCGCCAGCCGACCCGCATTCCGGCAGCGGCTGGCGGCTGTGGGTGTTCTGGGCCCACGATGCGCCCGAATGCGCGGGACTCGCCAGCGCGCTCCTGGGGCTGCGCGCCACCGGCCTGGCGACGATCCGTGCCGTGCACCTCGCCTCGCTGCGCGCGTACGAAGCCCAGTCCTTCCGCATGAACGAGTTCCGCGAGGCGATGTGGGCGGCGGCGCGGGCCCAGGACCAGGGCCGCTGCGACGCGATCGCCGTCGCCTGGGAGGCCGCGGTCGCCGACGGCCGCGACATGACGCGCGCCTTCCACGGCGGTCGGCTGCCCCTGGTCGCGCGCGCCGACCAGGCGTGCGCGCTGCGCGTCGAATCGGTGCCGTGCTTCCGGCTGATCTCGCCCGCCGGCCGCGTGCACGCGCTCGACGGCTTCGCGCCGACGGTCGACCTCGCCGTCTGGGTCACGCGGGCCCAGGCCTGGGAAGACGAGTTCGAGCGCCGGCAGCAGCAGGACGGGAGCCGCTGATGCGCCCGCTCGTCCTGCTCTGCGTCGCCGCCGCGGCCGTCGTCGCCGGCGAGATCGAGCACGAGGTCATCATCGTCGCCGAGCCGACGGCGCCGACGATCATCGCCGCGACGCCATCGGCGATGTCCGCCGATGCGTCCGTCGGCGACCGCGGCGACGCCGCGCGCTGGCTCTGGCAGCATCCCGACCAGACCTTCGTCGACTCGAACATCGGCCCGCTGCCGCTCTACACGGAAAGCGTCTACGACGCCTCGGGCATGCCGCGGCCGCGTTTCCCCGACGCGTTCGCCAAGGCCTTCTTCGACGACCCGACCGAGGCCAACGCCCTCGCCTACCTCGAGAGCCAGCGCGTGCGCGTGCGGCGCTACATGCAGGCGTCGGACATGATGCAGCGCGTCGCGGTCACGCACGGCTACGTCACGCCGGAAACCTTCAAGCCGGCGGAGAACAGCCTGAGCAACAACCGCGCGCTCGCTCCGCCGGTGACGTACGACCGCGAGAGCTGGGGCACCCCGGCGCTCGATCCGCAGCAGTCGCGCCTCGCCGGCCTGGCGCGCGAGGAGATCCCCGAGACGCCGGGACGCACAACCACGCGCTACGTCGAGGTGGTGTTCATGTG